>Ga0247810_10002130_pt1 | contig 11322 bp, 8 predicted proteins | sample UWRJL119311C1_FD_179918 | JGI IMG/M metagenome (GOLD analysis project Ga0247810, IMG submission 179918) | Plant litter microbial communities from Arlington Agricultural Research Station in Wisconsin, United States - UWRJ-L119-311C-1 | ecosystem: Environmental > Terrestrial > Plant litter >...
CTTCATTTGTAGAAACAAAATCGAAAACGTATGAGCTCAATAGCAAAACGCCCTCAATTCAAGCCTTTCTATGATAATTACATCGGAGGTAAATTTACAGCTCCCGTAAGTGGAGAATACTTCGACAATGTATCTCCGCTGGATGGCAAAGTATTTACGAAAGCTGCCCGGTCCGGAAAAGAGGATATCGGGCTGGCGCTGGATGCTGCACATGAAGCATTTAAAACATGGTCAAAAACATCGGTCGTTAAGAGAAGCAATATACTGTTGAAAATTGCGGATGTGATTGAAGAGAACCTCGAATACCTGGCCATCGTAGAAACGATCGATAACGGAAAAGCGATCCGCGAAACACGTGCTGCCGATCTTCCGCTGGTAATTGATCATTTCCGCTATTTCGCAGGAGTGATCCGTGCTGAAGAAGGAAGTATTTCTGAACACGATGAAAATACCGTTAGTATAAGTGTTCACGAGCCACTCGGAGTCGTTGGACAGATCATTCCATGGAATTTTCCGTTACTAATGGCTACCTGGAAAATTGCACCGGCGCTTGCCGCAGGAAATTGTGTGATCGTGAAGCCGGCCGAGCAAACGCCAACATCTATTATGGTGCTTATGGAGCTGATAGGCGATCTGTTGCCGGCAGGAGTGCTGAATATCGTTACGGGTTTCGGACCGGAAGCAGGAAAACCGCTGGCAACTTCGCCCCGCATTCAGAAAGTGGCCTTCACCGGAGAAACCACAACAGGCCGACTGATCATGCAGTATGCATCCGAGAACCTCATTCCCGTAACGATGGAGCTCGGTGGAAAATCACCGAATATTTTCTTCCCTTCTGTAGCAGATGAAGACGATGCCTTCTTCGACAAGGCAGTGGAAGGAGCGGTGATGTTCGCTTTGAACCAGGGCGAGATCTGTACCTGTCCTTCGCGCATTCTCGTTCACGAGGATATTTACGAAAAGTTCATGAAACGCGTGGTGGAAAGAACAAAAGCTATTGCTATCGGCCATCCGCTCGACGGAACGGTAATGATGGGCGCGCAGGCTTCGAATGATCAGTACGAAAAAATTCAGTCTTACCTGAAGATAGGGAAAGAAGAAGGAGCTGAGATCCTTTGCGGTGGAGAAGTAAACAAACTGGAAGGCGAGCTGGAAGGCGGTTATTACATCCAGCCGACAATTTTCAAAGGAAACAACAAAATGCGCATTTTCCAGGAGGAGATCTTCGGACCGGTGGTGTGCGTAACGACTTTTAAAACGACCGAAGAAGCAATTGAAATTGCGAACGATACACTTTACGGGCTTGGAGCAGGAGTATGGACACGCGATGCGCATGAGCTTTACCAGGTGCCGCGTGCCATTCAGGCTGGTCGTGTCTGGGTAAACAATTACCACGCTTATCCTGCACATGCACCGTTTGGTGGTTACAAGAAATCAGGATTTGGCCGCGAGACGCACAAAATGATGCTCGGTCATTATCGTCAGACCAAAAACATGCTGATCTCTTACGACAAAAACAAATTAGGCTTTTTTTGAGGCGGAGAAGTTTCTCCAAACAGGTGCCTGCGGAATTCTTCGGAGTTCCGCAGGCTTTTTTGTACCATTCATATGAACTGATAGTTAGAACAAATGGCATTTTCAAGAGTAGAGATTACACCCGAAGCCGAATTAATAGTCGAAGGTCTCAGGAGCCGCTTCGGACCGCTGATGTTCCATCAGAGCGGGGGCTGCTGCGACGGCTCAACTCCGATGTGTTTTGAAAAAGGGGATTTTAAGGTCGGCGGAAGCGATGTCTGCCTGGGAGAAATTGCCGGCTGCGAATTCTGGATGAACAAAGACCAGTTCGAATACTGGCAATATACGCACCTCACCATTCACGTAACCCCGGGAAGAGGCTCGAGCTTTTCGCTGGAGATCCCGATGGGAATCAGGTTCATTACCCAATCGCGCTTATTTACAGACGAGGAAATGACCGACCTGGAACCGCTGCGTTTCGTAGAGGATTAACCGACCTGCAGCAATTGGTATTGTTTCGGTGTAATTCCTTCCACCTTTTTGAATAAGCGAATGAAGTAATTGCAATCGTCGAACCCGGCTTCGAAACAAACCTGGTTTACCTGGATAAACGGGTCTTTCAGCAGGTGCTTGGCAAACCGGATCTTCTCATTCATCACAAATTCGATGGGACTGATCCCGAGCTCGCGCTTGAAAAACCGGTAGAAGGAAGCCTTGCTCATACACGCCGTATCCGTAAGGTCCTTCATCGTAAGCTTATCGGTAATGTGCTCGCGGATATAATTCACGATAGACGTCATCGGGTTGTTCATATCCGTCAGTGAACCGTTGCTTACCGCAGTGATCGTCTGGCTTTGGATCAGGTGAATCAGCAATTCCTGGAGCGCCAGGTCTGCAAGCGCGTCTTTCGTTATGGAAGTGCTCATACAAACCATCATCAGCTTGTCGATCGTTGCTGCCAGGTCCGGATTGTTGTAGAAAAAGTAATTGTTGTAATTCAGTGACCAGAAATTCGAAGCACCTTCCTTCGGATATTTTTCATTCAGAAAAGCCAGCGTATCACTGATCTTTACATGATCGATCGCCAAAGCAAGGCATTGGGTCGGGTTGTTCCTGGCGGCTTCGGGAAAGTCGATCTTCATTTCCACATTCGAAGGCACGATAACCGTTTCGCCGGGAACATAATCGAAACCCGGATCTTCGAACAAATGCATTACTTTTTTCCCGCGAAGCATGCTCGTAACCACCAGGTCATTGAATTTCAGGGGAACGAGATGCGTAGCTTCGTACGTTTCGAATAAATTCAGCTCGCAGTTATTGAGCGAATGAACAGTCCGGTTCTCCACCAGCGTTTTCAGGGAAGTCTCTTGCGAGAGGGAAGGTGTCAATAATTTCTTTCCGATAGCTTTCATAAGGTCCTGTAGCTGAATGATAGTAAGCAGATTGCCGAATTCTAAATATACGGAAATTCCGGTTTGGAAAACGATTTACAGAAGAATGTTTTCCATGGTAAATAAAGACGGGTTTCTTTTTTCAGAACGGCCCATAGGTTGATTAAATAACTAGTTTTGCCGTTCATTAATTTAAATTGAAATATGAGGTTTTTACTGCTTACAATAAGCTTTTTTTCATTAACAATTGCCGTTTCACAACAGATAGAATGGGGAGATTTGGAGAAAAATACAGGACAGATTAGTAGTCTTGTACCGGTATCCGGCTCGACATTTTTCACTACTCGATGGTCTGGTGGCGCATTTTTCAAAGGGTCTCCTTACCTGGCTCATCACATTAATTTTTCTGTGGTAAGCGAAGAACAGATTCAAACGAAGGTGATTAGTGGTACGGCAGAGATTGAGCAGATTATAGCTTTCAATTCGCAGGTAATTGTTTTTCTTTCAGATAAAAAAGAAGGTACAAACACATTGTATATGCAGAAATACAATGACCAGTGTCTTGCTGACGGAGATCCCGTTGAGCTTACAAGTTATAGAATGCCGCCTAAATGGAATAAGGGAGACTTTAATGTTTTTCAATCTCAGGATCATAAGTTTTTATGTGTAGAGTATTCCGTTCCGGCTACTAAAAAGGAGGGAAGACGTTTTGGCTTCAAAATTATCAATGAACGCTTTGAAACAATTTCAAAAGGTGAATATGATTCAAAGCCGGGAAAAGTAACTAATCGCTTTTTAGTAAATACAGGTGATTATTTTTTTACTTCGAAGATTTACAGCGTCACAAAAAAGAAAGGTTTGGCGAGTGATATAGTCACTCTCGACAAAATAGTCTTAACACATGTAACACCTGATACAACGGAAGATATGGATCTTAAGCTGGACGGAAAACAGATCACCGATCTTAAACTTTCTTCCGATAATATTCATATGCTCACATGCACTGGATTGTACGGTGAAATAGCATCGAATGGAGCCACTTCTAATACTGATACGAAAGGTATCGTTTACTTTCGGCTTGACTTCGAAAAGAAACAATTGCTGAACGTTATTTACGATGAGTTCAGTACAGAGTTTATTACGGAAGGTTGGTCTGAAAAAGAAAAAAAACAAGCGGGTAAGAAAGAATCGCGTGGAAAAGGAGCGCCGGTGCTTTTTAGCTACGATATCCGGGATAGTTCCACGTTACCGGATGGAAGTATGGTTGGCATTATCGAGCAGTACTACGTGCGTGTTATCACTTCAAGGGATTCTAAAACAGGAGCTACAACAACCAATTACTACTATTACTATAATGATGTGATCGCTTATAAAGTTTCACCGGAAGGCAAATTCGAATGGGTAAAGAAAATCATTAAAAGGCAGGTGTCTGCTAATGACGGTGGTTACCTAAGTTCTGTTGCGGAATACATTACCAATGATAAGATAGTGATTCTGTTCAACGACAACCTTAAAAACTATGATGTGAATGGTAATTTCGTAATAACTGGAAAGGGAATTCTGCCTGTTAACTATCGTGTCGGTAAAAATTGCGTGGCAAGAGTTGAACTGGATGTAAATACAGGTGAAGGTGCACGCAAAACATTTTTTACCAGGGCTGAAGAAGAAGCAATGGCTGTTCCTAAACTTTTCAAAGCTGATTACGCGAACAAAGAAATGCTGATAGTACTCGAGACACGTAAAAAAGAGAAATTCGGATTACTAAAATTCTAATCAATTACTCCATCCCCAAAAGCCTTTCATGATAGATTATGAAAGGCTTTTTTTACACCTGAGAATTCTCAATACAGTTTAATAATTAGCTTTACACCTCATTCAATTAACTTAAAACATGAAATCATTACTGCTGATCATTTGCTTTTTTTCTTTAACGCTTGCCCTGGCCCAGGATATTGAATGGGGACCGCTGGAAAAAGTAAAAGGACGGGTAAACGACGTTTTACCGGTCTCAGGTTCCACTTTCTTCACCACCCGCTGGTCTGGAGGAGCACTTCTGGGATCGCTTTACATGAGTCGCCATGCCAATTTCACCATTCTCAACCAGGAAAAAGTCATAACGAAAGTGAGCACCGGAACGGCTACGATCCAGAGAATTGTTTCCTTCAATTCCCAGGTGATCGTCTTCCTTTCCGACAAGAAAGACGGAGTTAATACGCTCTTCATGCAGAAATACGATGATCTGTGTATTCCTGAAGGCGATGCGATCGAGCTCACCAGTTATGCAATGCCCAAAGGCTGGAATAAATCCGGTTATTTCAATGTATTGCAGTCCCAGAACAAGAAATTCTTCTGCGCTGAATACTCTATTCCCGGCACGCGCGACGAAAAAGAACGTTTTGGATACAAGATCATGAACGAGAAATTCGAAACGGTTTCCGAAGGGGAATACGAATCGCCGTATGAATCCAGACAAAGCGATATCACCAACCGATGCCTGTTGAATACCGGCGATTATTTCATGGTTGCCAAGGTTTACAACGTGAATGAAAAAGGGCGCGTGAAAGACCTGACCAGTCTGGAAAAAGTAGTCCTCATGCAGATTACGCCCGAAGGAACTCAGGAGTTTGATCTCAACTTCGACGACAAGCACATCACAGATCTTACATTTTCATCGGATAATAGCCGTTTGCTGACATTCACCGGGCTTTACGGCGAAGGCGGGAGGAACAGTAACCGCTCGACGGTTAGCACGAATACAAAAGGAATTTTCTACTTCCAGCTTGATTACAGCAAAAAACAGATCCTGAACGAAGTATTCCAGGAGTTTGAAAAAGATTTTATCACCGAAGGCTGGACCGACAGGCAGAAAAAGAAAGCCGATAAAAGAGAAGCCCGCGGAAAAGGCGCTCCGACATTCTACAGCTATGATTTCCGTGAAGATGTAACGCTTGCGGATGGCAGTCTTATCGGCATGATGGAGCAGTATTATGTAGTGGTCGTTTCACGTACAGATCCTAAAACGGGAACGACTACCTACACTTATTACTACTATTACAATGATGTGATCGCTTACAAAGTTTCTCCCGAAGGCAAGTTCGACTGGGTAAAGAAAATCCAGAAGAACCAGGTTTCTACCAACGATGGAGGCTACTTCAGCTCGATCGCGCAATACACAACCAACGATAAGCTGGTTGTGTTGTTCAACGATAACCTGAAGAATTACGACGAAACCGGAAACTTTTTGTATCCTGAAAAAGGAAAGGACATCGTTAACGCCAGTTACCGCAAGAAAACCAATTGCGTTGCCCGCGTAGAGATCGATCTTAAAACAGGTGAGGAGTCCCGCAGAACCTTCTTCAACCGCTCCGAAGCAGAAGCAATTGCTGTTCCCAAACTGTTCCATACGGATTACAACAACAAAGAAATGCTGATGGTATTGAGAATAGGCAAAAAAGAGAAATTCGGATTGCTTAAATTCTAATTAATTACAACAAAAAAGCCTTTCGCGAATAATGCGGAAGGCTTTTTTTATGGCTTTTTTCTGATAATATCAGGCTGGATGCTAAAATTGTTACCCTGGAAATGTTTCAACAGGCATAGAATATTCAAATCAGAACGGTAAAATTAAACCTGTTTAATTCTCTTGTGCCCTTAAAACACAGTACATTCCTATGCAAATCTCTTTATGTTCTTTTGTGTCTTTTGTGGTTAAAACCACAAGTACGTCCAGTAGAAGCTAAAGTATCTCAATCACGTTTAAAAAAATAAACCGTACTTCCTCTCGTATACCTCAACGCCCAGCGGAAAAGCACATACTGCAGCGGTAACCGCACAATCGCTATCCACCAGACAATATCGTCCCAGCCCTTGAAGTTGAGTGCCATCGGGATGTGAATGCAAACAAGAAAAACCACCAGCATGACGCCGATCAGCCAGGCTGCAAGCTGCTGTGCTGCAGGAATGATCAGCAGAAGAGCGAGCAGGATCTCGACAATCCCGCTCAGCTGCACCAGCAATTCATGAACAGGAAGCCAGTCCGGCATGATCGATAAATAGAAATCCGCATTGATGAAATGATTAACCCCCGTTACAACATACAGAATGATCATCACAACAAGCCAGCCCTTTTTTTTCATAATTCCCGGTTCAGAAGACTGAAAAGTAACTAAAAAGCTGGGTTCTCAAACCGTATTTCTCTGATTTTACAACCATGAAACCGGGAACCATCACTTATTCAGGACTTTCAGCGCATCTTTGAGCTCGGCCTCGGAAACAGCTTTGAAGGTGATCTCAGGTTTGTCCTGACCAACAACATATTCTCCCAGGTGCAGGTAGGCCTGGCCTTCTTCATCTAGTTTCAGAGCGAAGATCCATACGTTCTTTCCCCGGGGAATATTCGGGAACTGGAATTTATGGTCGGCATCCACATAGCCGGGCATCACTGAATGGATGTCTTGGAAAAGCATTTTGCAGTCAACGTCGGAAGTCGCGTAAAGGTCGGTACGCACAACGGTGAGGTCCTGGTTGCCTTTGCCGGGAAAATAATCACAGTTGATATAGCCCATGGAAGCCGACTGCACGATGTTGAAGGATTTGGCAGCAAGCTCATCCGCCTTTTCCTGGTCTTTTTTCATCTTTTCAATGGCTTCCTCAATGGTTTCTAAACCGTTCTCTTTCATGTAATTGTCATAAAGCGCTTTGAATAGGACTGTATCGGGAGTCATGCCTATACTGATCATGTAGTTAAGCTGCTGCTGACATTGAGAGCTCAAAGGTTGCCTTTCCAGTGTGCGAAGTCTTCGCTGGCAAATGCGAAAAGATTGATTGGCGTTGCGCTGGCTCGTGTTGAAAATTCCGCGGATTCCCTGGCCTGCACGGCCGATCCGGCAAAAGAACTTACACCGGGTGCAGGAAGGAGGAGCAGTCCAGCAATTCGTCCAGAAATTTGCCGGCACCCCGCCACCTCCGTTTGGATTCGGCCATTTGGTATCCTGTGACCAGTGCATAGTTTGCTGGTGAGTCGTATCACGGTTGCCGTAATAGGTTTTCATCTGGTCGTTCACCGAATCGGTCGGAAAGAAAACAGTGAGCCGTTTCTCTCGCTGAAGCCTCAATGGCTTTCCGGATTGATCTTCCGCCGTAATGTTGATCATACCGCCGGTGATCAGCAAACCTTCCGGGCTGTCTGTGCTCAGGTTCTGAAGAAGGATGTCGGAATAGCTCAGAGCTTCGGTCACGGTGATGCGTGTGCATTGCTTCTGGCTTTTAAACGAATTAGCCGGAATGTGGATAACGGTTCCTTTTTCGCAGACCAGGAACGTGTCTCTTTTCGTGTCGATGCAGTAGACCGTTCCTTCCGGTTTCAACCTGTTGTAAAGATCCTGGATATCAGGTGTTTTTTTTACCGGTTCGGTCGGAACAACAGCCGCAGCCGGGATAACAGCAACAGCTTTTTCGGGCATGGGAAGCGCATAGGAATACCTGATCTCGACACGCCGGTTCCTGGCCATTCCGGCTTCCGAATCATTGGACGCAACAGGTTTTTCTTCCCCTTTTGGAAGTTGTGATACCACTTGCGGAAGCGGCTTCTTTTTAGTTTTGTCCATATAGCCTAGAACCGCCTTTACGCGTCTTTCGGAAAGCTGATCGTTGTAGTCGCTGCTTCCTTCCGAATCGGTGTGACCGGTTACAGTCATTTTTACGCCGGAGAGCGTATCGATGGTTTTCAGGAATTCCTGTAGCGTTTTCTTCGAAGCGGGAGTGAGCTCGCTTTTATCCGATTCAAAATAAACGATGACTGTTTTGCTGACGGTCTGCTGCGTAAATCCTGTACGGGCAGTTAGAAGGATGCTCAATAAAATAAGCAGCCCTTTACACATGTTAAGGTTGATTTTCATACCAGTCGTTTAGTTAGTTACCCAAAGCAAATATAAAGGTTGTCTGAAATTCAGCTGCAAACAGGAAGATTAAAAGGCGAATGAGCTAAAGGGTTTCCCGAATGAAGCAATAACGTTTTCGATTGAATATTCCGGCACGGTAAAATCGTTTGTTAGCGTATCAGCGTAACACTTCCGCGGTAAACAACCTCCTGCTGGTTGCCGTCTATGATCCGTACAACATAGCTGTAAGTGCCGAATTCGGACAGTTTTCCTGTCAGCTGATGCACTCCGTCCCAGCCTTCACTAACATCCTTCGTAGTGAACATGCGCTGGCCCCAGCGGTCGAGAACGGTGAATTCGTAATCGTAAGGCTCAATGAAAGAAACTACCGGTTGAAAGATCGGGTTCAGTCCGCCGGGAGTAAAAGCGTTCGGAATATACACCAGTGGAGTAACAGCCGCACACACTTTATTCGAATTGCTGAACTCGGCAAAACCATACTGATTATTCCCTTCCTGGGCTGTAACGAAGTAACAGAAACGCCCGGAATACGGCCCGTAATTACTTACATCGTCTTCGTAGAAGCGGTGATCGTTCGTCACGGAAGCTATCGGCGTCGGATCGTAAACCCCGTCAATTCCCCTGAAAAGATGGTAAAGAAGAACAGTTCCGTCGAATTCGCTGTAGCTGCTCCAGTGAACGTAATTGACCAGCGATGTCTGATCGGTCGTGACTTTTAGCAGAATGGTGTTCGCTTCGTTGGAAGCCGCGCCGTAAGTTCCGCAGCTGTCAACTACAACCGCACGGTAACGGTAACTGTAGGAATTAACGTCAACAAGCACATCGTTAAACGAAAGCGTAGTCGAAGTCGCCGGAATCAGCGCTATCTGTTCAAATTGTCCGTTTCTTGGATTATACTTCTGAAAGGAAACAGCTGAAATATTGGAGCCTGTGCTGATCTCGTGCCTCAGCGTAACGGTCAGATCGTCGACTGTTGCCACGCGCAGGTAATGAACAGCAGGTGGAACAGGTCCGTTCATGGCAAAGTAATCCAGGTTGGAGAAAGCGATGGCACCGGAAGTATTATTGGCACGTACTGAAAAACAGTAGCTTGAAAGCGGTGTTAACTGGATATCGAAAGTCGTGCCGGTTGCTGTTCCGGCCTGCGTCCATGGACCATTGTTTTCCCGCATGAATAGCGTGTAATCCGCAAGATTTGCTCCCCATCCTTCATAGCCCGTCCAGGTAAAAGTGGCGCTGTTATCACATGGATTCCGTGTGCTTGTGAGGAAATTGGAAGTGTGAATGTTTCCCTTGGCGGAAGTCTGGTAAGTTTGCGGTATCGCGTTCGTAAAGCACGAATCGAAAGCAGCTACGGAATAAGTCAGTGGGCCGTTAACCGGGAACAGGTCAATGTAGCTGGTATTCGAAATTCCCCAAACGGTATCTATTTCGACCAGAAACCCATTTTCGTCGCGGCGGTAAATAACGTATCCGTAAGTATCCAGCTGGGTATTCTGGCTCCAGTTGATATTGATGTTCCCTGTCAGCGTATCGATTGAAACGGCTGTGATAACGGGAATATCGGGTGTAATCATGTCCTCGAAATCATCGCCTGAAATGTTGGAATTGAAATTACAAGCCGGTGTCTGGTAAACAACCGAATAATTGAGAAAGGCTGAACAGATATCGATTGTGTCGAAAAACTGGGTGGAATTGAACGGAATGGTTGCTATAGGCGTCCATGTTCCGGCAGGATATTCCCTCAGGATCGTAACATCGGTCATTCCCGGAAGTGGGGACAGAGCCGGACGATTCCACTGTAAAGTCGCTATACCGTTGTTCGGATTCAGAAGCGTGAGGTAAACGTTGCTGATCGTATCGCTTGTTCTGACAGCGTTTCCATTGCAGCCGGAGATCACGTTGACGTAGAAATCAAGCGCGGCTCCCGGTGAAGCAACAAGGGCCGATGTGGTTCCGATAGGATAAGTTCCCACGAGTCCGGTCTGAACGGTACGAAGCTCGTAATTACGAATGTTCCGTCAGGATCGGTTACAGGATCCCAGCTCACCGTTACATCCCCGTTTACAGCGGTCGAGATACAATTGATCTGAGTGGCAGGAATGATCAGCTGGTTGCGAACGTGAATAGTGACGGTTCGGTAAGTGATCTTCGGGACCTGGCAGAAATTGTCCTGTACTTTGAATACGAAATGATAAGGGATTTCTTCGGCAGTTCCGGCGGCTGTCAGCACATGGTCGCAATCGGTTTGCCAGGAGAACTGGGTGCTTACTCCCTGCACGCCCGTAATAGCCGGTGTCTGGTTCAGCGTTGCACACGGAGCAACCGCGCATCCTGTCGGGCTGGTAAAATTGGTCCCGTACATCAGCCCGGAAGTTGTCAGCGTATTGGTTTGCGGAGAGCCGTCCTGCAGTAATTCCACGTCGGATGACTGTATAGTAAAGGTTACAAGGTCGCCTGCATTAACAGTTGTTTCGAATACTCCGGCAAATGGCGGAGCTATGACCGGGGCGTTA
>Ga0247810_10002131_pt1 | contig 11317 bp, 12 predicted proteins | sample UWRJL119311C1_FD_179918 | JGI IMG/M metagenome (GOLD analysis project Ga0247810, IMG submission 179918) | Plant litter microbial communities from Arlington Agricultural Research Station in Wisconsin, United States - UWRJ-L119-311C-1 | ecosystem: Environmental > Terrestrial > Plant litter >...
CCCCTCCCCACTCCCACCGACCAGAGTTCACCCAGACCCGCGACCACTGTTGTTCCCATCAGCAATCGCATCGCATCTCCCCCGCACCCGGGCTCAGCACCGCCGTGGATGATCCACTGCAGAGACTGATTCCCGCACCTGATATCAGTTTCTGACTCATGTAGACCCTGTCATTCAACGGGAGCCTGACCGCGCGCGCCACCAAAAATCCTCCAGGTCGAGTTGACCTTCGACCTCCGCTCGCACAAAACCTCCCTAACACGTACCTGCGCTCCCGGTTTGCCCATTCTTCCACCCGATCCATGCCAACCTTCCTCCACACAAATACACGAGGCGCCGTGCTGCTATCCTCCTCGCCATGTCCGGCGGCGATAGTCTGAAGAGGGATCTCTCGGAAGATGCAGATGCGCCCTCGCCCGATCCGTCCAGCGACAACAGCAAGAAGAGACGCACCGCAGGATCCACCAGCTCGCGGGGCGTGGCCAACTTGACGCCGGAACAGTTAGCTAAGAAGCGTGCGAATGACCGTGAGGCCCAGCGGGCCATTCGCGAGAGGACGAAGAATCAGATTGAAAACCTGGAGCAGAAGATCCGCGAGCTGACGTCGCAGCAACCCTACCAGGAACTACAAAATGTGCTGCGGCAGAAGGAGCTGGTCGAGAATGAGAATGCCGATATTAGAAAGCGGCTGGCTTCTGTGCTTTCCTTGATACAGTCCATTGTCGGACCCCAACCAGGTAGGTACAGGCATTTCTTTGCGGCGGGTGCCGTCTTGCTAACTTTATAGGATTTGAACCGCCTCCGTCGTACACAACACCGGCCCCAGCGTTCGTGTCGCATCGATCGGCGTCATCCTCGAATCTCGCTATGGCCACGCCGGCCAGCATCCCCGCTCCAGCTACAAATGGCGGGCAATGGCATGACCCACGAGCATATGCGCAAGCCCAGCAGCGAACACAGACCCAGCAATTGAACCAACAAAAGTACGACTTGGAACACAATCTCGACATGGGCCCGGAAAGATTAGGGCTTGACTTTTTGTTAGATGGTCATCAACGAATAAACAAGATTTCCAATGGGGCCAGTGAGCCCGCTCCGTCCAATTTCCAGCAAATGTTTAGGGACCATGAGAGTCCTATGCACAATAGAAGCAGTTCTGTTACAAGCTCCAACTACAATGGAGGTGAACTTATGGGCCACTCCGGCCACTCCGGCCATTCTGCACCCATACGAAACAGCCCGCCAACCTGCCCATTGGACAGTCTGCTTCTCGACTTCCTTACAGAACGTCAACAACAAGCTGCAGACGGCGTAGCAACGCCGAGGCTCGTGGGACCTGCGTATCCTAGCGTATCCTCGCTCCTCAACCCATCTCGAGGCATACAATCCCACCCGCTCTCCAAGGTCTTTACCGATATCCTAGGCACATTCCCAGATCTTTCCACCCTTCCCGAGAAGGTCGCAGTTCTCTACATCATGTTCCTCATTATGCGATGGCAAATCTCACCCACCCAGGAAAATTACGATCGTCTACCAGACTGGATGGCGCCACGGCCGTCACAGCTCTTCACGCCACATCCCGCGTGGATCGACCACCTCCCATTCCCGAAGATGAGAGATCGCCTAGTGCGTGAATACAACCCGCGTGATTACCTTTTCGACAACTTCTTTATCCCCTTTACAGCTACGCTGAGCGTGAATTGGCCGTATGAGCCAACGGACTGCTTACTTAGTAGCCCGGAGAATGATGATTTGATGATAAATCCTGTATTTGAGCGCCATTTACGCCGGCTTGACAACTGGAGCCTAGGTCCTGTATTCGCCAAGTCGTTCCCAGGGCTAGCAGATACATTTCGTGTGAAGATAGACGGAGACCGGAGAGCATAAACCTGTTACTCTGCCCCACAAAAACAGGAAAGGAGTTTTGGAAAGGCTTGAAGGGGCTGGGTTATCGGGATGGCGCAATTGTAATATTATGGGAAGGTAAATACGGGATTAGCAATTTAGGGCTGGGACGGGCGAAATAAATCTCTTAGCTTTTCTCCAAAAGTTAGATATCGTCGGTATATGGACATTGGTTGTTGGATTTTGATGAGCGCGAGAAATATGTCTCAACAGCTACACTGGCAAGGCTTTAACTACAAAAGCGTTAGAAAGAAGGGCGGGAATCTATACTACTTCGCATTGGATCTTTAGTTGGCTTTCCCGTAAGTGAGTGGACGAATAGAGCACATTATGAATGTATAAACTTCCACGATCAAGATAGAGCACCCACTGCAACTGAAATGAGTATACGCCGCTAAACATTTCTGAATGAGCTAAGTGTCAAATAATCGTCTGGGGAAAGAAGGATACCCCTTATCAGACTTTCTTAGAGGGCAAACCTAGAGCAAGACATTCTGTGCATGTCTCCATGACACGGAGCATAATGTCTGGCATGGTAATCTCGATCCCGGAACATACACAATTGCTAAAGTCAAACAGATTAGCATAGAGCCCTCCAAGCGGGGAAGGCCCTTTTCTAGAAAGCCTGAGAGTTTTTGCGAGGCTGCTAGTTATTCCTAACCTTCTTAGCTCTCCGCCACGCAAGCCCATCAAATATCATTCTTAATTACCAGCAGCCACCACCGCTCACTCCCGCCAATCTTAATTCGCTCACCTTTGATTAAGTGGAGGTCACACTTCGCCCTGGCGGGAGAGTCAAAGGAAGATAGACTTGGGAGCGGTGGTCTAGATGCATTGCTTGCTGCACAGCTGGCTTTGGGGAAAAGACGAGCCACGAGACTTGGCATGTGTCGCAGCGGTGTACACAGGAGAGACTTCCGCTGGCAAGTTCCTTTCCCTCTTTCTCTCTCTTGTTGTTAGTAGTCTTATCCTTATCAGATGGAAAGGAGTAAAGATTTTAAATTCTCAATCCCCCATATGCTTTCCCAACAGCCAACCTAACGGGTTTGAACGAATCAAGCTGGGCATTTGTACATAAAGCTAATCCTAAGCCAACCTTCGCCAAACAACAACCAAAAAGAAAGAGAGAGAAAAAAAATAGTCACTTATCTCCCCAGGTCCCATGACTACTTAGCAACTTGCGATACTTTTACCTTATGTGCGTTTCTTGTTTCGAAATCTGTAGACATACAGATCCGATGATTGCGCACACTGCATGCGACCCACCCTCTAACCTCTTGCTATCTCTCCAGCCGGGAACATGAGTAAAGACCACTCTAGTATCTACACCTCGCGTCTTGCAATTTGCCAGGCTTTCATAGTAGATGAACCCACAGCAATAGTCTCCCGCTTCGTGATGAGCAATCACATCTGGGTTCCTCTCAGACGCTGAAGCGCTGGTCATATCAGCGTCCTCTTTCTTCAGGAGCCGTGTCGCATCTTGAACGGCTTGATCAACGTTGATGTTCGGTGCCAGCCCAACCGGAAGAGCGTCCCAGACCCCTTTCCCCTCTGACTTTGTGATATCGCTCACGGTCTTTCCGGCATCGTCCAGGATATGATAGTAGCCTTCCTGATGTCGAGTGGAACTATCAAAGTCACTAGTAAAGCCTTCTTTAAAGGCATATCCCTCGATAGTAAACCACTCCCACCCGTCGGCCATGCCTAAATGTAGCACAAGGTCCAGCTCTTGGCCGTGCTCATCCCACATCTCGCGGACGAAGCGCCGGATTTGCGCGTACTCAGAAGGTACATACTTCCCATTTGGTGCGGTGGGATTCAGGATGCGGATGGGCAGCAAAGTAGGGTTTAAAATATGGCCAACTGGTAACGATGATGGAAGATATCTGGTCACAAGGTGAGATGTGTTTTGAAACTCATCATAATGCCCTCCGCTTCCGTCGGGAAACGGCTGGAAATGAACATTAGACTGGTTGCCTAACATGATACTTTCAAATTATGTAGAGAGAATACATACCCCCATACCAGTTACAATCACCTTGTATTCGTGTCTCTTCTTGGGAACTTTCTCTTTTGCGCCTGCTGTTGGGAATTCTGGACCTCCCCCCATGATGTGCTTCTAATAATGAGATTTTGGGTAAAAGACCGGACTAATAAGTTAGCACTCTTATCTGGGATTTCCAAACTTTTCTGGATATCCACGAGCTACAGTTATCTAGTGAGTAGAAGATTAGTGTCGTCATAAGTTTCCTACCCATTCATAAGACGTGCTTCGTAACAGGGATGCATGCGCCGCATTGGACGTATATCGTTGTTATATCAACGACATGTCATGTCCACCGCCAGTCCAAGTTTGCAGCTGCGTCGAAGCATGCTCAATATTTGCTATGCGTAAATTTGTACTTGACCATATCTAAGACCACGACAATCTATGAGAAATAGCAAATAATGTCGACGAGTCTCTGTGCTTGGCAAGGAGGCGAGTGCTTGGCAACGTCAATAAAGCTTTGCTATCGACGTTTGGGACTATCAAGACTTCACCTGTCAGTCCGTCTTTTGCATTTTGCTGGTGATGATACTCTATTCATTAAAAATACATACTCCTGGACTAGTCTAGCTAGTAATTAGAGAATTGGTAGGTATCATTTACGTCTTTGGCTCGGGAGAGGTCAAAAGAGCAATGCCAGCAACGGTTTTGGGATCTGTTGTACATGTAGCCTATGAAGTGGATGTAAAATCTTGGGTCCAGTTCATACAGCCTGAATACGAATCAAGAATTACGACTACCAGCTATGAACAGTACTCAGATCAGCGGAAATGAGGCTATTCATGATTCCAATGGAGAAGACGGCCAGTTCGCTACGGCACCAGAACAACCACGCCTAGGTGCTCTTTACGGCCGGGATTCTCAGAACACGACAGACAAAGAGATGCTGGATTTATTGCACAATTGTTTCGGCTTCTCGGAAGACTCTCCAGGCTTATTGCATGACGCAGTTTTGGTTTCCGTTGACCTCGAGAGGACTAAACACTCTGAGATCCGTGAAATTGGTATGTGTTGAACAACCTAACCACCTCCCCAGGCTTTTCAGCCTCTGAGTCCATGGGTCATGAACTGTGATTTGGTTTCAGTGCTAATTATCAATAGGTATATCAACGCTTGACTTACGAGATGTCAAGAAAACGTTAGACTCTACAGCGGGTCCAGGCGAAGCACTGTCTCCAGTGCGCAACTACAATTTCAGAGTCCTGGAAAAGTACAGATTTGATCAGCCGTACATTTTCGGCGACACAGTCGAGTTGAAACGGGAAGAAGTAGCCGCTCTAATCCAGCGAGTTTACCGAACTGGAAGCCCCACAAACCTCTCCTATGAAGCTCAGAATGTGGTAATCGTTGGCCACTCTTTCTATTTCGACCAGAACTTACTCGCTTTGAATAATATCATCCTTCCTGAGCTCCAAGTCTTAGATACGTGCGGGCTCGCACTGTATCTTTTCGGAGATACAGTTGAGTCACAGCGGCCCGACGACTTTCAACTCAAGAACCTCATTCGGCACTTCGAGATACGGGGTGATCATTTTCATGTAGCGGGCAATGATTCGAATTTCACGCTGAAGCTACTGTTGATGCTTGTAGTAATGCGCTCACATGATCGAACTCTGAGCGAAGGACAGCAGGCGACAGTTTCTGCGCTGTTGCAAATCGCCCACGCTCCTTGGCCCGCATTCTCCTGGAAAAGTAAAAAAGAACACGATATTGAGATGATGGCCGAGGTTCAAAACAAGAGAATCATATCAAAGGCTGAGCACTTTGATGTTCAGGATGAGGATAGCGAAGACAATTTCATGGACATTTTTGGTGAGCAAGATTAGATTAGGATATGAAGAGCTTGAACATCGATCAACGACGACATTGAACAATTCAGTATGGGCATCTTAATTGGTAAACATTTAACATATATTTCGCCCATCGCTAAATATTCCACAACTCGAACTGAGCATTGCATTACACCTGTATAAGCGTACAGATATTCTTACACTCATACATTAAAATTTTGGTCCTGTTTCCATTTCTGTTATTCTGAGATTTAGAGTATATTTTCTTTGGTATTTATTTTATATTTTTTTTCGAGTATTGTTTCTGATTCTGTTACAGATTCTGGCCAAACTTAATTGGCAGCTATTAACCTACGACCAGTCATTAGGGTCGATCTTATGCTTCCAGAAGCCTCTGAAGTTCTTTTCTTTCCCAATCTCTTTGATTGTCTCAACTTCCTTCGGCGTCAGCTTGAACTTTCCGACCTTTTGGTAGGCTCTTAGTCGGTCCTCCTTCGAACTCGTTGTCAAGACTACAACGCCTTGGTCAATCACCCATCTCAATGCAATTTCCCCAGGAGTTACGCCATATTTCCGAGCTAGTGCGGCATATGTCTCGTCCAGTGGCCCAGGCGCAGCTTTCAGGACAGCGGTCAATGGCGCATAAGCTGAGGTCGCAATTCCTTTGCTATTTTGAAATTCCAACAGATCCCCGTGTTGTAGATATGGGTGGAACTCGATCTGGTTGATAGCTGGTATGATTTTTGCAGTCTTCAAGATTATCTCCACGTCCTTTTTTGTGAAATTGGATACTCCAATTGACTTTGCCCTTCCTGATGCTTGAATGGCTTCTAGGTCAGCCCACTTAGCCTGTAGTGCTTCCTCTGAACCCTCAGCAAAAAATGGTGCATGGATCAAGTATTGGTCGACATAGTCAAGTTGCAGTTTTTTTAAGGAGATTTCAAAGCTTTCTTGGGTGTCCTTCACTTTTGCTCCATCGATCTTGGTGGTGACATATAGTTTTTCGCGTGGAATGCCCGATTCTTTTATAGCTGCGCCAACTTCCGCTTCGTTTCCATAAACTTGGAAAGCATTAGTCTTGCCTCTTCCAAAACGGTGCAAATATACCTTCGGCGGCGTCAATATGGTAGTAGCCCGTCTTGATTGCCATGACAAAAGTTGCGATCAATTCCTTGTCCAATCCTGACGAGGGATCGGATTTATAGTGAGCAGTTCCAGCACCGTATCCTACCTAAGGTTAAAGTCAGCCAGCTGGAACAGAGCTGAATTGAATAGAAGCTCATTACCATAGGGATCTCATTGCCATCGTTCAATTTCAGATGTTGCACATTGACCATCTCCTTGGGCGCAACTCCTGGTGTGGCTTGGAACTCTGAGGTTGTTGAATTCATTGTATGTTCGGGATGCTGTCTATGGAATAGAAAATGGGATATTCTCAAATGAAGTGGTGGGATTTTACAGTGGCACAAGATAATATATATTGAACGACTTGGGGGAATTGTATCATCCGGATCAGCTCCGGAAATCAAGAATGGGGAGTTTATCTAAGGATGGAGCAATACTTACAAGACATGACGTTTACTAAGAGCAGCCACCGAAGCTAGATGCGGCCATAGCCGCTTCCGAGCCGATACCCTTCCAGAGTCACGCGTATCAATCTTATACTCATTATAGTAGTTTACAATACAGGAACAATTCTAAAATTGGGTTGAATCAATATAGAGCTTATTCAAGACGCTATGATAGGCAACCATCATCAACGAGCTTCACTCTTGCATATCTCAAGTCCCGCTTCACCACCATCCGTATAACCTCGGATAATTAGGTATAGTCGACCTAGGCAAAGCTCATGTTTAACATTTCGAAAGAAATCAAGGTCTTCTGCTTTTGCAAGTTAAGCTACTCTAACAAGCTCCTGAGTACTTTGTCTTATTTTCATGTAGGTCTAGGAAGCGCTGTATGTAAGATGCAAAGCTAGCACCAAAGAAACGAACAAGTCGTTCAGTTCAAATTCTATCCTCGAGATTTATAGGTGACGCTTGTACTTAGCAAAGTTTCAATAAAAAAACAAGAACAGTTATCTACATAGACAACAAACGTAGTGATCTAACGACTCTCTCTATATTTTACACTAAAGCCTGAGGAGACAATGAGCCTGTTCTGTAAGTAGTAGCCTTGTGATAGATGCAAACGTATCGACTCTAGGTACGTATTTTGCAGGCCTCTTGAATACCGAATCATTGGATGGGCAACTTGAAAAAATCTTAGGCTTCGATACATAGGTATACATACCATCTGTCTTTGTGGTACTATCTAAGACCTCAATCATGCAGTGCCATTTCCGCCATCTTCCTGTCGTCTCTCATTACTTTCTCTAGACTTTCTTGCTTCTGCTGCTTTGGCAATGATTTCTCTCCTGCTCAACCCGGCGCTAGAGCTGTCACCAGTTCCACCTCTCCCTAGAACAAATTCACCGCCCTCCCAGCCTCCGTGATCATCAACTTCATTCTCATAGTACTCTTCGCTACCAACTGTGTGACCTCCACTTTTCCAGTCGGCGCCTTCGACTTCCTTCTCAATCTGCTTGCATAAATCCCAGAAATTACGGTCATGTGGCCCATGAACATTATGCGCCAACTCATGACATAGAGTCTTTCTAATAGTCTTATAGTCCCGGTAACCATCATAGGCATCTGTCCGCAACCGTAGCTCTATTACCTCTCCCTGATTACGATTGAGGCCTAAGGTCCTACTCGTTCCCTCATGATTCGACTGTGTATGCTCTATTGGATTCATCTCGGTGAGGAGGGGAACCGTAAACTTATGTTTACGCATCGATGCCTTGATACCAGCGTCATCCTTCAACCGCTGTAAAAAATCGAGAGAACGTTTGGGATTTGGTAGATAGGGTAAAGGACGCAGAGTGGTAAATGTGTATAGGCTCTCCTCTTGCTCCTTTTTCCAGTCGTGTGTCTTATACGCTTTGACCTTTTGTACCCTCCTCGTCGCTGAGACGTTCCGGGACGCTTCGTGGGCGGCAACTGCTATTGAATTCGCTTCCTTGACCGTGCTACCTAATAGTGTGATCTTCTTGTCTGCGATGGAGGATATAGGAAGGTCGGGGTCCTTGAAGGGTAGCTTAAGTGTACCTAGTTTCGGAATCATAAACTTTTGGTTTGAGGTTGGGATCGACATATCTGACGCTATCTCCTCCGCGAGATCGGATATTGTGGCACCGGAAGAGAAAGAGTATGTGTGAGGTTCTCCTTTGTAGGTAATGGTCAGGGTGACTGGATGCTGCTCGAGGTCATTAATATCAGTGGCCATCTTGTGGAAGAACCTCTCGAAGAATTGGGATGGAGGAGTCTCTTGATTTCTTCACGTTTTGCAAAAATGACAGAGGAATGTCTTGCGTAGAATTAGTGATTATATTGAATAGCTAGTGTATAAACTTGCTTGCGGGTCCTGTGAAAGTAATAATAAACAATGCTCGAATGTTCCAGGCTAAAGTCGCTTCGTAATCGAGGACTCTGTTTCTTACCACGAAGATCGCCACCCATACCGGCGGCGTCTATTCGCTTGTTCCCGCTCCGCAGCACAACCCCTGTAATGCCAAGGCGCATTCGGCGCGGCGTCGTGTCCTCAAGTTCTTGAGCCTCACCAGCCGTTCTATTTCTGATTGAGAACTTCAAATCCTTCTACGCACGGTAGTCTGTCAGCATCTCAACCTCAACTACTCTGGATTGCCCAACTGAAAGAGAGCCGTATTCACGATCTTCGAATTGACCGACATCTAGAACAAGACGCTGCGGCGCACGTATAAGCATCATGAATATTTTTCGCATTGCGGGTAAGACCCCTTGATATTCAAATAGTCATGGAAGACAGCGTATCTCTAACAATGGCGCAGGAGATTTCTCCCATCTAATATCCATTTTGATTTTGCTGCACAAGATGACTCGAACGAACGTATGCCATTCCTCTTCCATGCTGGAAGGCCCCAACTAATGAATGCGACCAGTCATGCTCCGGAATCTCCTTTAAATCCCAAGCGCTATATCTGATTGTCTATGTTACCCGCTATCTCGATCTCTTCTGGACCTTTACAGACGTCGCATATAATACTATCTTCAAGCTCCTTTTCCTCGCCTCCTCTGGCTATACCATCTACCTGATGACTACAGTCTACAAACCAACCCACGACCCTAACCTCGATACCTTTCGCGTACAATACTTGCTCGGGGGCTCGCTGGTACTTGCCGTGCTCTTCCCATATTTCTACAATCCCGCCGAAATACTTTGGTCGTTCTCCATCTGGTTAGAAAGCGTAGCCATCCTGCCACAACTCTTCCTGTTGCAACGAACAGGCGAAGCTGAGACGATAACTACGCACTATCTATTTGCGCTCGGAAGTTATCGCGCGCTTTATATCCCGAATTGGATCTGGAGATACTTTGTGGATGGGCATTTCGATGTGATTTCGGTATTGGCTGGCGTTGTTCAAACCGTGCTCTACTCTGACTTCTTCTGGATCTACTATACCAAGGTCCTGAAAGGAAAGAAATTTGCTTTACCAGTATAAGCGGCTCTGAGGAATTCATGAGGACGGTATTCTGGAGGATTAGGCAATATCGATATGTTGCGTTTACTGAAAAGTTGTTATCATAGGAAGGAAGGGGCGGTTGAAAGGATGAGCATAAATGGCGTTAGGGCTGGAGGTCCGGACTTTGCTCCGTTGGACTTGAGATTTGTGCGTATGTGGAGTGGCATGTATAGTATGTAAAATGCATAGATTCGCACTTTCACAACAAGAATGTTGATGTACGTTTGTTACTAAGCTTCCACACCAGAGCTGACCAAGATCATCCTCTCCTCCTCTCCGAGAGACTCCTTTATGCATTGTAGCTTGGGCAAATTTTCTGCAGGTTAAACTAGCTCCTAGATCTCGCGAATGTGACCTGCAACCATGAAATGCTTCTTCTGGGAGTGTCAAAGCATTCGGTACAAGCAAGTCTATACGTTGACCGAAGCCTCGTTAATTCTGTGACTTTTTAACCCTACCACTAGCTCCTACATTGTTTTCAGGTCAAAGCGTCACTTTTACACAAGAAAGGTTTTGATGATACTTCTATTTTACTACCCGTATTTACAGACCACGCGCCCCAGCAACCTAAAATTCAATTGTACAAGCTTACGATCCATAAGCAACTTGTCCCAGAGGGGCGTCACTCGAATAGCCCGGAGCCATGAAGTTTGTTTCGGGATTACTTTGCTCTTTCGCTGCAGAGCACCTTGCCATTGTTGGTGAACTGTCCCGTGTTAGTATATGTTTAAACGTAACTGGGCTGATATTAAGACTCACCTTCTTGAAATAACATCTGTAAAGTAGAAATTTTCAACAACCTTCTTGAAAGCACCACCACTAAGCTTGCTTCCCTTGTTCTGGTCAACCAGTTGCACCTTACTCAACTGCTTCAATGCAACTGGCTCCACAACGTCGTAGCTTGCTAACGTAGGGCTAACTTCTGCCATTCTATCGCGCAAAGCTGCCACATCGTCATATGGCAGTGGTGCA
>Ga0247810_10002133_pt1 | contig 11314 bp, 8 predicted proteins | sample UWRJL119311C1_FD_179918 | JGI IMG/M metagenome (GOLD analysis project Ga0247810, IMG submission 179918) | Plant litter microbial communities from Arlington Agricultural Research Station in Wisconsin, United States - UWRJ-L119-311C-1 | ecosystem: Environmental > Terrestrial > Plant litter >...
TACACTTGATGGGGATTTGTATCTTTCTGAGAGACAATTTGGCAACTTGCGCAGCGTGGCGTGCATGTTGATCGATCAGTGCTAACTGCTCTACAGGACCAATAGTTATTGCCATCTTGATCGTCATCTTCGACCAATTTCATATGAATAAAAGGTTAGTACAAAATTTCATTGTTAGCACAGCTACACATGCGCATACAATATCAAACAAAGGGAGTGATGAAAAAACGACAATAACAGGAATTCCTCGATCTTACGACGCAATGGAGACAACCGTTTATATTAGTTTCAGCCTTGTCTGACCCTTTCACTATCATATACAATCAATTATCACACGTTCTTGTGCGATCTATGCTGACAATATAATTGCATAGGTACATATTTCCTTCATGTCCCACACATCATCCACTGCTCTCAATCATATACTGCATACCATGACGAACTTTGAACGAACGGGCGGACAGACGATGCACTCCTCCACCATCACTCATCAAAAGCAAGGCGTACAAACCTTGTGAGTGATGAATGGTAGGAAGTGAATGTTGAGAATTCGTCAGCTGATTTATATGCTTAACGACACTATGTCTTATTATTTTGCATCTCACTCTTCGGACAACCACTAACAGCAACTCTGTTTAGGTACATACCACCATCTCTTTCCTATCTGTTACGAAAAGAACCAATTGCTGCAAATGATGAAAATGTTATTCACACTATTTGAGTGGACTTCGGTCTGCGCTGAATGTTATTTAAAAATTCTGATTTAATGAGGTATGTTTTTTTATGTTGTTGACAACTCAATTCATCTTGCTGACTTTTTTATAGCCTGACAAAGCTTTGGTTTCTTACTTTGATCGCACGGAATGCTGTTTGATGTTTGCATCTTACTGACACCTTGGTCCGTCACAGATTACGTACCCTCGTGATATGTTTGCATCGGCATTATTGTGTAAGCTACCCTTTACCGCAAAGTATATTAGAGTGTCATGATCGAAAAGGATATGGCTAACCAGCGATTACAGATTTGCGTGATCTATTATTGAGTCTAAGCCTACGTAGTATGAATGCAAGTAGTGTTTCTGATCATCTGCATGTCCATAATGCCTCCATGTGAATAGTAAATACCCGTGATCTCTACAAAGCATTTCTCCCGCTCCTTGTCTTCCTCCCATAAATAAAAGATGTTGCCGAGATGAAATGATTGTCATACCACGTGGAACCTTGATGGCATTCCCTTTCGCAAAGAGCTATTCTCTCATACGTACAACTATGCCTTTGATCTAATCAACTATGCATGGACGCGAGCCTTGTGATAATGTTCGATCCGTGGACAACGTTCAGCCTCACCGTGACTCGCGGGCAACAGAGCGTGCCGACAATATCGACTCCCTCCTCTTCTTCTGCAATCTATTGCGTCTTCGTTGACCGTCGGAATCCTCGCTCGTCCTCACATCTTCTCCTGTGGACATTTGTTTGTTCGCTGGAGTGGGCGTTCCAAAGGTACCGGCTGGCAAGACCTCAAAGCCAGAGTTGATCTTACGAACGACTTTGTTTTGGTGCAGTTCGCCTGGTATGAACGGCGAACGCGAACGTGGTCGAGGTGGGAACATCTGTAGTGCGGTATCGAGAGAAGGCGGAAGAGGCCGGGAAGCACATGAGTGGTCGTAGTCTGGCTGTAGGGGTGCAGGTTTGGCATCAAGATATGATGGATCGGTGTAATGAGTGGTGTGTTCGGCCGCTACCGTAATGGGCTTTTCCGACGTCTGATCCTCATCTTGTGCTAATGTCATATACTCCCTTGCTTTCCCCTTGCCTTTGTCCTTCGCACCGAGACTGCCATCGCTATCAGAACAGTTTCCCAAGTTGAGCTCGTTGTCTGCGACCGAAGAGGCACCAGAATCGACCGTTGCGGATGATTGTGGAGGATATGATCGTGGTTGTAGCATGGGGTGACTTGCGCCGCTCTCGAGATCTGCCAACGTCGCTTCATGATGACTTCGAGTGTCGTGGAATCGAAGGCCAGAAGATCGACGTGGCTGATATGATTTCCGACGGCCAGATTCAAGTTGATCAGAACCTTCGGTATGTTCGAAAAAGGCGCTACGATTCACTCGATCGCAGAATTGTATCTCTGATTTCGGGCGTGTAGGAAGAATGGTCCCTGAGCTGGAGGCGAATGAAGGTCGTCCACTACTGACATTGATACTTTTGCTAGAACTCCTACCAGAGCTCAATTCAGAGGAGCTGCCCTTTGAACTTAGATTGAGTTCGCTGGGCACTGGTGTAGTTGTGTTTGAGACCCAAATCCCATCAACCTCAATGCCGCTTTGTATCGCTCGTACACCGAATGGCACATCATTTTCTGGATCTTCAACGAGTTGTCCTGATCTTCGAAGCTCTTGGGTTTGAGCACGTTTCTCTTCATCGATGATGTAAAGTTTCTTCAGGTATCTGTTTGTCCAGAGGAGTTTGCTGTACGCGACAGCAAATACTACAATGATTGCAGCAGCGAGAACCTAGAATCGTGAGCGATCAACGTCGTGAAGAGGGGTCGATTACTTACGAAGGTCATCTGTTGCCATAATGCCCAGCTTACGAAGAACTCCTTCCCGCCCATAGCCTGGCGCGTCGACCGATTTGATGTGAATTATGGAAAATTGAATCCCAAGAGAAATATCTACCGTCTTCAAGGACTGTCGGGGTTTGTTGTTGATAGGCACAACCCTTCGACTTTTAATATCGTGTAAGGTAATGCTGAATGTTGCATGCAAAATTACTGGTTATTCTTGCATGTCAAAAAGAAGTTGTGAATGTAAGTCGGAAAGCTGAAGTTACATGTATAACGAAGCTTTTGACGATTCACTCAAGTCATTCCATGCATCGTCTCGACGGGCAACCGCATGACAACGAGCGTGACTGGTAGGACAACTCATTAAGCAAGCAGTCTTCACACCCGAGAATTTTCACTTTGTAAAGATTGGGGTCATGATAGTGTCCGGAATTTGAGTATTTGTCTGGTGTAATTGATGGGAGTAAAGGTTCCAGACCGCTTGACGGGCTTGAATGCAAAGAAATTTATCTCCATCTGATCGTATAGACATGTAGCAAAGTCGTAGCTGCCAAAGGGCACTCTATGGATGCATCCAATCTCTTTACTGTTACGCGGTGACATCTCTTACAACTTGAAGTCGCTTGAATGCGTGCTTTAAGGGTGATGTATATGCTGCATACGACTGACGATTCTGAGGCAAGAAGTTACCAGGTGAGTTTGCAATCTCATGGTTATTGACAGAGACTATCAATATACGCTCAGTTAGCAAGATGCTAATTGCACATTATCAGATAGGTGTAGACCAAACTCACTTTCGAACAATATCCAGCTTTTTACCCGTTCTAGTTTGCGGCCATGGTAGATGATCTGACGAAGCGGCTGTCAGCTCTCGTTTGCCATACCAAGACATTGTTGGCTGTACTTTGCGTGGGTCAACGAAAGCCAGCCGACTCTATGATATATACAGGTAGGTCCATGGGGCAAGAGCCGGCTTAAATCGATAGTTTGAGTACTCCAGTCGACGGCGCTCTAGAATAATGTCCCAATCTCCAGCCAAGAATGAGATATCACAGAACAGACTTGATGAATGCATGAATGACAATGACCTGTAGCAGAAGCTCTCTCTCTCTCTCTCACGGACTCATTCGAGCCAACGATCTCATTTGTAAAATGAGATCAAGTCTTCCACTTAATCCAAACATTTAAGCTGGTGGGAGAGTAGCGGGTGGACTGACATCTTGTGGGATGCACGATCAGCCCCAATAAGCCCACCGCATCAAGGGACGGACACTCGTGCGTGTACGTGTATAACGTAGGTCAAAGACTCACAAACTACAAACTATAGAGTCTGTTTTGATACTCATGAACATGAAGCTTTTTATTTCCGGAGTACTCGCTCAGAAGGAGAAGTCAACGTCAACAACTTGGAAGTCACACACCCTCCAGTCTTGGCAAGGATGTCCGGCTCGCAGATTGGCGTCATGGAATCTTTATCCAAGTCAAGGTGTGGTGGTGGTGGTGGTGTGGTGAGATCTTCAGTATGATATGCGCCATGCTTCAATCTCTTCTACACCCATACTCATAAGCTCAATTGTTTTTAATTATTCTTTGGTAACTCCCTGCACTAACTCAATTTCCCTCTTTCCTCGCAACGACACATCAAAATGCCAATTCGCAACCCTTTCGCAAAGCGTGTTGATGCCCCGCCAAATGGCACACTCGACGAGAATACACAGAATGGCGCTCCAAGACCTACCTTCGAGAAGGTGGACACGACAAGTTCAAAGATTTCTCTACCGCTGAGTGTCAGTAGTAAGCAAAGCCAGGAGCCTCCCGAGTATAAAATGAGTGGTATGTAATGCGACAATGCATCGGGCAGTGACGTCTGGAAACAGTTGGCTAATACATGGTTGTGGTATACAGTGGTGAATGATAGTGGTGTATATCTGCCAGTATGTCCCCATCTCTGCACTATATTGATATGCGATTGTCCTGACATTATCTCAAGCCGTCGCCTCCAGAAAAGAAAGGAATCTGGCCTCGTCGCTCAGTCGTATCGCGTAATTCTACGAGTACTCGTCACAGCGAGGATATAGAGCCGTTTTCAATTTCAAGAGAGTCTTTCGATTCATATAGAAGGTCTTTCGTATGTGTCTACTTCGGAAACCCCAACACGCACGACTGACTGCTCCTAGGATATCTCAGCACGTTCACCAATTCCGCAATCGGACGGCGGTCGCCAAAGTCTCGACTCAGCGCGTATGCCACGATTTCCTCGATCCGCGATCAATGACAGGCACTTCGATAAGCCGCAGCCTACCGCAGAAGAGGGGTTTGAAGATGTGGGCTTGAACGACGAGCCAAAGCCTGCGCCGAAAAAGAAGAGCTTCTTTAGTAGATTTGGAAACGATGATACTGCCGAAGCACCACCTACTAATACGCCGTCGACATCAAGGTTTCATATTGGAGGGAGGAAGAGAGGACAGAGTGGTGTAGGCGAAGAGTTGGGTAGTATACAGAGACCCGGTACTCCATCCAAGAGTGAGGGACAAGAGATGAAGTGAGCGACTGCATGAAGTTGCGTGGTAGGGATATTGTATATAGAGCTGTCTTTCAGTGTACGCATGCTATATGGGTTATGCATTCTTATCGGATTTCACCATCGGTTAGAGGGCAAAATATCATTGATTACATGTTGACGGGTATGAGTATGGTTCATGTATATAATGATAATGGACAAGGTTAAATTTTGTTGCAATGAACTCGACAAGAGACTCGGAATGAAGGTACAAGAAGGAGTATGACATATGTCTTGGGTCTACTATCTACCCTTCCTCTCCATCTTCTCGAATACTTACCTGAGAGGTAGGTGGTGTAACTGTTGGCGGGGTCTTGTTCGAGAGTGGAGCTTCCCCAGAAACGTCATGATCCTTGCAAATAATTTTTGTGACAATTTTTGGCAGCTTTTCAAAACTTCATAACAGTCATTGTGATTTTTCAATCTGCCACACATAATTCGGTCCTAACATATTTGACATCTTCCGTACTCTCACACACAAAATGGCCAAGACGAAACCCAAGCAAAAGAAGGAAAGGAAGCGCGAGAAATCCGTCCTCAATCGAGTCTCAGGCACAACAGCTTCTACATCCTCCAAACCTACCCTTACGCCCGAACAACTTCTCCTCCAAGCAGCCGCCTCTTTACAACAAGGAGACCTCGAGAGCGCTGCTAAACCTGCGAAGAAGGCGCTGAGTCAATTAGATGCCAGCTCGGAAGAAGCTTTACCTGCGCTAAACTTGCTGGGAGAGATACATCTAGAACTCGGTGATGTCGATGCTGCGAGACAGTATTTCATGAGAGCGGTGGTGATTGATCCTACGGGTGATGTGGATGAGGAGGTTGGAGGTGGACCTGAGAAGTTCTTGTGGTTGGCGCAACTGAGTGAAGACGGTGGACAAGATAGTGTGAACTGGTTTGAGAAAGGAGCACTCGCACTGCGAAAACAGATCCAATCACTACTGGACAGGAAATCGTTGGATGTGGAGTCACAAGCAATTCTAGAGGAGAAGAGGAGGAAGTTATCGGTAGCTTTATGTGGTGTGGTGGAAGTGTACATGACGGATCTGAGTTGGGAAACAGATGCAGAGCAGAAATGCGAACAGTTGGTTACAGAGGCGACGATGGTCGCGGAAGGATTTGCGGAGCCGTGGCAGACGTTGGCGAATGTCAGGATCAGCCAAGAGAGAATCGAGGATGCAAGAGCGGCGCTGAAGAGGAGTATAGAGCTGTGGACAGATCTAGAACCCGATGACTCGAAAGTCCCCGACTTTCCTACCAGAGTGAGTTTGGCGAGACTACTTATGGAAACGGGGATGGATGGAGAGGCTATTGAAGTGTTAGAACGATTAGTCGGCGAGGACGATCAGAGTGTGGAGGTCTGGTATCTTGGTGGTTGGGGACTCTATATCCTTGGAGAAAAGCAGAAGAAAGGCGAGATCAAGGGAGAGGACAGTGACAGCTGGAAGGTTTCGTGGATATCTAGTCGACAGTGGCTAAATAATAGTATGCGGTTGTTTGAGATGCAGGATTATGAGGATGATAGGTTGGGAGAACATGCCAAAGAATTACTTGCAGGGCTGAATAAGGAACTTGGACCAGAAGGTACTGCGGATGAGGAGGATGGCGAGGGATGGGAGGATGCTGGAAGTGACGAAGAAGATGACGAGATGGACGAGTCGTAGACCATTTGGAAACACGAAGAAGATGACCTAGATGTCGCGGAATATGTCGAAATATGAAGCTTTCCACGCAAAGGCATCCAGGTCGAACGTATTGTCGTTCTTGAGGTCGGCATATAGCGAAATTCGCATTGGTGTTAGACATATGCCGTGAGAATTTCAGAGATATAGATCTTGTCCAATGATACATGAATACGAGAACTGCTTAAAACCATCTCCAAATCCCAAACTTCTGTCGACCTTGCAGCTTAAACATGCATATGCTTCTACAAAACATGCCAAGCCACATGTCGGAGCTCAAGCTTGTGATATCGACATCATAGCTTATACCCTCTACATGCAGCAACGTCTTCGACAAGAACTGTTCAGAAGACTACAACCCCTTCACATCCCTCAAGATGTCCATCGCACACGCCTTCCCTACCAATCCCGAGGAATTCGACGCCGACGACCGCATCTCGTTTTCGCGAATCGACAACAAATTCATCCTCGTTCTCGACGATGGCAATGAATACGAGTTTGACGACGCTCTGAAACGTTGGGTCTCGACCGTCGACGAAGCTCTTCTCCAAGAACAGCAAAAGGCGTACATCGTTTCTGGCGTTGACGAGCACGAACCCGTTGACGCGATCCGCAAGAAGCGGAAGAAGGAGTATGTCAACGGAGAGGAGGGTGAAGATGGGCGACCTCTCAAGGCGGTCAAAAAGGCCAAGGAGGCGAAGCAGCCGAGACAGAACAGCGCGATCTATGTGACGGGCTTGCCGTTGGATGCGAGTGTAGAGGAGGTCAGGGATGTGTTTTCACGGAAATGCGGCGTCATCGCAGAGGAGATTGACAGCGGGAAACCACGAATCAAATTATATACCGACAGCGACGGCCAGCCCAAAGGCGAAGCATTGATCGTGTTCTTCAAGCCTGCGTCTGTACAGCTTGCTATTTCTCTCCTCGATGATTACGAATTTAGGATAGGAGAGGGAGGGCGGATGAGAGTGCAAGAAGCGGAATCGAGTTTCAAGAAGACGAACTACGGAGGGGAAGGGGGAGAGCAGAAGAACGGAGACGCGAGTAAAGAGAAGGAGAGACAGCGGAAGAGCGCGCAGGATAAGCAGAAGATCATCAAGAAGACGCAGAAATTAGACGCGCGCCTGGCGGATTGGAGTGATGACGAGCCATCAGCCTTGATCGAGACGAGTTCGCGGTACGACAAGGTGGTGATTCTGAAACACATGTTCACGCTGGATGAGCTGGAAGAGGATCCTGGTGCGATTCTGGATATCAAGGAGGATATCCGAGAGGAGTGTAGTAAGCTTGGAGAGGTCACGAATGTGGTGCTTTTCGATATGGAGGTGGACGGGATTGCGACTGTGAGGTTTGGCAACGCGGAGGCGGCGAGGGCGTGTGTCCGGCTGATGGATGGGAGGAATTTCGGAGGACAGAAGGTTGAGGCGTATATTGCGGATGGAAAGGAGCAATTCAAGCAGTCGAAGAAGAAGGACGACGATTGAAGAGGATCTGCTGAGGTGCGGAGTACGCCTGAAGACGATCTTCTGAGGTATGGCAGTTGCCCATACATGTCGTATGCTAGACCTCCGAATGATCCTGTAGACTTTATATGGAGAAGCAAGAAGCAGTTCTCAAGAGCTAAGCAGCAATGCCTGCTACATAATACTAAATCATGGAACTGATATCTGTAATTTGCCGCAGTTCTTGTGGTAGAGTGCTTAACGTAGTATCATTGCCTCATCAGGGCTTCAAATACTCTAAATCTAAATCCTGAAGCCTACACCTAAATTGTGCAAATTACGCTAAACGCCCAACGCCATGCTCCCAGACACAAGTATATACATATGATCTATTGCGTGGGATCACTCTCCACAATCTCCGCCTTCTCCTCTACAACCTCGACCGGCAACTCCACACTCTTGACAGGATGCAACAACATCGGCGGCAAACACATTCTGCCCTCACCGCCTCTCATGCCATTGACTCCATGCCCATCTCTGCCCTCATCGACCGTCGTCTCAAATTCCTCTCCACCTTCATTATTAACCTTTAAGCCTAACCATCTCTTCCATAGATTAGGTGCGAACCCAGCGTTATAGTACCATGTCATACCCATGAGATTATGTTCTCGCTCACCAAATACGCTTGTTCGAGAAGCACCGGTGGCACCGTTTCGTCCTGCGTTCATGACACTGGAGAGATACGCTGTTGGCCACTCACGGTCTACAAACATTGGATGTGGGACATAGACTGCCTTGTAGCCGTGATGAAGTGCTGTTGTAGGGCCCCACATCTCTGAGAAAGCGTGGTGCTTCTTGAACGCTGTTTCGCGATGCATTGTATTTAGTAGACGCTTTGACATTCTTGATGAGGTGACGATGGCTGCCCTGCGTGGTGGAAGTCCCTCGGTGTTGTTATAACCTGTGATATCATCCTTGAGAAACCAGCTCGTGCCCTCTGGGTCGAAGAGGGGGTTGAAAGTGATCAGGTCTGCCTCTTCACCAACTCCCCACACAAACTTGTCCCGGTCATAGGTGGTTGGTGGAACTGGATCATTCTTGGTCTCAAACCAGTCATGCTCATCCTTTGGTCTTTCTGGTCCCCAAATGGGTTTATCAACATTTGGCTTCTGGTTTCCCTTGTGCTTCTTTAAACCTTTCCACATCTTGTCGGGACTTTCTGTTCCCATCTCAGTCTGAACTCTAACCATTTGCTTGAAATCCTCCCATGCTCCGTGGACGGATGGAACATAAAATCTGCTATTCCTCTCCCACAAGCCCTTTCTTGGCTGTTTCCTAGACCATGCCACGATGTTTTCGAACAAATTGTAGTAATGACCAGTGTAGCGGATGTCGATTTCCCAATGCCAGAAGTACTCATACTCGGGATGCTTCTGAGCGAAGTGTTGCATTGCCATCTGAAGACCACGATACGATCCGTGGATAGGTAGATCTGGACCCCGTGCGTATACATCAAACACTCCTTGATAAAGCATGAGCATCTGAGTCTCACTCCATAATGTAGTGATGCCATGAAATTCTTCAGGTACCGATGCAGCCAGGTGATCTCTGTATGTTTGATCGTCCGCCCAAATCGGATGCTTGCCTTCATCCTTTACTTGGACGAGCAAGTGCACTTCATACTCTCCACCTGATCCAAGCGAAAGCTCCGAGATCATAGCTCGTAATTGTAAGATATCTTCCTCTCTATACACAAAGTCATCATACGAACGGATGACAACTGCGGTTCGTGGGAGAATCTTGGTAGTTTTGATCACTTGCTTGACTGTGGTGTTCGAACCCTTCATAGTTAAGTCGGTAGGTAGGTGTGAGATATTGAAGCGTGCAGCGTTTAATTGTGAACATCTCTGTTGTGCTTCTCCCCAATTGATGCTGCGATAATCAACTTGTCCGTTCGCTCCCCATACTTGAGCAGAACCATTCGTGTCGCCATGTTGACCAGCTCCAGTTCCACCATACTTGGTACTATATCCTAGTCCGTAGGGTCCTAGTCGTCCGTATCGCTCGAAACAAATATCTTCTGGCAAGCCCAGTAGCTCATAAGAACCCATTACATTGTCTGGGAAACCGCTTGGCCGTCCGGCATAGTATTGTAATTGCGGTACAGGCACTTTTCCAGCTTCATCTAAGAAGCACTCTACAGGTGGAGCATATTCTTTCAAATATATGGAAGAGTTGTGATTCTTGTATGCTAGAAATGTTTGACTTGAAGGCATGTTGCGTGTTGAAATACTTGTATCAGTAGTGTTGGCTAGAGGTATCTCGTCTTCGGGCAGAGGATATTCAGGCTTGTTGTCGTCAAAAGATACCAATGTCTGCAGTCCGCCATAATACCTTGATAGAAATCTGAACTGCTCCCACGGCGCGGGAGGTGGCGCAGGTCGGCCTCCAACATTCCCAGTTTCTACCCTCCTCGAAGAGACATAGCTCATGCGTGCGAGTCCCAATATCACAATCACCACCGTCGATATAAGTGCCAAACATAGGTACCGCACTATCCGCTGAGGGAGCTTGTAGACCGGCGCCCTTCTTTGGTGTAGTTGTTTCGAAGGCTTTCGTCTCAGCATGGGTCGATTCGAGGAGTATGAACCTGAAGTTTCGCGAGAGGAAATGATCGAGGATTCGTCGGATTCATAATCTGAAGTGTAGTCCGAGTCTGTGTAATCGTACTTTTCGAGATCGCGTTCTGATCTTCTGGCATGCTTTTGTGATAATAATTGAGGTCTCTGAGTCCGTTTGGTGACTCGAATTGGGGAGTGGTAATCACCCATGATTGGGAATTAAGTCCTCTACGAGGATAAGATGAAGAAGATCTGCCTTGGTGCGTAGTTGAGCGAATGTTTATACTCTCGAGATCATTACGAGATTCAGCTATAGCAATCTGTGGCAATTGATACAGAGTCGGTCTTGCTGAGAAATATTCTTTGCGTTGAAGTCATGATGGGATTGAGGCTCACGACCCCAATATTGTTCATAGGTTGGTTTCCACGGTAACAATCTT
>Ga0247810_10002135_pt1 | contig 11304 bp, 7 predicted proteins | sample UWRJL119311C1_FD_179918 | JGI IMG/M metagenome (GOLD analysis project Ga0247810, IMG submission 179918) | Plant litter microbial communities from Arlington Agricultural Research Station in Wisconsin, United States - UWRJ-L119-311C-1 | ecosystem: Environmental > Terrestrial > Plant litter >...
AAAATGTTAAATACCAAACCAGTACATCCAGCAACTACTCATTTCTATAAATATCAGGGCGCGGGCAACGACTTTGTCTTAATTGACAACAGGGATGAACATTTTCAATATAAGGATAATAATAGTGTTTTACAACTGTGCGACAGGCGTTTTGGCGTTGGAGGCGATGGATTGATGTTATTGCAGAACCATGCAGCGTACGATTTTGAAATGCTCTATTTTAATGCTGACGGGAAACTGGGCAGCATGTGTGGAAATGGAGGCAGATGTATCGTTGCTTTCGCTAAACACCTGGGAATCATAGATCAGGAAACTAACTTTCTGGCAGTAGATGGCATGCATTATGCCAAAATTTCAGCAGAGGGCAACTGGGTTGATTTACAAATGATTGACGTGGATACAGTGAGCAGAGATGGAAGCGCATATGTAATGAACACAGGATCTCCGCATTATGTAGAACAGGCAACGGCACTGGATCAATTGGATGTTTTTAATGCAGGCTCTGCTATTCGTAATAACCCCACTTATAAAAAAGAGGGAATCAATGTAAACTTTGTTGAAGATAAAGGCGATCACTTATTTGTACGCACATTTGAGCGTGGGGTTGAGGATGAAACTTATGCCTGCGGTACCGGTGTTACTGCGGTAGCGTTGGCTATGGCACAGCACAGTCAGCAAACTGGCGATCTAAAAACGGATATTAGGGTATTGGGTGGAAAACTGCGCATCGAATTTAATTATGATGGGCATCAATTTACCAATGTATTTCTTTGTGGTCCTGCTGAACTGGTCTTTGAAGGGGAAATTAAAATCTAGTTTCCTTCCGCCAGGTGTGCTGCAATACCGATCTTGATTTCACCAAATGTGTATTTACTGCCCAGGTGTGCCCTTATCGGATTGAGATTTAGCGTCTTCAATAATTTAATAGCTTCCAGTATCTTGTCCAGCTTTTTAGCACCAAGAATATCTTTCGCAGAGATCTCCTGCAAAGCAATATAGTGTGCAAGATGCCCTTCAATTGTGCCTGCTACCATATTGCGTTCTCTGGCAATCTCCTCGATGGACTTTCCTGCCCGGAACATTTCCAGGGAAGCCTCTTTTGTGTCCGGCTTGGGCACTTTCACCTTCGCCGTCTTTGCTGCCCGTGGTTTCTTGGCTGTAAAGTCCAGCGTATTCGGCATTGCAAAAACTTTCTTCATCTGCAGCTCGCGGTCCGCCTGATTGAGTAATGCACTTACATCGGTTTTGGTAAATTCGGTTCCCTCTATAGTCGCTTTTAACAAGGCGGTAGCTTTACGCATCTTTTTGTACTGCTCATAAAACAATGATTCCATTTCCAGCAGTTCGGTTAAAAAGGCTGTCACCTGCTTATCTTGTTTCACCAGCTCCATCCGCTCAAAGATGCGGGCAGAAAGGTCAAGAATCAATGGATTAAAATAGTTCTCTGCAAGTCTGGTACGTTCAAAAAGTAAAGCCAGCCCTTCCTCAGTTTGTGCGTGACTTAAGCGCTGTATCTGGTTCAGGAATTTATTTGCATGCAGCTTAATCTCACTAAGATCTTTCAACAGCTGCTGTGCCCATTTCACATGTTTCTGCTTTGCAGATTTGTTGATGTCTTTGCTGTAGGAATGTACATGCTCATAAACAAAATTATCCAGTGGATTCAGATCGAAACACTGCATCAGGTAAGTCCTTAAAAAAGTCTCACTTTCCAGTTTAATCTGTGCATCCAACTCTTCCTGCTGCTGTTTGTTTTTTGCAAAGTGGGATACATTCTGATCCTGCCGGATCCCTGTACGGGAAATCTGCGAGGTAAGAACCAGTCCATCCAAAGAACGGAGACGTGATAACGCCACGTAAATTTGTCCGGGAGCAAATGCATTCCCAATATCAATGATTGCTTTATCAAAGGTTAAACCCTGACTTTTATGTACGGTGATGGCCCAGGCCAGTTTAATTGGATACTGAATAAACTTACCAATCACCTCTTCTTCTATCTCATTGGTAACCTTATGGTTGGTATATCTGATGTTTTTCCAGGTGTACTTTTCCAGGATAATCCTTTCTCTTTCCCCTTCGGTCTCCACCTCGATAGTATCTTCTTTAAGGTCGATCACCGTAGCAATCTTACCATTGAAAAACCGGCGCTCACCTGACTGGTCATTTTTGATAAACATGATCTGCGCACCAAGCTTTAGTTCAAGCAGGTGTTCTGCAGGATAAGAATTTTCGGCGAATTCTCCTTCTACGGCCGACTTGAAAAAGTGCGACTTCCCCACTAACTCTTCCAGGCTTTTTTTATTGAGCGTATCTGCCCTTTGGTTATGGGTAGTCAGTGTAATATATTTTTCCGATTTCGCTGGTACAAAATCAGCTCTGTAATATTTTTCCAGCAGATTGATATCATCTACTGTAATTTCATTGTTTCTCAGGTTATTGAGCAGGTTAATAAATACTGAATCTGCCTGACGGTATATTTTTTCCAGTTCAATATATACTGGCGGACTTTGCTGCAGCGCATGGGCATCAAAGAAATAAACACTGTTATAAAACTCTCCAAGCAATTGCCATTCATTAGATTTAACAACCGGAGGCAGCTGATGCAAATCACCGATAAACAAGACCTGAACACCACCAAAACTTGCATTATTTTTTCTGATATAGCGCAAAACCATGTCAATTGCATCCAGAAGATCAGCCCGTAGCATACTCACTTCATCGATGATCAGCAATTCAAGATCCTGAAAAATCCTTCTTTTAGTCGTGTTCATCTGTAAGTGACGAACAATAGATTTTGGCGTATTGTACTGCTGGTTAAAAGGTTCGTTTGTAGGCTGTTTAGGTAAATATGTACCAAAAGGCAGCTGGAATAAGGAATGTATAGTTACTCCCGCAGCATTAATAGCAGCAATCCCTGTAGGAGCTACGATAACTGCCTTTTTATGTGTCAGTTCAATCAGGGTCCTTAGAAAAGTAGTCTTCCCCGTACCCGCCTTACCAGTAAGGAAGATGTGCCTGGAGGTATAATTTATAAATTTGGCAGCAAGTTCAGCAGGATTATATTCAGACATATTGGTAGCTCAAATTTAGCGATACGATCATTGGTGACAAAGGTAATAAGAATAGAAGATATTTAATTAACAATATAATTAATTAAAGATTAAGATCCTTAAACTAAATCACCCCCGCCAATTAGTTTACCAGTAGCTTGTAACCTTTACCATGAACATTCAGGATCTCTACCTTTGGATCTTCTTTTAAATATTTGCGTAGCTTACTTAGAAACACATCCATGCTGCGTCCGTTAAAGTAATTGTCATCATGCCAGATGCTCAATAGTGCCTCTTCCCGGGTAAGCACAGCATTTTGTTTTAAACAGAGCAATTGCAGCAGCTCCGCTTCTTTAGTAGACAATTTTTGTTGCTGACCTTTAAACTGGATCATTTGTGTAGTAAAATCAAAATTGTACTCCCCAATCTGGAACTGCGATTGCAAAGGACCCGCAGGTTTAACTTCTTTCACTGAAACACGCTTCAGCAAAGCATTAATCCGCAACAGCAACTCTTCAATACGGAAAGGTTTTGTAATATAATCATCACCCCCGAGATCGTAAGCAGATGCTTTATCCTCCATCATTGCCTTAGCTGTAGCAAAGATAATAGGCACATCTTCATTGGTCTTTCTGATTTCTTTACCCAACGCAAATCCATCCTTTTTAGGCATCATCACATCAAGAATACATAAGTCAAAACTCTGCTTATTGAAAGTACGCAATCCCTCTTCTCCATCCACACAAAGCACTACATTAAACTTACCTTTCAGCTGTAAATAATCCTGCAATAACATGCCAAGATTAGGATCGTCTTCTACTAATAAAATTTTCTTCATGTCAATTAAGGGGTATAATTATTTCAAACACTGTTCCTTTGTCCTTCTCACTGCGCACTTTGATACTGCCATTCATTTGCAGGATAATATCCTGTACGTAATTTAGCCCGAGCCCGAATCCTTTAACATCATGCAGGTTCCCTGTAGGCACCCTGTAAAACTGATCAAAAATCCGTTTACTCTGCTCTTTGGTCATTCCAATTCCCTCATCTTCAATTTCGATGATTAAATTTTTACCGGCATTTCTTGTCCGGAGGGTAATTCTTGGTGGATCAACACTGTATTTATTGGCATTATCGATCAGGTTATAAATGACATTGGACAAATGCAGTTCATCACCATTAATAACTGAAGGATCTGCATTCAGCTCTAAATTCAATTCTGCAGCTTTTTTGTCCAGTTGCAGATGCATACTATCTGCCACCGCAGCGATCAGTGTATTCATCTCTACCGGCTCCACATGGAACTCCAGCTCTTTATTCTCCAGACGCGCAATGCTCAGCACACGTTCAATATGGTTGCCCAGTCGTACGTTCTCATCATAAATAATTCCTGCCAGTCTGCTGATCCTTTTTTTATCCTCGAGAATTTCCGGATCCCTGAGTGCTTCACTGGCAATCATAATGGTGGATACCGGTGTTTTAAACTCATGGGTCATATTATTGATAAAATCTGTCTTCATCTCTGATATCTTTTTCTGTCTTAAAATCGCATACAGCGTATAAGAAAAAATAGAGATTAACACCAGCAGCAAAGCAGCTGAAGAAGCCATAGTTACGCTCAGGTTGCTGAATATCAATGAATTTCTTTCTGGAAAATTTACATAAAGCATTCCCGGATCTCTGATCACATCATTACTAAACAGGGTAGTTTTAAAAGTATTCGCTTGTAGAGGTTCTCCTTCCATCATTGCAACTTTTCGGAAAAGGACAGAATCACCGGTTACACTTTTCAACCAGAAGCCATATTTCAGGTTGATATTTTTATTGAGCAGCTCTGCGCGTAAAATAGCATCCAATACTGCCGGGGAGATCCGTTGATTTAGTGGAACAGCAATCTGGCTCATCTCTTTAGCCGCAGCTTCCAGCACATTAAAATCGTTCTGACTGATCTGCTGTATAGTGTCATCCTGCAATGCCTTCAGTTCATTTTCATGTCTTCTTTTTGCGGTTTCATCCTCAATTCTGAATTTCACACGCATATCTCCATTCAGGCTTGGCAGAGAAACCCTGAAAGGCTGCATATCATATTTACTGTAAACGAGATAACGGATGCTGTCAGGCAGCTTCTGAGGCTCCAGATCAAATGTTTTGGCAGAGCCCATGCGGAACGTTTTCCGTACATCACCGCCAATAATCTTAAGATCTGCATCAAAGCCTACGTTTACATCTACATCCAGAGGGGTGGTCGACTGGTTAGCAAGGGCAAAGTATTCTGCTTCAGAAATGATGGTAGGATTAAGATAGAACTTCCTGATCATTCCATCCTGGTAATTAAGCTCGTCAATCACCTGTTTCTGTTGTGCGAATTTCCTTTTCCGCTCTTCCTCTTTAAATTTCTGGTCAAGCTCAATCAGTTTCAGCGTTTTGTCTCTGTGCTGGTTCTCCATTTTAATCCGCCATTCCAGATCTTTTTTAGTGATCTGCTCTACCGCGTTTAAACGCTGTACCTTATTGGCAACGCCACTGAGCGCCTGGTTGACTTCCTGCTCAAAAAGCTGTGATTTAAGCCGGTATGCCTCCCTGATATAATATAACTGCATGACGAAAACCCCAAGCAGGGCTATGGTCATCAAACCAGTAATCAACCAAAGGTTTTTTTTCTTCATAAATGATCTTCAAAAATAAGCAAGAGTACAGAATAAAGAGTGATTTTAACAATTTTTAACACAGTAAATGTCAAACAGTTGAGCAAAAAAAATGCCGGAATAAATTCCGGCACCCAACGTAAAATTTGTTTTCTTAAAAATCTTAAAATGGAAGGTCATCCTCTTCACCTGGCGCATTGTTTAAATCTGCCGGAGGTGCATATTGTGGCGTTGCAGCAGCACCAGCACTATTAGTAAGTGCATTGATACGCCAAACTACCAAACTATTGAAATAGGACACTTTTCCTGCTTTATCTGTCCATGGACGACCACGAAGATTGAAAGAAACTTCAACATCATCGCCAGTTTTCAGACTGTCAAATAAAGCGGTTTTATCCTGTAAAGCCTCAAACCTGATATACTCAGGATAAGTAGGGTTTTCTGCATATTCTATGATCAGGTCGCGTTTTTTAAAAGTCTCACTCACCTGCTGTAATGCACCGATTTCATGCACTTTTCCTTTTAATTCCATAACAAATACTCTTTTATTCTACTATCAACTTCAAATCTCTATATTTTTATTGATAACTTAGCACAATAATTATGCAAGTTTTCCACAACAAAAGTAAGGTTATCTTAACCTGTAACAAAAGACTTTCTCCCTATCTGGTGGCGGAAGTTGAAGCATTGGGCTATGAAATCGTTAGAGATTTTCCTACCGGGGTAGAGCTGAATATCACTTTAACGGAGTGTATCAAACTGAACTTGAACTTAAGATGTGCAAGTCAGATTTTATACTGTTTAAATAGCTTTAAAGCTAATAATCCTGAAGAATTATACCGTGAGCTGGCCGACATGCCATGGGAAGATCTGATCGATTTTTCAGGTTATTTTTCAGTTACATCCAACGTTGATAATCCAACAATAACCACCCCGCTTTTCGCTAACCTGAAAGTTAAGGATGCTATTGTTGACAGAATAAAAGACAAAAAAGGTATCCGCCCCAATTCAGGATCGGATGCAAATAAAACCGTAGTACACCTTTACTGGAAAGATGATGAAGCAGATATTTTCCTGGATACTTCCGGAGAAACACTGGCGAAACATGGTTACCGTAAAATTCCGGGCAAAGCACCTATGCTGGAGGCACTTGCTGCAGGCGTAGTGATGAGCACCAAATGGGATATGAAATCTCCTTTCATTAATCCGATGTGTGGTTCGGGAACACTGGCTATTGAAGCAGCATTGATGGCGACCAATCGCAGACCCGGATTGTTTCGCATGAATTACGGCTTTATGCATATTCTTGGATATGACGAACAGGTATTTTTCACAGAACGCAGGATCCTTAAGGATCAGGTGATCAAAAATGCAGACCTGCAGATTGTTGCAACGGATATTTCAGAAGACGCGGTAGATATCAGTCGTAAAAATGCGCAGACTGCCGGTGTAGATACGCTGATTACTTTTGAAGTATGTGATTTTGCAGATACACAGGTTCCTGAAGGCGGAAAAGGTGTTGTAGTCTTCAATCCGGAATACGGAGAGCGCTTAGGTGTACATTCACAACTGGAGCTGACGTATAAACGTATTGGTGATTTCATGAAAAAAGAATGTAAAGGCTATAGCGGTTACATCTTCACGGGTAATCCTGATCTTGCTAAAAAAATCGGATTAAAGGCCTCACGTAAACTTGAATTTTACAATGGCAAGCTGGACTGCCGGATGCTGGAGTATGAATTGTATGACGGTTCAAAAAGAGCAGACGAGGAAAGACCACAGCCTAAAACACCACCACTGGAACAACCGGAAGACTAAACCCCGGATTGTTCAAACATAGGGAATTGCTTTTGCCACATCGCCGCGTAAGCTGCTTTTCGCTGAAGCAATTCCACATGTGTACCTTCTTCTATCAACAAACCATTATTCAGCACCGCAATCTTATCAGCGTTAACGACAGTACTGAGTCGGTGTGCAATTAGTATAATGGTTTTCCCCTGTTCACGCAGGTAAGCGATAGTTTTGTAAATATACTCTTCTGCAGTACTGTCCAGTGAGGAAGTCGCTTCATCAAGAATGAGAATTTCAGGTTCCCTATATAATGCACGGGCAATAGCAAGGCGCTGACGTTGTCCGCCCGACAAGTTGCCGGCATTTTCACCCAGATAAGTATCAAAGCCATTGGGGAGCTTTTCAATAAATTCGAGGATATTAATCTCCCCGCAAATCCGGATGATCTTTTTGATATCAGGCTCCATATCGCCCACAGCTATATTCTCAATCACATTCCCCGCAAAAAGATGAACATCCTGCGGCACTACTCCCACTATCCTCCTCAAACTTTCATTGGTGATGTATTTGATATCAAAATCTCCAATCTGAATGCTGCCGGATTGTAAAGGATAAATATTTTGCAATAAAGACAGCAAGGTGGTTTTACCAGAGCCGCTTTCGCCGACTATCGCAGTGATCTTACCCTGAGGAATATTCAGATTAAAATCATCAAAAACTGTAACCCGGGTTCCATAACGGAAATTGACATTTTTAAAGAGTACATCCCCCAGCATGTCTACTGTAAGCTCTGCCTTATTCTCCGTCGTTTCCCGCTCAAGGTCCATAATTTCAAAAAGCCTGTCCGCCGCAATCCTGGCATCCTGCAAAACCTTATTCATGCCAATTAAACTCACAACGGGGCCGGTAAAATAGCCTATGATGGCGTAGAAAGATAATAGCTCGCCCGCAGTAATCAGGTTATTGATGACGAAGGTAGCGCCTGTCCACAATAATATGACGGAGAATAAGCTGCCGATAAATCCACTGGCATTACCAATCCATAAAGAATTGATGCCAGAGGTATAGATCGTTCTTAGCAAATTCACAAACCTGATTTCCGTTTTAAGATTGGTAAAATTCTCCAGGCCAAACCTCTTAATCGTACTTACTGCGGTAACAGATTCTACCAGCTGATTTTCCAGTTCAGCTGTCTTCTCCATCATTTTTCGCTGGGTATTTTTATTCACTTTATTAGAAAAGTAATAGATCACAGCATATAAAGGCACCACCGTCAGCATAATCAGCGCAAGCTTCCAGTAGTACGTAAACATCAGGGCGAAAGAGAAAAATAAGATAAATATGTTCACCAGAAATCCGATCAGGACATCATTGATAAATGCACGTATTTTTACAGCATCATTCATCCTCGATATAATCTCACCAACACGCATCGTATCAAAAAACTGCTGAGGCAACTTTAGCAGATGTTTGTAATATCCCAGGATGAGTCGCGCATCAATTTGCTGCCCGGTCTTGATGGTGAGCAATGCCTTTGCATGATTGATAAATATCTGAAGGAAAATAATCACAATCATCACCGTCCCCATCAGGTTCAGCAGATTCGTATTGCCGTCTGGCAGCACATTATCAACGATTTTTTGCAAGAAGATAGAAGTAGATAAACCTAATATGGTGTAAAAAATGGAGCCGACCAGCACTTGCAGCAGTACTGAACGGTGAGGTTTAAGCAGATAAATAAACCGCTGCTCAATGCTGATACGCTCATTCCCGGCAGAGAAATCATCGCCAGGCAATAACAAGATCAATACACCTGTCCACTTTTGCCGGAATTCATCATGTGTAAGCTTCTGCATTTCGCCATAGGCGGGATCCATAATTTCGATATGCGACTGCGTCATTTTATAGATCACCACATAATGCGGCATATGCTGCTGGTTCACATGCGCAATAACCGGCAGTGGAATATTAAACAGGTTTTCATAAGTGCCACGAACACCTTTCGCAGTAAAGCCAATTTTACCCGAAGCTTCAATCAACCCCAGCACATTGGTTCCTTTTGTATCCGTGGAAGCAAACTGACGGATTCGCGCGATAGGCAGATCAAGATCGTAATGTGCCGCGATTGACGCCAGACAAGCAGCACCACAGTCGGTCACATCATGCTGCTTCACAATAATGCGCCTGTTTTTATTCCGTTCAGAGAAATAGTTTTTAAAGGATCCTGCTATTCTTTTTAATATACTCATGCTGCTCCTTCTTGTTTAGGTGTAACAGATACGTTTGGATTTAGCCAATCATCGGCCTTGTCGTACAGTAACTGGAATAAAGTGCGACGGGTTACGTAGAAGCGCGCTTGTAAAGTCATTCCCTTTTTTATCTTTCCAACATAACCGTTTTTTAATTTCAGCTGATGGTTGTCCAGCAAACACCTGACTTTAAAATAGGGTTGTTTACCATTGTCCATAAAAATATCATTGGAAATAGACATCACTTTTCCGCTTACCATTCCCCATTGATTGTAATTGTAGGCATCGATCTGGAACCTTGCCCTTGTACCGATTTTTAGTAAGCCAATGTCTTTAGGCAATACGTAGGTCTCGGCAATCATTCCTGAATCCGGAGAGATTTCTCCTAATAATTCATTGGCACTGATGAGACTTCCCGGCTGGATTCCTTTTAACTGTTGTATAGAGCCGGTTACCGTCGCACGTAAGGTATAAAACTCCTTTTCTTCCGCATATTGATCATCCTGGGAACTCATTTCCCGGGTCTGCGTTTTCAGTGCGTTTAATTCTGTCTGCCATTTACTCCCCTGATCTTCCCCAATCAGTGAAAGTTCATTGCTGATATTATCAAGTTTCAATTTGACATCATCATATTCTACGGCAGATACGGCTTGTCGCCTGTACAAATAAAGAAAACGCTCATGATTTCTTTTGGCCAGGGCATAACGTGATCTTGCTTCCACAATCCTTTGCATAAAGAGACTATATTGCTGACTGTAAATACCCGATTCCAGCTTTAACCGTTTAGACCAGTCATTTTTTTTATAAGCAGTAATCAGCTTTCCCAAATCATAGAGCTGTGCATCTGCATCCGCTTGCTGCAGGTGTAAAACATCATTTTTACCTTCCAGCGATTCTCTTTTTATCGTCAGGAGCACCTGTCCGGCCTTCACATGTGCATTTTCCTTGATAAATACAGAATCTATCCTGCCGGAAACTAATGGTTTGATATCATTACGCTCTTCCAGCGGACGGAAAAGTCCGGTACTCTTCACATTGACATCCACTTTAATGAAAAACAGACCAGCGAATGCAACAACAAGGACGATCAGCAATGCCTGGTACACTACTTTGGTCGTTGAGTTATGGCTATGAAAATGAAATTCTGCCGTATTTTCAATAATTTCCTGAGGAAAAATGTATTTATGCGGACCCATAATGTGCTTTTCTATGCTAATGCAGAAGTTTAAAGTTTATAATACTCTGATGCTTTATAATCAGTCTCAGCTTAAAGCAAAAGGGAGAAACTTGTGAGTTTCTCCCTTTTATGCTGGTTGCTTTTATTAAACAATCGTTTTCTTAGCCTTGAAGACTATTGAAGATACCGCCTAAGTTCAGACCGATACCATTACCCAAGGAGAATGAACTTTTAGAACTTTCATCCCCATCCTGGGTCTCATTAGAGAATGATAATAAATTTCCGATGCTCAGTGCGCCGTTTAAACCACCCTGACTTGCAGAATCACTGTTTCCAAATAATCCGCCACCGTTAATTTCTGTCATTTCGTTTTGATTCAATTCTTGAAGTTT
>Ga0247810_10002137_pt1 | contig 11299 bp, 7 predicted proteins | sample UWRJL119311C1_FD_179918 | JGI IMG/M metagenome (GOLD analysis project Ga0247810, IMG submission 179918) | Plant litter microbial communities from Arlington Agricultural Research Station in Wisconsin, United States - UWRJ-L119-311C-1 | ecosystem: Environmental > Terrestrial > Plant litter >...
ACCGCTCGGATCATCATAGGTAGAATTTTCAACCTGGATATCATAATAACTCACTGTACCCGCTAATTTATGATCAAAAATATCTGCCTTTACACCAAATTCAAGCTGATTGGCATGTTCTGCTTTTAGCGCAGTACCATCTGCGGTTTGTCCGCTTTTGTTGAAAAATCCGTTCATGTAGTTACCAAAGAGTGATACCCGGTCTTTTGCTACCTCATACACCGCACCTAATTTTTGCGACAATGAATTTTGGTTGTATGGACCGGTTTGCAATCCGCCAACACCTAAACCACCAGCTGTTACTCCTGTTACGATATTATAAACACCACCGTATTTGTATCGGTTGGCACGCAGACTCACCATTATGTTTAACCGGTCAGTCAGATTGATCACATCAGAGAAATAGGCTGAATAAGTGTTGTCTCTATTGGTTTCCTTACGAAGTGTTCCCCCTCTGCTGGCCAGTGAATCGACTTTAAATCTACTGATACGTCCTGTATAGGTCTTCATGAAATTGATATCAGGAGCAGCAGCAGTTCCGGTAGTAGTGACCGTTACCCTGTCAAAGTCATTGTAGTTGTTATAAAAATCCAATCCAACAACCAGACGGTTACGCAGACCGGCAACTTTAAAATCACCGATAAAATTTTGCTGGATATTGGTCGCTATAAATTGGGTATAACCTGTAATCACCTGCGGACGGATCGTAGAATCTGTACGTCCTGTCAGGGCGGTAATGTATCCGCTGATTGATGAACGCGCACGGGAAACAATCGTTTGAGAAGTCCAGCTTTCAGAAATCTTGTAGTTTGCCTGTGCAAAGATGTTCAGCAATTGCGTAGTATAGGGCAACTCGTTGCTTAAGAATGTTTTTTTATAAGGGAATCCCATGTCAGCGATAGACTTTCTGGACGGCACTGTAGTGCTGACAAAAGGATTAAAACGCACGACAGAGGTTCCTTTAGCCTGACTAAATTCTACATCCAGTAATAAGGATAAGCGATCTGTTACCTGGTAAGAAAAACTGGGAGCCAGCGTAAGACTATTGGTAAAACCCTGATCCTGGAAGCTTTTCTCAAAACTGGTAGCACCGTTTAAACGAAACAAGGCTGTTTTACTTTCATTGATGGGTGAGTTCACATCAAAAGTAAGCCGGTTAAAGTTCCAGCTTCCACCAGTATAACCCACTTCGCCACCCACACCGTTATAAGGTTTTTTGGTTACACGGTTATACAAACCACCATAACTACTGGAAATACTGGTGCCAAATAAGGTAGCGGAAGGGCCTTTGATGACTTCCAGACGCTCAAGATTGACCGGGTCAATCATCGCGAAAGCAGCACCAGCTACTCCATTTCTTGCATTGGGCTCTGTATCGAAACCACGTGAGCGAAAAGTTACCCTGCCCTGATTAGCAATCATGGGGATACCAGCTCCGGCCACATTTTTTGCGATACTACCCAGGTCGGTAGCGATTTGCTCCTGGAACAGCTCTTTCGGTATCGAAGCATATACCTGCGGGTTCTCCAGGTTTTTAATAGGCAACCTCGCGATATAAACACTCTCTTTTCTGGCGAACTTATTTTTGTGGTCACCACCAATGATGACTTCCTGTAATGCCTGTACATTTTCTTTGGTCAACTGGTAATTCAATTTTACCTCCTGGCCTTCAGTTAAGTTAACTTTCAGGTCTTGTTGTGCCGCACCCAGTACCTGGATACGCACGGTATAGTTTCCGGCTGGCACGTTATTGAAATAGTAATTACCTTTTTCATTGGTAAGGGTGGTCTGGCTGATCTCCAGCAAAGAAACTGAAGCTGATCCGTAGGGCTGGCCATCCACCAGCGTGATCCTTCCGGATATTTTTCCCTGCGACTGTGCAAAGGAGCTTATAGGGCCTGATAAGATACAGGCAATAAAAACTAGAAATAGAGATTTCATCGAAGATTAAAATTGTTTAATTCACTTATTGGGCACAAATGTAGCAGAATTAACTTAGAACAAGTCTTAATAAGCTTATTCTTGCCGCAAATATTCACGTCAATTCTAAAGAAAATCTAAAGAAACAAGGGGGAATTAAAAAAAGATGGTAAAACACCTATATCGGCAATGCTATAGCTCTATGTGATAGAATAGTGCAGAAGGATTACTGAATCACCTTAAAATAATTGCACCTATGCCTGATGCTGGTGTATGAAACACCTTTACAGGTGCCGGTCACCGGAGATGCCCAGTCTTCGCGGATAATATACAAGCCTTTCATCGTGGCCATAAATACAGCTTCTCCATCTTTATCGATAGAGAGTTCCTTTTCCCAGTTTTCTGGATTGAATACCCTTATTTTAGTCCCTTCAACAGCTTTTTTGCCGTTATTGAATGCTTTAACTATGATGAGATTATCTTTTTTGGCAGTAAGGATATCCAAAAATTGAACAGGTTGCGTAACAATTGCCTCTGACCCCACCTGATAGGCAGCGCAGAGGTAGTCAACAGGTAATACATTCTTCCCGCCAATCTTTGACCGGTCTACTACGGGATGGGTATCATTAATGCCCAGAATCTGGTAAACACCTTTTTCTGCAGGCGTGAATATCCCCTCCCAGCAATCCCCTTGCAATTTAATGGGCAGATTGATGCGCTGACCTTGTGCATTGACCACCGAGAGTTTGAATTCACCAGTCAGGATGAGCTCCGGACCAGTCATTGGTTTACGGATACCCGACTCATCGATATTGCCGTAATATATCTTAACAGAAACAGGTTCACCAACTTTACCTGATCCTTTTACATCCATCCAATACGCACTGCCCCTGCTAACAAAGGGTAAAATGATAAAAAGTAAGAACAGATATAAAGGAGCATGTTTCATGGTACAAAGGTAATGTTTTATGATTTTACTGTCGGCGATGGTCTAAAGTTTAAACTGTAAGGTCATATAATACCCCCGCGGATCGGAAGGAAGTATTCCAGGTCCGGGATAACCATCTGCCCGTCTGGTGAAATATTTCTCATCGAGTAAGTTGTTAATGCTGCCAGACAGGGTAAACCATTTCCAGCGGTAACTTGCATTGAAATCCATTACCTGATAAGCTGGTACGGCGCCATCTACAGCTGTCGGGGTAAGTTCTGCATTGGTGGCATCAGAATACTGCTTCGCTACATAAGAATATTGCAAGGCCAGATTAAAGCGCTTATCACCAAAAGAAATGCCGGTACGGAATAACAATGGAGGGACAAACTCTACCTTTTTGCCTTGTATGGCAGCTTCTTTTGCATTGATATATTGTGCATCAATCAGGGCAAAATTGGTGAAGAGCGACAATTTGTATTTACTCTGTCCCTGGCTCAGCAAGCGTAAAAAGTCTGCTTCGATCAAACTTTCAAATCCTATATTCCTGCTATCCGCAACATTGGTCCTCAACCGGTATAACAGATTGTCCGCATCTTTAGTAAAAATAGAGCCGATACGGCCATTGTAACGCAGATAGAAAATACTGAGGTCATAGTACAACCAGTCTTTTAAATTTCCTCTTGCCCCCCCATCTGCAGTATAACCAAACTCATCGGATAGATTGGGATCAACCACTGCATTTGGATTGAGCACACGGATATCATTAAAGTTTACAGACTTGTAATTCTGAGAAATATTAGCATACAATTCTATCTCCTGAAGCGGTTTATAGGAAGTTCCGATGCCAAAAAACACAAATGAACGGTCATTATTTTTGCGTTCCTCCCGTTTGATATCCGGAACGAAGCGCTGGATCTCATAATAATATCCATTCGCCTTCGTAGAAATATATTCAAACCGCGCACCTGGCGTAATACTCCATTTTTTATTGAGCTGGAAGATATTCTCTACAAATGCAGCCACATTGGTACCAGGGAAATTGTACTGTGATTTGCTGGCTTCATTGTTTACAAACTTAAAAGAGGGGCCACTGCCATCATCTGCATCCCCCTGTCCCCTATCTGTAGACCCTTTGAAAACACGTACACCGGTTAACAGGGTATGGCCCTCCTTACCTATCAATTGATAAGTATGCAGAACGCGTAATTCTGAACCCAGGTTATGATAAGTATCTGATAAGAGGTCCCTGGCACCTCCCGGATCCGGCCGGTTGATATAATTTAAGATCCCAAGCGCATCACGCCCGGCATTTAAATAAAAGTTGCGCCAGTTCAGTTTCGTATTTGCACTCAATTGATAATCCAGCGAAAGATTAAATAAATTCCAGTTGACTTTAAACCAGTTACGGCTGCGTGTAGAAATGGAAGGATCTGCATTAAATTCTGCATCGGTTAATCCGCCTGGCTGTTGTGTCAGGTAGTGCATATAGGTATATTCGGCCGTTACCTTCAACTGGCTGGTAAAACTGTAATCCAAATGCGCATAAGCGCCATCCTGGTTATAATGCCCGTTAGGGCGCCAGCTGTCGCCTTTTTTATGCTGGTAATAGGCGTAGTAATTGAGTTTTTTAACGGTCCCGCCGATACTGTTAAAAGAATTAAAGAATCCAAATGAGCCTACCGACTGTCTGCTGGTCACTTCCACTGTTTTATCTGCCGGGCCTTTCTTCATCAGGAAGTTGATCAGGCCACCAAATTGAGTTCCATATTGCAAACTGGCCGCTCCCCTGACAATCTCAATCCTTTCCAGGGCTTCGGTAGGCGGGTTATAATAACTTTCCGGATAACCCAAAGCATCAGCACTGATATCATATCCATTTTGACGGGTATTAAAATTAGATACCCGACTCGGATTAAGCCCTCTGCCACCTATCCCTAATTGCAAGCCTCCCCCATCATATTCCCAGATGTTTAAGCCCGCAACCCTGGCATATACCTGCCGCGCATTATTGGTGGCCAGGTTAGCATTGATATTGCCCATATTGATCACTTCGGTTTTCTTACCTGCGTAGATTGCAGTACCTTCTACCTGCCTGAGTTTATCAGCCACCCTGTCATTTACATAAATGATATTCACACTATCCAGTTCCCTGGCTTCCTCAGGAAGCAGGCTGACCAATACCGTTATTCCTTCATCTTTTAACCTGATCTTTTGGGTATATGTTTTTGCACCCATTGCAGTAATGCGTAAAAGATAATTCCCCTCCTTAATCCCGTAAAACTTAAAATTTCCGGAGGGATCACTCTGCACACTGACATCGAGCGGCAACAGCGCAATGGTTGCATGATCTACAGCTTGCTGGTTTAACACAATTCTTCCAGAAATACTGGCTTCCTGCGCAATCACGAGCTGAAGGGTAAAAGAAAAAAAGAGGGTAAGTATATATTTCATTAGTAAATATTTGATTTTTAATGGTTATGAAGCTATCATCGGCTTTTCATGATGTTTTGTAAGCGGTATTTGATGATGGTTTCATGGCAACATCTTATTTAGAAAAGGGAAGAATAAATTGTACATGGTGCCAGCTTAATTTTTGTGCAGACAGATTGATTTTTGGATTGATGAAAGGTTTGGAGGGCAATCCATTGAGGGCTACATAACCTTCGGCATAAACCTCAGGGTGATGAATCCTGCGCGCCTGATATACCTTTTTCAGATAATGTGCATACCTTATGATCATATCCGGCTGCGTACTCATCATCCTTTCCTGTTGAGGGGTTAAAAATTCCTGATTATTCACTTCAAAAACTCTACCCGAGCCAGGTTCTTTGACATAAAAAAAGGTATTGCCGGATTTTTCCATCAGCATCACCCGCCATGAAAAACGATATCCCTCTTCATACCAGAATAATGGGGCGGGATAAAGCAAATACCGGAAAGGAATTAAAGTCTGCACCAAAAAATAGAGCCCCATGAAGGCTAAGACCAGCTGTTGGTTGAGCCTGTTGAATTGATACGCTCCGGCTGCCTGGTTAAAATAAGTGTGACCAGCAACCAAACGCAGCAAAGCCTGATGGAACTTTCCATCCAAAAAGACAAGGCTGGATAACATCATCACATAAGGAAACATGCCTATGGCCGGAAAAAACAGTGCAGTAAACAGGTGAAAACCGATCACTGCGATGTAGGCATAAGGCCTGGTGATCCTGTTGATCAGGAAAAAAGCGATCGACAAATCATAGATGGCACCAAACCAACTAAAGGCATAGGCCACCCATTCTTTGTACATCAGCGCACCAATTAAGGGTAAATGACTTTTTGCCGGAAGCCAGATTTTCATCGGTATGGCTTCCACCATCCAGTCATAATTCAATTTAGCAAGACCTGCGAAGAAATAGACCATGCCCATTTGTAAACGCAATACGCCAACCATCCAAAAAGGTACAGTATTACATTTCTTAGCGGGGTTGAGGTAAACATCAACAGCAAACAACCTGTTAGCCGGCAAAAAAATTAGCAGCAGGCTAACAATACTGATAAAATAATAATGATTGAGGTAATTGGTCACATCAATCATTTCCGTATAACTGAAACTGAGGAAAAATAAAATGATAGCGATTCTATACCAAAGCCCAATCAAAACCAGTAAGGCAGTAAGCCCCATTAACAGGAACAACAGATACGTCCCGGTTGCCCCTAAGGGCTTCACCCAGTCAAAGCCCATATAGGTAAAATAAAACTGGGGCCTGATATATTGTGTTTCAATCCAGCCATTCCACCAAAAGCGGAGGATGCTAAAAAGCATGATCGCACCAAAGGTGATCCTAAAGGTGATCAATGGTGTGATAGAAACCTGCCTGTTTAACCAGTTTTTAGTCGCCGTCATTGTCTACATAGGTGATCCTGACACTCAATGCCGAAGCGAGGTCTGTTTTAAGCACGGTTAATAAGATCTGGATTTCCTTATAAGCCGCATCCACAGCAGTTTTATTATTCGTTAAGGAAGCTGATAAAGGATCAGGAACAGCTTTTAGTTTATTGATGGCATTGTCAAAATAAGTCAGGATAGATTGATTCAGCTGATCCTTGCCCAATGCTGTCAGGTAAGCCGAAAAGCTTTTTCCCGAACCGGCAGCAATATAATAAGCTTTTAAGCTGCTGAGGTTTTCAATAGCCAGCGCAAGGGAGGTTTTGGAATAATAACCTTCACATTTATTCTCAAAAATTAATCCGCCCGACTGCTTCCCAAAGGGCCAGCCAATCCTTGGACCCTTCAGCTGGTCCATTTCATAAGCAAACTGGTTGACCATATAACCTATCGGGCTACCTGCATCAGATTTTGTATTGGCTATAAATTGGGCGCGGTAGCTATTTTTCCAGCTGCTCAGCACATTGTCCGTCAGGTCCTGCATTCTGGCTAAAATATCCTGGACGTATTTTTTTCTGTTTGCACTGTTTGCAGCACTGAATTGCTGGACAGTATTTGCGGAAAACAGCAGATAATCCAACGCTGGAAAACCTTGCTGGTTAACAGTAATGTTCTGGCTTAGGTTGTAACTGCCCGAGCTGATGTTAGCTTCAATCTTTTGCAGGTCGGAGTTATCATTGGTAGTTGCAGGCAGCGTATTCATAAAATTAGTATACAATATGGTTTCTGCGGGGCCAAACTGGGTAAATGAAACTTTTTCAAAAGACAGATATGCTGTCTTAAACACCTGCAGCATCGCCTGTTGGTTAAGGGTGGTTGGTGCGGTTAAAAATGTATTTACCGCCGGTGTTAGTAACTGTAATTTTTGCTGGAGATCTGTATAACCCGGAATGATGAGGTTATCTGCATAATTAGTTAACATGGCAGTTTTATCAAAACCATTGGTCACAGGTTCATCTACCGGATTATTGCTTTTCCCGCAGGATAACGCAGTGCAAAGCAGTACAATTAGGATGAGGTATATCTTTTTATTCGCCTTCATTTGTGTATGTCTATTTAAATAGTAAAACTCCCTGCGTAACCATACGCAGGGAGTCCTTAAACCGAACCGGAATAAAATTATTCAGGCAGGCTGTAAGTTGTTTTTAGGATCGTAGCAATTTGCTTCAATTTGGTAAAGCCGGTTTCACCAACCAAGCTATATGCATCATTCGTAGTGATAATATTCCACATTGTATTATAGTCTGCGTCTGACAGTTTACTTTTTGCCTTCACCCTGTATTTTAATGAGGCAATAAATCCATGTGCTTCAGATAAAGCATGGAACTGGGTACCAAAGTTTCCTATGTTAGCAGATTGTTGCGGGATATTCATATAGGCATAAGCTGCATTTGCGGCCAATTTTTCCCACATCATTTGGATATCAGTAATGGCCTGATCACGTACTTTGGTATCTTTTGCACCAATAGCCGCACGTCCGGTTCTGAAAGCATCCCAGATCACCTGACCGGCATTGATATTTTTACCTCTTTCAGCAAGGTAACCACCCCATAACGCTGGTTTTGCAGGAAATACCAAAGCATTTAAAGGTGCCACTGTATAATCCTTTTCTGGTGTATAGTCGGTAGGGATAGCTAAGTAACCAAAAGCTTCGTCCCAGTGTTGTTGTTGCAAAGCAATCGTTGCATCCGCAGGTACTGCAGATAAAATATCCATCGCCTGTTTAAAGAAAAGACCACCCATCATTCCTTTTAAAGCTACCTGACCATATTCAAAACCATCTGCACCAACAACAATTTTACTGGTGGCACTACGTAACAGATAACCGGCCGTACCTTTGCTGGCCAATACATCATTGCTCTGGCTATTGGATACCAGCAAATCAATATTTCCTTTAAACTGGGCGGCATCTGTTGTTTTATCAGACAATTTTACACCTGAGGTATTCAGGGCTGCATTGTTAAATGGATTATTGGTGTTATTAAAAAGATTGGTGGTTTTGGTACCATCCAATTTAACCGTAGTGGCAGTCTTCATATAAGTGTCCAGCTCCAGCATCATCTTTACGCGGTTTGTTGAAGCATCATAATTTGCAGCTGTAAAATCGTAAGTAGCAGGAACAGTATAAGGCTCAATCACTTCATCGTTATCTTTTTTACAAGAGCTGAATCCAATGATGGTGAATGCGAGCAGTACTGAACTTTTAAGGTATCTGTTTTTCATTTTTATATTTGATTAATTGATTAATAAGCAGTAATAATTTGGAACAAGTCTTAATAAGTCTTATTCTTGTGCAAATATTGATGGTGATTCTAAAGAAAATCTAAAGAATTCAAAAAAAGATCTACTAACCAATCTGCTGTATGAAATTATTGTTTGTAGAAGATGAACCTGTACTGGCGGAAGAAATGACCACCTACTTTTCTTCGTTAGGCTACTTGTGTGAACAAGCAACCACCTTTAACCAGGCACAGGAAAAGATCAATGCGTACCATTATGACAGCATTGTCTTAGACATTACCTTACCGGACGGAACGGGGATGAAACTTATTTCCACTATCCGGGCACATGATGCCGACACCGGTATTGTGATCGTCTCTGCGAAAGATTCTTTGCCAGATAAGTTAGAGGGTTTGAACCTCGGAGCAGATGACTACCTCACCAAACCTTTTTACCTGGAAGAATTAAATGCCAGGATCAATGCACTGTACAGGAGAAAAACCCTTAAAGGAAACAGTAATATCATATTTGATGATTTCACTGTAGACCCCCTGTCGAAAACGCTCTTGTATAAAGACATAGAGATCAGCCTCACGAAAAAAGAATATGAACTGCTGATGTTTTTCACGGTGAATAAAAACCGCGTAGTCAGTAAACCTTCCATTGCCGAACATCTCTGGGGCGACCACTTTGACCAGGCCGACAATTTTGATACGGTCTATGTACACCTGATGAACCTGAGAAAAAAACTGAGCCACCATAGCCAGAAAGATTATATCAAAACCGTTTACGGGATGGGATATAAATTCACGCTGTCATGAAATTACTCTCCAAAACCAGCATCAGCTATTTATGGGTAAGTTTTACCGTGTTAGCGATTACCGGGGTTTTGCTTTTCCAGTTACTCCGGAAATTCGTGTCTGATGAAACCAGGGAGCAACTGGAGCTACAAACAGAAATGGTGGCCATAGCATTGCAGAATGATCAACAAATCAGTTTTCCACTGGTTGAAATCACCCCGCTACAGGCTAAGAAAAATGATCAGCTGCCCATATTCAGGGATACATTGATTGATGATTTTGTCCAGCAAAAAAAAGAGGGATACTATTATTTGAAAGAAAAAAAAGTGATTCATGGTGCGCCCTTCATGATCACCGTAATGACCGCTAACATTGGTTGGGATGGTTATTCGCAGGCTATTCTTTTTATTTTTATCATCATGGCCTGTCTGCTGTTACTGGCCGGTGCACTGGTGAATTATTTTATCAATAAAAGACTTTGGGATCCCTTTCTGATCAATTTGGAAAGACTAAAACAATACTCCGTTTCTTCACAGACAGCACTTCATCTGGTACCCTCTGCCATTGATGAATTTAAGGAACTGAATGAAGTGACTGCTGATTTGGCTAAAAGGGCCAGAGAAGAATATACCAGTCTCAAGGAGTTTACCGAGAATGCCTCCCATGAAATCCAAACACCTTTAATGATTATCAAATCAAGGTTGGAAAGTATTAGTCAACGCTCCATTGATGAAGTAGTGGCACGTTACCTGGTAGATACCAAACAAGCTGTAGACCGGTTGAGCAGGTTAAACCGCGGACTTTTATTATTGGCCAAATTAGATAACGATACCTTTCCTGATCAGGAACAGGTAAATCTAAATGTCATTCTCCAAAATTTACTGCTTCAAATGGGCGATCTTTTTGAACAGCGCAACATGACTTTGCAAACTACTTTAAAAATTAAAAAAGTAGATGGAAGTCCCTATCTGCTGGAAATATTGATTACCAATTTACTTTCCAATATCCTGCAGCATGCGCCAAAAGAAAGTGAAATCAGGATCGAATTAGATGCAAATCATATGCTTTTCAGCAATCCGGGCGCCCCCCTCGAATTTTCGGCCGACAAACTATTTGCCCGTTTTGGTAAAGAGTCTAAAAAACAAAACGGCAATGGATTAGGCTTATCTATTGTTAAACAGATTTGTATTACCCATCACTGGGATATTGCTTACAGCTATTTGGATCATTGCCATGCTTTTGAAATTACTTTCTAAATGATTAGCTGGATTATTTGAAATATCCAATTAGGTGTAACATGCGGCTTTAATTTTAAAACGTTCCGTTAAAGGCTATCCCCGCGGCTTTTTGCTGGTAGGTAGGCACCATCGAGTAATGCATACTTTGTTTTCCAACAACCATTTTCCTCAAATGCGGGTAGATCAGGTAGGCAATTTTTGTAGAAGCAATACCAAAACCTGCCCCGGCAACTACATCACTGAGCCAGTGTTTATTGTTGTA
>Ga0247810_10002138_pt1 | contig 11294 bp, 9 predicted proteins | sample UWRJL119311C1_FD_179918 | JGI IMG/M metagenome (GOLD analysis project Ga0247810, IMG submission 179918) | Plant litter microbial communities from Arlington Agricultural Research Station in Wisconsin, United States - UWRJ-L119-311C-1 | ecosystem: Environmental > Terrestrial > Plant litter >...
TCTGTTCAATTTTTCTTCACCAATGGGAGCATTCATAGTATTCAGCTTCGCACGAGCCATTGCCAAATCTGAGGAATGGTTTTAATATCAAGTAGATGCTGAATATGACTAGACAGATTCCGATCAGTATGTACAGACATATGACAAGAGATGTGAAATGTAAGAGTGACGCCCAAGACCAAGACAGATCCTCAATTGCCTGATTCCCAACTTTTCGTCATATTTATGGCTCCAAATTCAATAGCATATATCGTTTGCTAAGCTAATATCCAGGACTAGTATCTTAAAGCGGGGAAGATCACTTCTTCTGCTTCTTTGCCGGCTTTTTGGCAGGTTTTTCCTCCTCGTCTTCATCGTCATTATCTGCTGCTCGTCTCTTAATTCCACCATTACCTAGTTCTATAGATACTAAGTTAGCGTAATACTTTCTCAAGCTCGACGCGCATCTTGAGAGCCGGATCGAGATTGGACATACCACTTTCTATGAGCTTGACAAATTCAATATCGGTATAAGACTTAAGACCGAACTCCTTGATTTGTTCTAGCTTTTTAGGACCGGCATCGTTTCCCAAGACAACGAAGGAGGTCTTTTTGGCAATAGCCTTGACTAGCTTGCCACCGTATAGCTCTACCAGCTTATCTACATTTTTGCGACCCATTGGAGGCACCCCAGTGACCACAATTGACTTGCCTATACGGTATAAGTATTTGTGCTTAAGTATGACAGGCATCCAAGGTAGAGATATAAGCTGTGCTTGGATGGGATAATGCAATGGGTCAAGAATCGGTGAGCTTGAGCGTAAATGTTCTAAGTTCTACTGCAGGCTTCACGTGGCACTTAACATCAGACGGACGTAGACTACTCACCATCGAAAATATCGCCAGAACCCTTCAGAAGCGTCTTCACGTTCTCTAATGGATTCGGTTAGTTCAACACGATATCTTGTGGAAAGGAGACCAACCAGGGAGTTCATCATCCTCAACCTTAGCCGGCTTCTTAGCATTGGCAGCACGTTGCTCTTCTGGAGATTTGGTCTTCTTTCCTGGAACGTCATCTTTCTCATCCTCTATCTCATCTTTGTTCTCATTCTTAACAGCCTTGACCTGTTTTGCGGATTTAGAAGGCTTCTCTTCGACTGTAACGGCAATACTCCCCCCAATTAGAGCTTGCTCTACGACCATTCCGTTCTTGAAATCGGCGGCGCGTGCTTCAGCTGTGGCGCTCGAGGCATAGGCACCCTCAATATCAGATTTGTTGGTGACGATGTAAACCATGGAGGCGGTGGTAGCCTTCTTTGGAGGCATTATGGGCGAACTTTGTTATGAAGTGGTGTTGTTTTGGTTGAGGTCACTTTACGCGTCTTATATGATTACATGGTTTGTTGGTGTACTCATGTTGTCAACCCTTGCCAGAAATCAACAAGGTCAGGCTTGGTCTTCAGGGGTAATTCGCACGTAAGCTATTGTAAGCGAGCAAGGCAAGCACGTGAATTCCAGCAGGTAGGTCATAATTCGACCACAATCGTCAAAGCTCCTTGGAAGCCTTCTGTCTCTCTCCTATATCATTAGCTTCTGTTCACTTTTGACGTTCAACGTGTCTACTATCTGCCTTTTAACCATTATTGGGATACTATTCCATCCCTGTCTCATGGTTCTGAGTTTAAACTGGAGCATGTATTTTAAGCATATCATAATATTACTATGCAGCTCCCATGAAAGCTCATACCATAATGGTGATGTCTTTTGGTAGATACAGCGGGCCCATTAGTCCATTCAGTCATCAGCAAGACCAAGAGCCTCTCTTCTCGTAGGGGCATCAGCCTTGAAATAAGGCTTCTCGGCTAACGAGGTAACTCTTGTACCGTGTCTCGGCTCTCCGCCCTCGTAGTCCCAACTGGCATTATGGATGGTAATCCTATTATCCCAAAGAGCACTGGTTCGAGGGGACCATTTAAATCGAACTTGGATATCAACATTTTTCTCGTATACATCGTACAGATAGTTTAGAATCAGATCACTCTCTGCCTTATCAGGACCGACAATAGACTTTGTCATGGCTCGATTGACATAAAGTGACTTCCAACCAGTTGCTGGATGCACACGAACAAGAGGATGGACACGCTCAATGTGCTGCGGTCCAGCATTCGGGGCGTTGCGATACAGGTAGGTGTGAGCACTGATATAGATGGCTTCTCTTCCATCGATTATTTTGCGAAATTCTGGGCTCAATTTGGAGTATGCTGCGTACCCACTTGCCCAGAGAGTATCACCACCGACTGAAGGGACGGTATCATTATGTAAGTGCGTAATTCCTGCTGGGTGCTTCTCGTGAACAAGGTCAGAGTGCCATCTAGCTGCACCACCTGGTTGTCTGAATGATGCCTTTCTCTCGGTTGCCATGAGGGCTGGCCAAATTATGGTCACTCCCGGAACCCCTGGAACATGAGGCACTTGTGGCTATGGTAAGTTAGTACACCTTCTCATTTGATTGAAGTATGTTCTTGTTTCTTCTTACATGCACTTCAATTTCTCCGAAATGTTCCCCCAAGGCCTTTTGCTCTTGGGGGCTCAAGTCTTGGTCTCTAAAAAACACGACTGATCGTTCGGCGATCATGAGAGCAAGTTCATCTTTTTGTTGATCTGTCAGATCCTTCAACTGGAGACCAACAATCTCGGTACCGATGTGGGCCGTTAAGTTGATTACTTCTTTGGCAGCTGATAATAGCGAGCTCTTTGACCTATCGGCTCTAGCACCAGCATCTACGTGCTCACGATCGACGTTTCTGATGCTAACGGCATCATCAAGATACAATGGTGCAGCAGGGCGTTCCGGATAACCGTTACTGAGATCGATGTTGGCTTTCTCAAGACGCGCACGAGCTGAAGCAGGAATCGGAAGGGTGTCTTTCTTCTGGATTACAAATTCCTTAATGGTAGAAACAATTGGCAATACTTCGGTAGCCGATGGAGCCATGTTGTGTATTGTGTATCGTGAAAGAACGCTCAAGTAGGTATATTCTGTGTTGCTGTGTGGCGTGATAGCTAAGTACTTATTCTGCTGGTCCTGTTGATTGCTAAGTTGGGGAGAGTTCCCTTTTCATGATTTCATGCCATCCTATCGTACCACCTCTTCCCATCAAGCAACAACCTCTTCTTCAACCTCCACTTCCGTGCCCGATTGATTTCAAATACATCGCGTAATTTAAGTGATGACAAAAGACGACATCTGCAAATTGGTGTGTCCATGACCGCTGGTTCGTCAGAGTTGTGGTCCAGGTAAAATTCGCAACGAACCCCGCCTCTGGCGTGCTTGTTTATCTATCAGGTTGGCGACCACAACTGTGAGCGCTGCATCGATCACCACGTGGGGATGTTATCAACCACTAACAATAAGTTCGTTATTAACTCAATATAAATCTGGCTGCTCTACTTTATGGTTAGAGCCTGAAACATGTGAAGATACTGCTAAGTAGATAGAAAGCTTTGTGTCCAAAAAAAGTAAGGGAGGCTCCAATGCCCCTTTCTTATGCCTCTACAAACGCTGCTTAGCAGGTAAATATCCGAGAAATACCGCATTTACATATAGTATCAACAACAGAAATCCAAATAGCGAAGACTTTGACAAAGAGCTATCTAGCTATTCCAAAGACCGGCTATAGTACGTTAATCAACCTTTTCCTATTAAAAAGCCCTATGTTGCCTTCATCAGGGGAAAACATTCACCCAGGATTTTTATTTTAATTAGTCAGCTGTGCCAATGGTGTGTCAAGGGCATGTCACGAGCATGTTAAAGGCACGTTGATAATTTCATTGATATTATTAGTGCTATTAGTATTACTAGCGTTAATTACTTATTTTAAAAAGTAGAAGCCTAGCAAATAAGGATTTTGCAATATTTACTAACTTGATAAGCTTTAGCTTATCAAAAGTTTAAATAATGCTAAAAATTTAGCTGATTTAGCAAGACGTCTAAGTATAGCTGTAATATTAGTATAAGTACCTCATATACCATTACTAATACTAGATATAATACTACTAATAATAGTATACTTAATAAAATTTATGAAAGGAAATTCTTTTATTACTAATATATTACTAAAATATTATATAATATTACTTTAAATTGCCATTGGTGTCAAAAGATAAGTGTTTCAAGGGCGTCGTGTCAAGAGTGTGCCAACGGTGCCAACAGCTTGTCAATATGTGATTGCTTTTCCCCATAATGTTGGTATCTGAAAGTAAAAGTCCATATGCAATATAGCAATAAAGCACCAAATATGTTGGCTTACTATTACTTAGTCATACAATGTTGAATCCAGAACTAAAAGAAAATGCAAAATTTCTGTACAAGCGATGCGTGCTGAAGTTAGTGTTGATCCACGTGATCTATAAGGTCTAGGTCTAGGTGGATTACCTGACTAACGAAGGTCAAGGGACTACTTGGCACTCTCTACTGAAGCATGTATATAGGGAGAGACTTCTCCCTACTTAGATCAGTAGTCAATATAATCATACTGAACCAGTAATTCTAGCAATGCGAAGACTAGTGAAGGAAGGTAGATCGCTACTTCAAAGTAGAGTCTTATGTGTTTGACTCGATTTAGAGGAGAAGGGGGGAAACGGGGAACGACAGATTCATAGGCTGAATGAGTTTGGGTTATTAAAGTTAAACTGACTTAGGGCATATTCTAAAGCCTTAAGCTTTAAGTTAACTAAACGTTGCTAAGAGTTTTACCTAACGTTTCAAAGTATAAACAGTAATAAATTTGAAAATTAAGGTGTGGTTTGTTGGTTTTACAACCCTAATGATAGTAAAATTATGAAAATGGGATCCGGACCCCTCCGCTAGTTCGAAACCTTCGCCAAAACCCTTGGCAGATTTTGTCTGACTTATGCCATAATGACTAGGTATTTGCCTCAAGTCAGACACTTAGACGCCTATATTCATTTAGTTGTAAGGAGAATTCCCCCTTCTTTAGTTAGAAAGTAAGTCAAATTCTCACATCCTCTTACTTCTTGATTCAGTACTTTACGGTAGTAAACTGCATTCCCTTATACTAATTAGTATCTATAGTATATCTCTCATTATGGCTGGGCGTGATTGCCGTGTGCTAGAATTACTGGTTCAGTGTGATAATATTAACTAAGTACTGATCTAAGTCGGGAGAAGTCTCTCCTTAAATACACGCTTCAGTAGAGCGTGCCAAGTAGTCCCTTGACCTTCGTTAGTCAGGTAATTCACCTAGACCTAGACCTTACAGATCACGTGAATCTCGCCTAACTGCAGCAAAAGGGCCTCTTGTTATAGAAAAGAAATGTTGCAGTACAGCAGGAAAGGGGTGGAATTCTGGTATTTTAAGGCTGGTCACACCAAAGTTGAGGAGATACTATTTTTGCCCTTACGTCTAGGTGCTTTCTACGGCATAACACAGTGCAATAAGTGTTTAATATTCGCTCTCCTAGGAGCCTAACAGAACGCAGGAATATAGTACTTAGTGGGCATGACTATTGCTGTAGGACACGTCGAAATCATTCAGGAAGCTCGAATTCAAATTGGTAATGTTCGATTTGTTCATTTTGATTCTGTACAATAAAACATTCTGAAGAGAAAATCGTATATAGTACTAGTACTTCTGGTGCTTACGATCATCTGGGTTGCAGCCACTTGAGAGGGTCTAAGATCCACACCCAGAATGAGTGCTTCATCTAGGGTGAAACCAATGAAAGCTGATGCTTTATCCTGCATCAGTGCCTGTAGTATACTTCAGTTCCCACAACACTGACGGTATTTTAAAGATAAGTATTTATTCTTGTGTCACACCTCCGCGGTAATTAATAGTACCTGAGACATAAAAGTCATTCCCAGCTGCTTTCCGTGATGTCCTGCCCAGTTCTCCTTTTTGGGTTTCGTGACCTACGATTTCCCAAATTCAGACAGAGTACTTACTGTACTATGTACGTCTATGGATACTTATTGAGATTGAACTTATACCACGCTTATCTGGGCTATGACGTACTGAACGGCGCTGGATCATCTGTTGCAGAAGATTCCTGGAATACCGCAAGAAGGCTTTTTGGTAATGACAGATCGTGCACACCTCTGAAACTGGATATGGCAACTTATAATCTTCCTAGCATTCATTATTATCGTTTTCGAACGATCATCTGGACCTAAATGTGTCGAGAAAAAGGTGTCGACGTATTACAAGTTGAATCTTATTCAATTTGGGCTTCTTGTTAATTCATATTACCATACTTTCAGTATCAACTCTTTATAATAGTTAACGATTATAAGGAAGTAAAATTCGTCGGTTCAATATTTTCTACCAGCCCTTATATATGATTAATGTTACCTGGATTATATCAACTTTGGGGATATTTGGTTCACTCCGAGTAAAGTATTGCAATGTGTTGTAGCCAGAGCCTCGCACACTGACTCCGCTCCTACTGAAGCTAGGTATCTTGCATCACGACGATCTTCTTTTCCCGTCTACTGCTTAAGCTACACATAAAAGGGCCCTCTTTTTATTCTAAAAGAGGCACCATCCTCAGGTCTTTCGACTGTGGCTCTAGTACCAGCCTCTGACACGATGACGTCCGATGTATTACTAGTACTACTTCAAGATTCGAAGTCTAAGTACTGTTAGATCAAGCTGTGAGCATTTCTCACGAAGCATTTCTCAAAACAGGAGACCCTTGACGTTCAATTAAACTAGTAGCACTGGGTAGGGAAGCTGTGGCAAACAATGGCTACATGATGCTGATATTGGCTGGTCATCTTTAACAAGCTTCAGAACTAAGTACACATTGCTAGTAGTTCACTATATTTTAAAACCGTTTGCAAACCTTTCTAGAGTTTTGATTCTGACCGGGATCAGTACTATTCAAAGTAAACGCCTCGGGTCGTTTGTGGGGAACTGACTCTGTGGCCTTGGATGAAATAGTACCATGATATCTGGTAAGCAATTTGTAGGGTAAGAGCTGCAACAATATTCTGTTCAGTATGCAGGTAATAAGTAGTATTCGAGGGGTTTTATCCAATGACAGAAGCTGCTCTGAGCCTTGCTCCATCCTTGCTCCATCATCTCTCGGAATAATTGACTGCATCACTACTAGTACCCGAGAATACCATTCAGACCGACCTTCGTTCGATCTACATTGTGGTGTTGCAAAACTTCCTAGCCATTGCTGCTTCTCCGCCTCTCTTAATAGCGACGAATTATGCATTAAATAGTAGTAGTACTAGGTGTAGACTCTCCAGTTTACAGCATAGGAAGGTAACAATATGCAGGATAAGCTTAGATTGGCCAAATCTAGTATTTACCGTTACATCACAAAACGCCATCGGCAGCCTATATTACAATACGATGAATGTACCAATCCCAATCTAGAATGCCTCCTCCAGCTGTACACGCACATTACCCCACTGAAACATACCAGTCTACCGTAGGTCAGAGAGGTGATAAGTATAGTAAGCACCTGAGTTGTAGTCGGGAGAGTATATTTCAATACTTTTTCACCATAGACATAAGTAATCTTTAAAATAAGACCACTAGTACTATTCTTGATTGTACAACCTTATGGCATATTATACTGGCTATAGCACTTGCAAAAGATTTAATTTTCCAGCTCAATGACACGGCTGAACCTCGTGCATTGCTAAACCACACGATTGCCTGCAACTGGGAAAACATTGCCCCGAACTTAAGCGCATGGGGCTTGCATTGGGCGATCAGGAAAACTGCTAGGCAGAAATTAGCCATCAGTGTTGAAACCGTTATCGTCAATTACACGACCACTCCAGGTTCTCCAGTGCTCCCATAGACGCAATTAATCGAACCTCACTCACTGCCTCCAATATCCATCAAAGACATCCCATCATCGTAGAAGGCTTTTATCATACCCATACCTAGGATCGATCGAATCGAGATCACATTTTTCGCTTTAAACAATGCCTTCGAGAGAGCTCCAAATTGGTTCATCGCAGAGTGATGGCCTTAGTTTCATCCAGCAAGGCTCTGTCGATTGGGTCGCGTTTGGGAGAACCATTTGGTCAGTGTCGTCAGCGATGTTGCAACGATTTGCCTCTGCAGGAGTTCAACCGGTCACGTATGGGGCAGGTCTTGTGCTTGCCGGGCAATTCAATTTGAATACTCTCGGACGACGACGCATGGATGAAGCATTGAAGACTTTACACAGTCAGACTGGATTCAACAAGCTTCTCTTCTTTGGCTTCGGATATCAGAGTTTTGTGCAAGTCATGGCAGATACGCAACTCGGCATTAACTGTGTTGCGTTGTGTTCCTGTCTTGCTGAAGCACATAGCGTGGAATTAGCTGCCTGGATATTAGCCGCGTTGTGGAAAGAGTGTGATTTCCCGGACCAGTATGAACCATCTCATGCTCAATTTGTTGCGCTGGTTAAAGCATGCGCCGGTGTTCTTGCAAGATCACCACTCAGCCGCACAATTGATCTGATGATGACCAGAGAGGATCTCCGCCAGAGAAATCAATACGGGGCTCGAGGCAGCCTGGCGTCAGGGGCCACTGACACAGCTAAGGCACTTCGCGGCTTGTTTCAGATTTCGAATGACACCGTCGAGAGGATTACTGTTGTTGGAGGCAGTGAATGCGCTTTCATTGCCGGCATTGCGCAGTGGCTTTTTGACTTCGCTACTACGGTTGAAGACAGAGATGGCAGCTTGGTATTTACGAGTGCAATAAACAGAGATGATGCTCAGGTACTGGTGCAATATACAGCGCTTGGATCAATGTCTCCTACGGACTTAACAAGAACTGTTTACCTCTTGAGGGACCCAACCGAGATGTTTATTCACACAAACCTTGATGATCTGGAATTATTTATTAGGACCCCTTGGACTGGATGCTTGTCTCGAGTTTTTGGTTCTGCTTTTCATGACCTCACCACCAAATATTCCTTAACTTTGGGAGAATATATAGGCAGTTCAGCAAGAATTCTTACTGCTATTGCTACTGGAGAAGAGTGGGAAGGCGGTCTACCTTATTCACAGTATGTCAACTATTTGGAGTCAAGCTACGGTCACGGATGTATTGAAACCATTCGCAAGGTCTTTCCAGAACTTTCTAACGAAAACCTGCATAGAATCATGCAACGTGCGGCAGACACCACTCTCAACGAGGCTATCCGGACCGTGGAGCTGTCAATTCAGGTTCTCAGAGAGGTATGCGCATGTTCTGATTGCTCGAAGGTCAAAGATTCAGTTAAGTATTGCTTACCTGGACTGGTTATCACTGTTTGCCATGTGGGTGTTGTCCTTGCGTGTGCTGAATGGGACTCCTGTTTACAGCCAGCAATCAGTGGGTTACAGTCTATTTACCATCGTCATAGAGATATATGGCTAAAATCTCTCGGGAAGACTGACCACATCAAATCTATTATTGCATCGATACCCGCATTCACTAATCCTGAAAGTTATGATCTTTTAGCTGATGTCAGCGCTATTTTCGACGGCAAATGGGTTCCAACAAATCTCAACAATGACCGTATTGCACAATGTACAGCGATATCTCGATCTGGAATCTGCTATTATCTGGATGCCTTAAAGTCAATCACGAGTCGGGCTGAGAGGATGCGAATAGTTCATGTTCTGCCGGGCCATATTCAGCGTGGTAATAGGCAGTATGACTCCATATATGATGGCGATTCGTGTGCTCCAGTAATTCCGAGCGCTGAATTAGTAACTTTAGAGGAGGCACAAGAGCCCGAGGCTATTTCTGGAATTGGCGGTCTGGATATCAACGCTATGGTTATGGAGAGGGGGGCAGAGCAGAACCTGATATTCTATTACAGAGTCACCGTCGAAAATATCCAAGTTTTTCTCCAACCCGGGCGTCTGACTCGGAAAATTCTGTTCAGAACTGGCATTTTGACCTGTGCTAAAGGAGAGCGTTGTAGGAGTCGGTTGCTGCTTCCGTGTGCTATTGTGAGGGAGGGCTGGCAAGTGGCAGAGGAAACAGAGAAGGGTCTAGAGTATCGCGGCGGATTGACTTGTTGTATCTGGACTTATAACGATGATATTGCGAGGTGCTTGGCCTTGGAGTCTTACAGAAAGGCTGATGACGAAGATAACCCGTACGAGTTCCTGGATCCTCATGACGAAACTGTCTTTATTCGGAGGCAGGAGTGTCTCCCATGCAGTACTGCAAGCATTTTACAGAAGGGTGTGGATATCTTAAAAGATTCAGAGACTGCTGTTGTGCATATTTTTTGAGAGATTTCGAGCACCATAGCTCCGTTACCCAAGACCCATACCCCGTTCTGACGGATGAGGCCACGGCACATGAAGCCAAGGTCTGGTGCCTCGGGGTCGCAATAGATAACTTTGATGAGCAATAAATGGACGAGGAAAACTCAAGCTACCAATGGAAACTAGAGTGATGAGTAGTCAGTTCCAGGTGAGGAGAATTGGCCGGAAGCGGAGTTCCTGATGGCAGCAGGATGGAAAGGTTATTTCGATCCTACACTAGTGTCAAGGATCTACAGTCATGGCAAGCGGATGGCTCATCAAAGAGGAGGAAAGGTCACTGGTACAGTCTAGCTTAGAGGGCTGTGATGTGATGTGATGTGAAGATATCTAAAAGCAGTAGTAGCGGGTGTTGATGAAACAATTAGCAAACTCTTTAGGTCAGCAACGGATGTAGCATTGACAAGCCGTTGGAATCTGGCTGGCAAAGAAGGATTACGGGCTACACACATGGTAGTGCTTCGGAGGCAGAGGCCAGAAAAGACGACACGAAAATGCAACGTTGGCAGATGCGGCCTTTTTAGGGTCACTCGGAACAGAAGCAAATGATACATTGCTAATCCGGGAGCCAGAAAAAAGACCCGCCCTCTTAAAGATCTTAAATCTCGAAGGTGTTACAGCACTCGTAAATATAATTATTTAGAGACGGCCTAGCAGGCCAATTTAAATACGATGGATTACTAAGTAGGGACAAGTCTGGGGACTAGCACAGTGTGTATGGTTTTTTAAGACTCTCACTCCTATAAACGCAAGTCTAGAAGGGCAATATGGAATCCTCTCTTCCTCTCAGATCCCCAACGGTTTAGAGCAGTTCTAACCACAAACAAGAAATCTTTCAGCCAGGGGCCATATGTGGCGTGTAGTGAATCAGGAGCTAATCGACAGGGTTGAGCGAAGTCAGTACATGAGATCAAGGTGTAAAGACGCTTAGTTTATCTAGAAGAAAGTGAAGGTATCTAAATACAGTAGAGAGGCCTGCCAAGGGCTCTAGTTCCAGGTCATGTGCCAA
>Ga0247810_10002140_pt1 | contig 11292 bp, 15 predicted proteins | sample UWRJL119311C1_FD_179918 | JGI IMG/M metagenome (GOLD analysis project Ga0247810, IMG submission 179918) | Plant litter microbial communities from Arlington Agricultural Research Station in Wisconsin, United States - UWRJ-L119-311C-1 | ecosystem: Environmental > Terrestrial > Plant litter >...
GTGCCATTGGTGTTGGTGGTGCCGATGCCGTCGATGTCATGGCCAACTTGCCTTGGGAGCTGAAGGCACCAAAATTCATTGGTGTCAAGCTTACCGGACAAATGTCTGGCTGGACTTCTGCAAAGGGTAAGCTGGGACGGGATTAACCTTAGAGCAATTTTCTGACAATTCTGTAGATATTATCTTGAAGGTAGCTGGTATCTTAACCGTTAAAGGGGGCACAGGCGCGATTGTAGAGTACTTGTAAGTCATTCAAATCAGCGTTTATTGTCACGCCAACCCTGGCAGATATGCTAACTGGAAACAGCGGTCCTGGAACAGATTCCCTCTCTGCTACTGGAATGGCAACCATCTGTAACATGTACGAATAACCCTCCTCCAATTTGACATGACTATTGCTAACGCTGACACAGGGGGTACGTACTTATATCCTTGTTTCTACGACATTACTTGAGGCCTGGTTTTGGCATTGCTCCAGCTCCAGCTGCGATTCAAGACTTTCCTCGCCGTCGATATTTGTGATCTTTTGAGCGCCAAGCATTCTCGCTCCGTCTTGCAACTTTTCACAACATCACATACTAACGTTATTTTCTTCTTTAGCGCAGAGATTGGTGCAACTACATCTTTGTTTCCTTTCAACGACCGCATGTACGATTACCTTGCAGCCACCAAGCGTAAGGACATTGGTGACTTCTCCCGCGCATACGCCAAGGAGTTGAAGGAGGATGAGGGAGCAGAGTACGATCAGGTCATCGAGATCGACTTGAACGAGCTCGAGCCACACATCAACGGTCCATTCACTCCAGATCTTGCTACACCAATTTCCAAGTTCTCAGAGGCTGTAAAGGCCAACGGCTGGCCTGAGGAGCTCAAGGTCGGATTGATCGGTTCATGCACAAACTCTTCCTACGAGGATATGTCACGCGCTGCTTCTATTGCTCGTGATGCCCTTAACCACGGCGTCAAGGCCAAATCTCTGTTCACCGTTACTCCAGGTTCTGAGCAGGTGAGCACAGTTGATTTCCATACGTATCTCGAGAGCTGACTTGGAGTAGATCCGTGCTACCATTGAACGTGACGGACAACTTGCTACCTTTGAGGAATTCGGTGGAATGGTTCTTGCAAACGCTTGTGGTTAGTCAATATACTCCCCTGGATCTGTTTCCGGTGCCTTGGCAATATCTGGCCGGCTCCCACATCATGATCCCACGCCAAACAGCGCGCCTCTATCGCCGCTCGACTGTCAATTTCCGTCATGTGCTAACTTCTTGACTTTTAGGACCCTGCATTGGTTAGTTTTCTCCTATGTACCGTGCTGCGAGGCACAATTGACTAACAATACCTAGGTCAATGGGACCGTAAGGACGTACAGAAGGGAGAGAAGAACAGTATCTTGTCTTCGTACAACAGAAACTTTACTGGCCGTAACGATGCAAAGTATATTTTTCGATCGCCCAACCTTGATTCCGCATACTAACAAGCCTTCCAGCCCAGCCACCCACTCTTTCGTCACCTCCCCAGATCTAGTTGTGGCAATGATCACAGCTGGATCTCTCCACTTCAACCCTCTCACCGATAAGCTCAAGGACAAGGACGGAAACGAGTTCTTGCTCTCCCCACCTACCGGCGAGGGTCTCCCAGAGAGAGGATATGATCCAGGACAAGACACCTATCAAGCACCACCAGCTGAGCGCGCTTCCGTCAATGTTGCAGTTTCCCCATCCAGTGACCGTCTTCAACTTCTCCAGCCATTCCAGCCATGGGATGGAAAGGATATTCTTGACATCCCAATCTTGATCAAGGCCCAAGGCAAGACCACCACTGATCACATCTCTATGGCCGGGCCTTGGTTGAAGTACCGTGGACACTTGGACAACATCTCCAACAACATGTTGATTGGTGCCACCAACGCTGCCAACGGGGAGGCCAACAAGGTTGAGAACTTCACCACCGGTGAGTGGGATGCTGTGCCAGCTACCGCCAGAGACTACAAGAAGAAGGGCATCAAATGGGTCGTGGTTGGTGACTGGAACTACGGAGAGGGTTCTTCAAGAGAACACGCAGCCCTCGAGCCAAGACATCTTGGAGGACTTGCTATCATCACCCGATCATTCGCTCGCATCCACGAGACCAACTTGAAGAAGCAGGGCATGCTTCCATTGACCTTCAGCGACCCAGCAGATTACGACAAGATCTCCCCAACTGACAAGGTAGGTACCCCACCGCGCCGTTCATGCATTGACACTAATCCATCTATAGGTTGATGTTATGGCTACCGAACTTGCTGTTGGAAAGCCAATCACTTTGAAGGTCCATCCAAAGAACGGAAAATCATTCGATATCAAGCTTGCACACACCTTCAATGAGCCACAAATCGAATGGTTCCAGAACGGAAGTGCCTTGAACACCATGGCAAAGAAGAATGCTGCCAAGGCGTGAAGAGTAGGATAGATACTGGAGTGTTTTGGACTTTTGCACATGATGTTTTCCTTAGCCTGGGTTTGTTGCGTTCATATGCATTGGGCCTTTCCTTACCTTGTACAAATCCCTAGAGTTACGAATGTATGTTTGATACCAGAGAGACCATGCTCGTCCTGTTCCATGGTGTGAATTGCCAGTGACCAGCCATTTTTCCATCTGAGCTTCTTTAAGATAACGCTTCTGTTCACGGAATAAATTGAGAAACCATAGCATTATTGTGGTCGATCCAACCATCCTAAGATTCGTCGTATTGCCATGAAACTCATGCGCCAAGACATGTGCTAGGAGCTATATAAGATTCGCAACAACAAACTCGGAATTTGTTGACCTATACTACAGCTTCTCACTATTGCTTTGTTTCTCCGTCGCCCTTATCGCCTACCCGAGCTCATCGTCCTCGCGCACATCCAGCGCGCCACATTGTTCAAGAGCAATCACAAGTAACGCAAGCGAGCAATATCGTACAAGCATTACTGGTTTCAACACCTTCACATCATGGCACCGAGTCTGCCGCAGTTTTCTGCAGCTCGCATGCGATCCTACATCTTTCGACTTCCTCTATTCACACGTGCAATCATTCTGATAATAATAATACTCTGGCTGGTCAGCTTACAGTCGGTGTGGGACATACAGAAATGGGGAGCGTTGACACCAAAGGAGATTGGACTTGCCACAAGTTTGTGATCCTATTATCTGCCATAAGGGGATACACAGTGACTGAATCACGTACTAATTATTGTGCCATGCAGTGTATAGAACAAACACGTTCCCCCTGATACATGCCGGCTTCTTCCATACCTTCTTCAATCTACTTGCGCTCACACCATTACTGGAACGATTCGAGGCGGAACATGGGACAATCACGACTCTGGCGCTGTTCATGGGACGTGAGTACAATTGAGAGATACCACTGCGTTATGGCACTGACTAATGACAGCCCTGTCTACGATTCCGGCATTGCTGTATACTTTTATTGAGAGAGGGATATTTAGGATGAACACAACAGTGCTTGGAGCAAGGTGAGCGTGCACAGGAGATCAATTGTAGGCCATGTACTTAAGGACAGCAGCATATGGGTTTTCACGCTTCTAGCCGTAGAGGCCATGAAGACGTACAAGACAAACCCGACTTTTGCAATTGGAACGACCAAGATTCCAACATGGACGACACCACTCGTTCCGGTCCTGCTCGTCTCGTTCATTGTCCCAAATACAAGTCTGCTAGGGCATTTGTGTGGTCTGGCGTTTGGCTATGGATGTATGTTGTAACGTTCATGATGTGGTTAGATTTCGGTACTAACGCATCATATAGGGGGATTAGGGTATCTAAAGTTTCTCGCACCACCAGAGTGGGCACTGAGATGGATAGAGGGCAAGTTGAATCTACTAGGCCGACTTCCGCATTATGTATCCGTGGATCAGAAGACATATGGTAGATTTGGCGTGCTCCCTTCTTCATCGAGTGCAGCAGAGAGTGGTATTGGTCTAGGGTTTACTGGAAGTTCGCAAAGACTTGGGCCTTGAAGTAATGGTCAATCGTACCTATGTTGCGATGACTGTTTCTGTGTATTGATTGTAGCATAAGAAGGCGTTGATAAGATCCTGCTTGTTGGATCGCGTGGCATGGTTTTGCTTGGAGGTGTTTGCTATGTAGAATATAATGATTGTAAGAGCGTGCTGTTATCTATCATCAAATTTGGGTCCGGACAGGTGTGTGTAGTGAGCATTCATCGTTGCGCGTTGAAAGCCAGTTGAAGCCGTCCATCACGTCACCCCCACCGCGAAATATGTCGACTTGACATTATTGCCGACTGAACCCACCTCAAACTTCTAGTTGACAACACTCATGCCAACACCAGCACAATGGTGTCTCTGCTTTGTAAGATTAAAGGAAGAGTTCCTAACATGTTTCTCCTAACAGTTTCTAGCTTCTGGCGTACTGCTACGGCACAATCCTCGAATCCTCAAGATACCACCGTATCTCTCCTTCCTCTTCATCCTCATCGGCGTAGCCTGGCTGCTCGTCCTTCCTCTAAACGATTACTCGCGACGAACCTATATTTCAGAGAACGCGCTCCTGCCTGGTCAGGTTCACACATACTTTGCTGGGAGCGATCAGAATGTCTTTCGTGGTTATAAGAAGGAGGTGGATGCTCTCGCGGAAGGACAAAAGGACAACGTGGTGTATGTTAAAATGGAGCAATGCGAAGCTCTTTTCCCAGAGACTGAACGGTCACTAATGGCGAACAGTGTCAATGACAGATTAGAAGGATTCTTTAGAGCATCGGGTCTAAAGGTTGCAAGACAGAACTTCAAGTACAGGTCCTCGGGAGAAACATATGAAGGGCAGAACCTCTATGCGATACTGCATGCACCACGAGGAGATGCGACTGAGGCGATCGTTATACTGGCAGCTTGGAAGAATGTAGAGGGAGAATTGAACAGGAGCGGCGTAGCTTTGATCCTCACATTGGCTCGTTACTTCAAAAGTCCGGAATTCACACTTGACGTAAACGCTAGCTAATTTGAATTTAGGATGGTCGCTATGGTCAAAGGATATCATATTCGTCGTTCCGCCAGAAAGCAGAGCTGGCCCGCAAGCCTGGGTTGACGCTTATCATGATACACATCAAACTCCCGACATACAATCTCTGCCACTGAAGAGTGGTGCACTTCAAGGTGCGGTGGTGGTAGATTACCCATTCGATCATCGTTTCGAGAAGCTCCACATCGTATACGATGGTGTCAATGGTCAGCTTCCAAATCTGGATCTTATGAACACGGTTGTGTCAATCGCAAGCGGGCAGATGGGTATACCTTGCACATTGCAGAAGATGTGGGATCACAATGACAGCTATGAACACAGACTTAAGACCATGCTTCGTGGGATGCTCAATCAGGGCCTTGGTCATGCTGTGGGTCCTCATAGTAGCTTCATCCCATATCACGTCGACGCCCTTACGCTGCAGCCCTTTGGGGATGGATGGCAAGATGAAATGGCTATGGGAAGGGTCATTGAGAGTACGACTCGAAGTCTGAACAATCTGCTGGAACATCTACACCAGAGCTTTTTCTTCTACTTACTTATGCAATCCAACAGATTCGTTAGTATTGGGACATATTTGCCGAGCGCTATGCTGGTGGCGGGTAGCTTTACCATCATGGCCATATTCTTATGGATCAAAAGTGGCTCAGCCACTTCTGAGGCGACAAAGAAACCTCTGGTATTCGTCAAGGAGGGAGACTCCAAGGCATTGGTACCTCCAGAAATTACAGAGGTACAGGAGAGGGAGTTGTTCTTGCCAATAAGCGTGGTAGGGATGTCATACGTGCTTGGTCTGGTGCCGTTATATATCTTCAACCATTTACATCACGAGGTATTACTCTTATTCAGCTCTCTCTCTGCTGTATGCTAATGTTTTTTAAAGTCGTTTACACATGCATTTGTTGTGTTTTCGATAGTTGCCACGCTACTTCCACCCACTGCCTCAGCACTTCTTGTGCAGACTTTTAGGCCGACGGTGCAGCAATATCAACTTATTCGTTCTTTCTCGCTACTCCTCCTAGGCATGTTCCTTTCGTCATTGGCAACACTGAACTTTTCGCTTGCCTTCCTGATCGGATTACTTGCAGCACCTCTAGCACATTTGCAACCTCTGCCTAATCTATCTTATCTGAAAGTGCCGCTTTCAGTGCTAACAGCAATCTTTTCGCCGATGGCGGTTTTGTTCGGTGGTTGCTGGTATTGGGGATTAAGCGCGGGAGATGTACTGCAAGAGGCGGCTTATGGATGGGATGTATGGGGGATGTATACGCAACTTGTGGTCTGGTGTGTCTGGTGGCCTGCATGGTTAGTTGGTGGTATTCTGCTCTGGGGATCCCCTAGAGGCAATTCCAAGAGTATCTGAGATGAGTAGTCGGTATGTATGATCATAGTCTTATCTAAATGTTTCCATGGACGCTAATCACGTCCATCTGTCATTACGTTTTGCAGTGTTTTTTTAATTCTTGAAATTGGTGATGTGCTGCTCGAACCTGGCTTGTAACATCATGTCTCATTTAATGAGTTCCAACACACGTCGTTGACAGATATTGATTGTGCGATCATAGTTACGAGCCGTTGTCGCATTTCGTAACTTGGATATGCGCTGCGTTTACTAATTATACCATCGTGGTTTTACCAGGGAGTTTTACATTCGAGAGAGAAAGAGAGATAGACACTTGGCCCATCGTGCCTGCCTCATGTTTTGCATGGATTGTCTGGTGGGACTAAGAGATGTTGAACTTGCATCATGTGTACTGATTCACATATTGCTCTTTCCCACTCTGGAATCTGTGGTGAATATATCTGAACTGCCTTTGTTGTCTTTCCCTTCTTCACACTCGAGTTATTTTGGAAGTTTTGGTTTTCGAGTGTATCACATTTGGAGGTTCCAACGTTAGAATCTAAGACTGCAATTTCATTCAGTCATCGTTTCAACGCATCCCTTACTTTATCACAAAGACCCTTTCCGCCTCTCCTCGACGCCTCAATCCCGACTCTCGATCCGTCAACACGGCCAATGAACAAAATGAAGACTGCTTTACTTCTTGTTGCGGTCAGCTCATTGGGATCTCTCATCTCGGCGCAGCCTTTCCGTGAGTATTATTCTGGGCTCCAAACTTCGGACGATATTGACAGGAAGCAGGGCTCAAACATCACCGCCATGAACACGACTTGGTCAAAAGGGAGGATGTTACAGTCTACACTACAGTGAGATTCGATGTTGCCTTGTGTTATATGTAGATATATTGACAACAATAGACGATGAGAACTATCAATGAACAAAGATCTCCTGCACCTGCCGCTGCTCCAGCAATTTACGTTGACACAAATGGACTGATTCAAAGTGGTAATATTGTCATCAAGGAAGCTCCTCAGGTATGTCTTGTGCCGCTATATAAATTATGCCGGCTGATGGTGAGTGGCCTGCCATTATTGTACCTGCACAGGGCGCACACCCAAATATTGTGCGTCCGTCATTAAGCTCGAATACGCACACTCCGCCCGGAGGTAGTGCTGCGGTACCAGGTTGGGGTTTCGCCTACGCTCCTTTCAGGGCTGATGGTAATTGCAAGAGTGCCGATGACATCAAGAAGGACTTTGCCGAACTCGCGGACAAGTATCGGTTGGTACGTATTTATGGTACTTCTTGCAATCAGGTTGCCAATGTTCTGGTGGCTGCACAAAAATATGACTTGAAGATTTTTGCTGGAATATTCGACATCAACCAGGTGGAGCAAGAAGCCGCCATCATCATTGCTGCTGCGAAGAATGATTGGAACAGATTTGAGACCATATCGGTGGGAAATGAGCTTGTTAATTCTGTACCAGACGACCAGAAAGGAGCGATGGTAGACAAGGTTATATCAGCTGTTGGTAGAGCCAGATCTCTGTTCAATGGCGCTGGCTATAAAGGGAATATTGTCACCGTCGACACTCTTGTTGCCTCGAGAGCTTACCCTGCTCTTTGCAGTGCGTCAGACTATTGCGCTGTCAACTGTCACCCTTTCTTCGATGGCAGCAGAAAGGCAGATGAGGCAGGTATGAACGTCACGAGCTCGCAATCTGGGTCTTTGACTGATGAAATGCTGCTTCACAGGACAATTTCTCACGGAGCAAATTCAGACTTTGGCCGCTGTCATTCAAAGAAATCAACGTATTGTCATCACGGAGACCGGTTGGCCATGTATGTCCCCCATGTAGCTGCAATAGAGTTGAAAACCATGGCTTCAAGGCTGACACTGATCTCCTCTCAGGGCAAGGTGCAAGTAACAGAGAAGCTGTACCATCACTTGACAATCAAGCCAAGGCTATTGCGTCTATTCGAAAAGCTTTCAGCTCGAACCAGTCCGGCGTTATTCTCTTCACTATCTACAATGATAGTTGGAAGAAAGACAATCAGTGGACTTTTGGTGCAGAGCGTTTCTGGGTAAGGATTGAACCTTTGAGCTTTGTACTCGCGAGATAGGCGCTAACCAAATATCAGGGCATGGGAGGACGTTACGCACCTTCCGGCTAAAGCTTGGTCTATAAACCAACATCATCCGCAGTATGTCGTAGGTGACTAGAATGTATGATTACTATACGTGTGCATTATTTATGGTTTATAATGATCCAATTATCCGCGAGAGAATGATTGAACATGGGCATGAACGAGCTAGCAAACTCAATGTATAGCACCTAGGTACATGAAGAGGGACGCAGATGCGCGTTGCCAAATTGAAAGTATGCAATTGAACATGACGACCTTCCTGCACATCAAACTGACAAAGTGTTGTGATATGTTGCGTGGGAGACGACCCGAGGCCTTTCTGTCGAGCAGATTCGTTTCGAGATGTGGTTATACTCCGCCAGTCTCAATCAAAGAGCTTGTTTGCTTGAATGGCTAATCTGGTTTCCATAACATTCGAAGCAATCTGTGTTGCCCAAGCCTGGTGATCCCAACGCTGATGTATGCCCTTCCAGCAGCATTTCGGTTTCAGCGATCAATAGCATCGGAAGCACACCTACCTAAAGCTGAACACAATCACTTAACATAAAGGCTTGATGTTGATTTGCATTGGAACCTGTTGAGGATATGCAACTCTTTGTGTCACCTATCCACATCTGCTATGGCCCACGACTTGAAGGGCCAGATTGGCATCACGTAGCAACTTCTCCCATATCATAATGTCCGGTCTGTTGGGCGTGTGTCTGAGCTTGGGCCTCGCCATGTACGATCGTGCCACAGATGTTGCATTTGATAGCCATGCCTCCAGTATCGGTGAAGTAATGTCGTTCCTGTAGCATCCGACATAGCTCTTGGGCTTTAATCAGTATATCGTCATCGTCGGCATCCCACACACGCTTGTCAAATTCTGGAGGACTGTCTGCTTTGTCATGTGGAGGCTCTGACGGGCTTTGTACCATGGTGTCATAGTGGATACCAGAGTACACCAAGATACATCGTGTTGGTCGTCCTTCGTTGAACCTATCTATTCGTAGGGACTGTTCCTGGTGAGAATCGGGTTCGTTGCGACGCAGTAATAGCACTTACCTGAACATCGATACTACATATCTCAACCTCGAAGTGGCTTGCGAGAATGTTCATCTCGATAGCCCCACCCCATGCATCTTCAGTTTGTATCCATCTACAATAGTCGTCTGGATTCTGTTCTAAAACCACCTTGCTATATGTACTCGGGTTTGCTTGTATGGCACTCGCTACGAGTGATCTAAGTTCTAGCATTGATAAGTCATCACCAGGTAGAACTGCTGTGCCAAATGCTCTGAACAGGCAGCTGTTATCATCCGGCATTACTCGAAGCACTTCTAATGTTAACCAACATATCGAGGAAGGATTGACTGCTTGAAGAAACTAACCTAGTGTGGATCCTCTCTCAGGTAGAGGTAGCTCAGGAACATCTTCCGCATACTTCTTCTTCTTGAGTGCTATTGGACTTTTCACGGTTTCTGATGTGGATGATGGTGCAGCTGTCACATTTGTGACGTCCCTAGACGAGGTAGCGGATTTGTCTTGGGTTGTGGCTGTTGAATCAATGTCTCGTGAACTGATGATCAAAGTTTCGTTATCCAGTTTGACGTCAAGCTGAGAGATAGGAAGACATAGTTGTACATCCCTCAGATGGAGTGGTTGAGGAGGATAGCCATATTTGATATCGAATAAAGATATAGATGTCTGTTTGGAGATTTGGTCGAAGAGATCCCCAATAGTTGCATCATTGGTCAAGGTTACCACCGATTGACCACCTGGAGCTCGAAGTCGAATACGCATATTAAAATCTTTGATGCTATAAATGGATTGATCTCTGTTGTGGGTTGAGTTTGGCGGCGGTTTTGTATGATGATATTGAATGATGACTTTAGCTTGAACGCGCGATCGATCAGACTCTTTTTCCGAACAAACAAGATCTTCTTGCTTCTCTTCAGGTTCTCATGTGAAGTTCACAGATCCCGAGTATGGAATTTCTATTTTCACGGCTCTATGAATTGGTAGATATCTAGGTAGGGGTGAACGTATGTCGGAAGGTAGGTAAATATGGGCCCAGAATCACGTGTCAGGGACTTGCTATCGCGGGTCGCGTCGAAACATGTTCGAAGGATGAACAAGTCACATTTTCCTCACAAGCAGCAACACAGACAACATCTTTCGTGTTTCGATGCAGATGAAGCGTCTGCAAAATGCCTACACCTCCATCACTGGATGATCCGATACAGGATGTTGTGACGAATACTGTGAAAGAGGAAGTGGAGGACGTTGCGGTCGCGAAACCAAGCACAGATGACGATGATGCGCCAGGATCTCCAGCTCCTCCAGAGCTCCCAGCACCCGTTGTAAAGCAGGGCCTCGCAAAGGCAGATTACGAGTTAATGACCAAGATTGTCAAGTACTTGACGGAATACAAGAACGAGGAGTATGTCCTTCTGAGCTGTTCTTATGATGTTATTGCCTAACTCTACTGTAGCGACGAAGAAATCGCGGGTGCCTTCCAGCGAATTGTAGATAAACGAAACTATCCTGATTACTGGGAGCTGATAAAGGAGCCTGTTGCTTTCAGCACAATTCGGGTAAGGGATGGTGCGTCGGGGATGTGCTCTGATACTGACTGCTGCAGGGTAAAATCACCAAAAAACAGTACAAGAATTACAAGGAGTTTGTTACAGACTTTGCGAAAATCTGGCACAATGCGCAGGTCTACAATCGACCATCTGCCGGAGTCTACCAAGTTGCTATTACGCTGCGAGAATTGTTCAAGGAACAATTGCAGA
>Ga0247810_10002141_pt1 | contig 11286 bp, 8 predicted proteins | sample UWRJL119311C1_FD_179918 | JGI IMG/M metagenome (GOLD analysis project Ga0247810, IMG submission 179918) | Plant litter microbial communities from Arlington Agricultural Research Station in Wisconsin, United States - UWRJ-L119-311C-1 | ecosystem: Environmental > Terrestrial > Plant litter >...
GGGTAACACGAACAATTGCATCTTCTGGATGCAATATTTCCGGCATGGGCTTTTCTACTGCCCGAACCCTATAGGGTCCTCGATAATCCATTGCTAACATATTGTTGTTTTTAGGTACAGCCCTTATTTGCGGGCAACAAAAAATTATTACCAACTTATACAAAGGCGGTCATGCTTTGTTTTAAATGAATTAAATAAGCCTTCGCTGCCCTACCATTAAAATAACCATAGCTTAACATGAATTTAACACCTTAATCTTGGTCAATCCGTAATTTCGCACCTACGTTCCCTTAAAACAACTAATGTTAAAATCTTTCAAAGCCAGACTGCTCTTAAGTTTTTGCTCTTTTATCCCCCTCATATTAATCTGGTTAACTACTTATCTTTACATTAACTACCAGCAACGGAAATTAAAGGCCTTCTCTGCAGCACTCACTCACATACAAGTGCAGTATCTGGAAAGCACTGGAAATCTGCAGAAATTCATGCTGTCAGGTTATCATGAAGCCAGTTTTTATCAAACTGGCAGACAGCGCGATATCGACGAATTCCTGCAGCTGCAACAGCTCATCAGCAATCACCTGAATAAACTCAGAATCAGCGCGGTAAAAAACCACCTGCAGATCAACAGCCCCCTAGATAGTCTTATCAGTTTGAATTTGCAGACTTTGAAATTAGGTTATACACTGAAACAGATTTACCTGAAAAAAGGATTTGAGGATTATGGCATAGAAGGTGAAATGCGTCAATTCGCGCATCGTATTGAAAATTCAAATGTGATCCCCGGCAAACAGATCCTGCAACTAAGACGGCATGAAAAGGATTATATGCTGCGAGGTAAACAAGAATATGCAAGACTTTTTTTTAAAGAGATAGATTCCCTGCTGCAACTGGTAAATAATGATACCAAGGCCGCAGCATTACAAAACTACAAACAGTATTTTACGAATTTTGTAGCCTATACCGAAAAATTGGGAATAGACCGTAAAAAAGGAATCGGACCAGCCCTTCAGGCCAATATAGATCATTTCCATAACCAGTTTATCGTCACCAATGCAGCGTCAGATAATGACATGCATGAAGTGCAGACACAATTCAATATTATATTAATTGTTGTTTCCTTAGCCGTCCTGATTTTGATCATCTGGCTGAGCCTGATGTTATCTGATTACCTTACAAAGGACATCAAAGAGCTCAATCAACGCATGGAAGCCTTTATTAATTCAGATTTCAGGGATATACAATCCGCTGATAGTGGGCAGGTCCAGGCCAATAGTATAGAATTGAATAAGTTATACCAGGATTTCAGCCTTTTAAAAACTACCCTCAAAACTTATATCAGTAACCTGAACAGACATGCAGCGGAGATCAAATCTCAGTCCATTAAGTCGCAGGAACTCAATGAAGAATTGCAGGTACAATCTGAAGAAATGCAGGCACAGTCGGAAGAGCTCCATATCCTGAATATTGAACTGCAAACACAAAAAGAGCAGGAAGAAGTTGCCCGTGACCAGGCAGACAAGGCTAATCAGGCTAAAAGTATTTTCCTGGCTACCATGAGTCACGAAATCAGGACACCGCTGAATGGTGTTTTAGGAATGGTTTCCCTGTTGCATGAAACTAAACTGGATACCGAACAAACCGAGTTTGTGGAAACGATCAAACTGAGTGGAGAAAGCCTGTTAAGTGTGATCAATGATGTACTTGATTTTTCTAAAATCGAGTCGGGAAAGCTGGAACTGGATCCGCACAACTTCAATCTAAAGCTGTGTATAGAAGAAGTAATAGATATGTTTGCAGGAAGAGCTGTAGAAGCAGGTTTGAGTTTGGGTTATAGTATTGCTGAAAATGTGCCCAACCTATTGGTAGCCGACAGCCTGAGAATGAAACAGGTGCTGATTAATCTGATGGGTAATGCGCTGAAATTTACCGGCAAAGGCGGCGTCTGCCTGGCTATCAGCATGAACAGATATCATGCAGACGGCACATTAGAACTGGTATGCGAGGTAAGAGACACAGGCATAGGCATTCCGGAAGACAGGATTTCCAGGTTGTTCAAGGCCTTTTCTCAGGTTGATTCCTCGACCACCAGAAGATACGGCGGCACCGGTCTGGGGCTGGCAATCTGCGAGCGGCTGGTTCATCTCTTAGGCGGAACAATCACTGTACAAAGTGAAGTCAACAAAGGAACATCCTTCTTTTTCACCATGAAATCATCAGTCGGCAACAAGGTGTCATTACAGATTGAAGCCCTGCAAAAACCTGTAGCGCCAGAATTATTGTCGAATGATTTTGCTGGCAGCAATCCCTTACGGATCCTGGTGGCTGAAGATAATATCATTAACCAGAAACTGATTTTAAAGATACTCCACAAATTGGGCTACCAACCTCAATTGGCAACGAATGGAAAAGAAGTACTCCGCGTGATAGGAGATGATCATTTTGATGTGGTGTTAATGGATATTCAAATGCCTGAAATGGATGGTTTAGAAGCTACACAAGCCATAAGGACCAGCAAAGTTAAGCAACCTATAATTATTGCCATGACCGCCAATGCCATGCAGGAAGATAAGGATGAATGTCTTCGTCTCGGTATGAATGATTACTTATCCAAACCTATTCATCTGGAAAGTTTACTGTCCGCATTATCAAAAGCATCTGCAATGGTGTTAGAACATCAAAGGCTCATTAACGCTTTGTAATGTTAACTAAATCAGGTATCTTAACATAAAAATAATATATCACTAACATTGCGATAACTTATCTTTGTCTTATTATACAAGATTATGAAAAAAAGCAAACTTAAATCATTGGTTAAAGCGGCGAGAAAAACTGCAGAAAAAGATATTCATCAGAGCTTACTGTCTACTTTAAGTGAAATAGCCGGAAATTACGGAGAAGGTGCTAAAAAACTGAATAAAGATATTCAAAAAGGTGCAAGGAGACTAGCTAAAAAGCTGTCAGCAAATATTAAAATAGATAAATCAGTTTTTATTGAGGTAAAAGAAGATGCGAACGTTGCTGAGCTTGCAACTGTTGAAACACCTATCCTGGTAAAAAAAGAGGCTAAGGTAAAAGCGGTTAATGCTCCTGTAGCTGAACCGGAAACTAAATAGTTTTACCAACAGATTGACCATATGCGGATATGGTCAATCCCCCTGCTTCTGCAAATCTTTGCTGATGAAAAAGATTAACACAACTTTAACCTTGAAAATTATTATTTCAACCGGTTTAAGCTTAGTATTGTGATCTTTTTTACATTGAAACTTTCATCATGTCCAACCGCAGATTTTTTATCAAAAGCAGCCTTGCAAGTTTAGCACTGGCTGGAATCTCAACCAGTGTATCAGCTCTAACTCCGGCAGATCAGCATGCACTTCCTGCTGCTGGCAAAAAAGCTAAACTACGATTTGCGATTGCATCCGACGGACATTACGGACAGCCGGGAACGGATTATAAAAATGACCATAGCAATATGGTAAAATGGCTGAATGAGGCACATGACACAACTGCGCTCGACTTTGTGATTATCAATGGTGATTTAGTACATGACCGCCCGGATTTACTTCCAGAGGTTAAAAAAGATTATTACGATCATTTAAAAGTTCCTTTTTATGCCATTCCTGGCAATCACGACCATACAGATACCGCTACCTGGAAATCTATTTTTGGTTATGAAGACAATTTTTCAATGGAGAAGAACGGTGTAGGGTTTGTGCTGGCGAATACCTCCAATACGACCGGAAAGTATTTGGCACCTGATAATAATTTTATCAAAAGAGAGCTGGATAAATTCACTTCCCTCAAAACAGTATTTGTGGTATTACATATTCCCCCACATCTCTGGGTGCCCGAAAATGCTTTCGTAGATGCTCCTGAAACTATTAATTTATTACATCAATATCCAAATGTAAAAGCAGTATTTCATGGTCATGACCATAGTCTGGATGCCGTGTTTTATACCAATAAACTTCCCCACTTTTTCGACTCACATATTGGTGGCAGCTGGGGAACAGCCTACCGCGGTTATAGAATTGTTGAAGTAGACGAAAATGATAAGATCACTACCTATCAGGTAAATGCCAGCAAAACCCCTTTGCTGAACCAGACAAGTTTATAGTTTAATGATTTGATAACATTCTCTGAACACCCATCATAATCTATAGGGATATTTTTGGATCGAAAATTATTTGATCCATGCATTTATTTGAAAATGATTCTGAGGCGGCCGCAGCATTGAAAAATGGAGAAATGCGTGCGCTGGAATATTTCTATAATTGTTATCAAAAAACACTTCAGCTTTTCCTTAAAACCTATTGCCGGGAAGAAGGACTGGCCGAAGAAATGACCCAGGAAGCTTTTATCCAACTCTGGGAAAACAGAATGCAGTTAAATCCTGCACTCAGCACTAAAAATCTGCTCTTTACTATCGCTAAAAATAAGGCGCTGGACTATATCCGTAAAACACAGAATCAGGCAAGGATCATCAAAATGCGGCATGCAGGAAGTTCCGGAACATACAGCACCCTGGATCAGGTAATCCTGGCCGATTATAACCGGCTTTTAGCTAATGCCCTGCAACAGCTTCCCGCCAGAAACAGGGAGGTATTTGCTTTGAGCAGAACCACACAACTCAGCAATATGGAAATCTCACAGCAGCTGAATATTTCTGTGAAAGCGGTAGAAAAACACATTACCAAAACGCTGCATTTCCTGAAGGCTTTTCTAAAAAGCCAGCATATCTTAAACCTGATATTATTTTTATCATTTTTTTCTAAAACAAGGTAGGGTTGACTGATGACTTATACGTATAGCTCGTATAAATCATGAAAGAACACCCATTTAGTAAAGAAACATTAACACATTTTTTTGAAGGCTCCCTTCCTGAAGCCGAGCATACAGCCATATTAACCTGGTTTTCGTCGCTTACAGAAGAGGAACAACTTGAATTTATGGAGTTGCATCTAAACGTAATCGAAAGCGAAACTGATTCGTTTAGCGGGACTTCAGTTTCAGATTTTTCACAGATAGAAGCAAAAATTCTTAATAAAAAAAGATTCTCATTGAATAAGGGAATTGGCGCATTAAAAATTGCAGCAGCGGTGCTGCCGTTCATCATCGGTTATCTTATTTTTCAGCAACCTGATGCTCAGCATAAAACTGCGCAAACCTTAACAAGTCTTGCTGCAACCAGAAATATACGCATACAAAATCTGTTAAATAAAACCGAAAATATTCAATTACCTGATTCCACTACCGTGAGTCTTTATCCTGGTGCTACCCTAAACTATCCTGAAGGTTTAACAGGTAAAAACAGAGCAATACTCCTCTCTGGAAAAGCATTTTTCAAAGTAAAACATGATGAGCGCCGTCCTTTCACAGTGAAAACAGGGGCTATAACTACCGTAGTACTAGGCACCTCATTCTGGATCGATGCTAAAGAAAATGGCAGTACGATCAGTGTAAAAGTAAAAATAGGAAAGGTAGGTGTAGTGTATGGAAAAGAACCTGCAGTATTCCTGCTGCCAGCAGAAAAAGCAGTGTTTAATACTATCAGTGGTGTGCTTGCAAAAGTTAAAACCGTGACAGCTAAAACACCAGCAAAGGAAGAACATAAAGCGGTAACAGCACTTGCCTTTAATGAAACGCCACTGAAACAGGTTATCAAAGTCCTTGCAGAAAACTTCAATATCAGAATTAACCTCCAGGAGACGATAGATACAAATTTACCTGTCAGCTTAAATACAAAAGACAAAACAATAGAGATGATCATGCATGACATTCAATCACAAATTCCCATCAGCTATGAAATAAAAAAGAACGAAATAAATATTAAACAACAGAATTAAAAAAGAGAAACCATGAGTGGTTCGAACACTCATGGAATCATGACAACCATCAGAAAGGTCTAATGGCCTTCAATTATTAAGATTATAAAAATATGAAAAAAAACTCTACATCAATTAAGTGTATATTTCAATTTGCCAGTGTACTGCTGTTGTTTAGCATCATGCTATTCAGCCAGCTCGCTTCCAGGGCACAGGGAACTACATCTTCAGGAATTAAAGGATATGTTTTTAACAACATGAGCCAGCCACTTACCGGAACCAGTGTTACCGCAACATATTTGCCCTCCAACAGTCGCTTTGTAGTACAGGTAAATGAAAAAGGAGCTTTTAACCTGCAAAATTTACCCGTTGGCGGACCATATACTATCGAAATTACCCATATCGGTAACCGTAAATACACGGAACAAAATATTACTTTACCTTTAGGACAGGTCTACACAATGAAGGTGTTTATGGATGCAGAAGATCAGCAGCTGAATGCCGTAGAAGTTAAAGGTGCGAGGGCCGGTTCTTCGAGAAATCTTTCTAAAACTGGTGCGTCAAAAAATATCAGTCGCGCAGATATAGACCGCTACCCTTCTTTAAACAGGTCTTTATCTGATTATACGAGATTTACCCCACAGTCATCCGGCTTGTCATTTGGTGGCCGAAACAACCGTTTCAATAACATCCAGATTGATGGTTCTCAGAATAACGACATCATGGGTTATGGTGTTGGCGGTGGTACCACTACCGGAGCACCCGGCGGACAGGCAGGCACACAACCTATAAGTTTGGATGCGATTGACGAAATTCAAGTAGTCCTTGCCCCTTTCGATGTGAAACAAGGCAGCTTTACCGGTGCCGGAATAAACGCAGTAACCCGCCGTGGTAACAATACCACCAGCGGATCTGTTTATACTTATGGAAAGAATGAATCACTGGTAGGTAAAAGTCCCGATGCTAACCGCAGTAAATACAACGAGTTTACAGATTTACAATACGGATTCAGGTTGGGTGGCCCAATTATCAAAGACAAATTGTTCTATTTTGTGAATGCAGAAATTAGTCGCAGGAAAGAACCCCTCCTCTACAATGCGAACAGGGGAACAGGTGCCGCTAATGAATCATTAGTAGATGCGGCGACCGCACAACAGATTGCCGATACGCTCATGAAAAGGTATAACTATGATGCAGGAAAATTTGATAATATCAGCAAAGAAACCAACAGCGAAAAGTTTTTTGTCCGCTTTGATTACCTCATCAATGCTAAAAACCGGTTGACACTGAGACATAATTATGTACATGGTAAACGTGACGATATCAGCAACGGCATCAATGCGCTGCGTTTCGAAAACAATAAATACATACAAACCAGCACAACAAATATTACCGTAGCAGAGCTAAATACTTATTTCTCTAATAATGTGGTGAACAACCTGATTGTGGGTTATTCTAATGTGCGCGACAACCGGGAAATTCCAGGCAGTCCATTTCCGCAGCTCATGATCCAGCTCGGTGCTTCAGGAACTATTACTGCAGGGACTGAAGGTTATTCTCCCTCAGCAAAACAATCGCAGAACCTTTTCCAACTGACAGATAACCTTGATGTGATCCATGACGACCACCATTTCACTTTTGGTACGCAGAATGAGTTTTTCAGGTTCAATAACCAGTTTATCCAGAATATCTGGGGTAACTACACTTACAGCAGTCTGGCTTCTTTCATGACCAATCAGGCTCCTTCTGTTTATCAGCTGACCTATTCAAAAGTGCCTGATGTGGCTATCCCTACTTCCATTTTCAGGGCAATGCAACTTGGTTTTTATGCGCAGGATGAATATACTGCTGCCGAAGGACTGAGAATTACCGGTGGATTAAGAGTCGATATCCCTGTGTTTCTCGACAAACCTTTAGCCAATGAGCAATTCGCAGCTTCGTTTCAGTCGCAGGGACTTACAACAGATACCAAACCAAAATCCCAGCTCCTCTTTTCACCAAGATTAGGATTTAACTGGGATGTGATGAAAGACGGATCCACCATCATCAGAGGCGGAACAGGAATCTTCACCGGCAGGTTACCATATGTGTGGCTGGGTAATGCTTATAACAATTCAGGTGTGGATCTTGGCCGTATCAATGCGACAGGTACCGCTACAGCCCCTATCCGTTTTAGCGGTGATGTGAACAATCAGCCACGTACCCCAACCGTTGCTACTTCAGAAATAGACCTTACCGATAAAAACTTTAAAATGCCGCAGGTATGGCGTTCAAACCTGGCCATTGATCAAAAGCTGATCTGGGGTTTTGTAGGAACGCTCGAAGCGATCTATGGTAAAGAATTGAATGCACCCTATATCCAGGATTTAAACCTCGTTGAGCCTGCTGCAAAATTAGCAGATGGTCGTGATTTATATCCTACCGGTACAGCAAGGTTAAAATATCCGGAATATACCAATGCGTTTATACTCACCAATACCAACAAAGGTTATCAATATAGCTTAACTGCCCAATTGGTACGCAATGTGGCCCGTGGAGTATCCGGATCGATTGCTTATACCTATGCACAGTCCAAAGACATCTCCAGCATGAACTCTACGATTGCTTCTACCAACTTCAGAAACAATACCATTGCTAATAATCCAAATACCCCTTATCTTACTTATTCTGACTGGAACCTGGATCACCGGATAATTGCCACTGCTTCTTATCGTTTTGAATATCTTAAAAATTACGCTACCACCATTGGCCTGGTCTACAACGGACAGTCCGGTCTGCCTTATACCTACCGTCTGAATTCAGACATCAATAACGACGGACAGACGCAGAACGATGCCATGTACATCCCAAAATCTGCCAGTGATATTGTCCTGATTCCTACCAATGCACAAGACACCCGTACCCCCGCACAAATCTATGATCAACTGAACGCCTTTATTGAGCAGGATCCTTATTTAAAACAACACCGCGGCGAATTTGCAGAAAGAAATGGTGCCAGAACTCCCTGGTCTCATATTTTTGATATGCATTTAGCACAGGATTTCTTCATTAATACCGGTGATAAAAGACATAACCTGCAGATAACTTTCGACGTGTTTAATGTGGGTAATCTACTGAACAAAAAATGGGGTTTAATCAAACTACCTTCTATCACCACAGCGCAGCTGCCAGCAACTTTGAGCGGATCTATACTTACTTTCAGAGGATTAACCACTGTTAATAATGTGCAGACAGCCACCTACAGTTATACCCCTGTAAGCAGCTCATTCGTCAATGCACCGTTCGACTCCCGATGGAGAGGACAAATTGGTGCGAGATATAGCTTCTAGCAGCGCATTAAAATATAAAATAGGATAAAACTGATAAGGCTGGTCATCAAAATGATCAGCCTTATCAGTTTTATCCTTATTCAGATAGCAGTATTGGCTAATTTAATTAACGATATTCATTAGGAGAATAGCCAACATGCTGTTTAAAAGAACGGGTAAAATGTTGCGGATATTTGAATCCTAAATCATATGCAATCTCACTGATCGAATCATTCACCCACAGTTGCCGTAATTTCGCCAATGCCATAGGTAATAATGGTAAGAAAACCAGTAATCTGTATAACCATTCCATTTGATACGATTCAGAACTTTGTCCTGATCAAAATGTTATAGCTTTATAAGCTATCCAAACATTTTTAACATACAGAAAAAGGAACCGTCAATCAGAAATGAGCCGGTGAAGCCTGATCATCTTAAAAGAAGCAACAATCATCACATTAAAAAAGAAATCATGGAAAATCAAGAAAAAGAGCATCTCGAAGGCTTTGTACCTGCCCCTGTACAATACTTTACCGGTGATGCAAAATTGAAAATGTTTGTGAAGCCTGATGAAATCACCAACTGTTCTGTGGCAGACGTCTGGTTCGATGCAGGATCAAGAAACTTTTGGCACACCCATGCCAGCAACCAGATTTTGATAGTGAAGGAAGGCATTTGTTATTACCAGGAAGAAGGGCAACCCATTCAGAAGTTTCCGGCTGGCAGTGTGCTGAATATCCTGCCTGGAGTTAAACACTGGCATGGTGCCTCACCTGAGGGAACAATGATGCACACCGCAATCAATATCAATACAGATAAGGGTACGGTTACCTGGCTGGAAGAAGTTACCGACGAGCAGTACATGGGCTAAAATCCATTTTGTATCTTTGCTAAATGAACATAAGGTTAGCAAAAACAGAAGATATACCTCAAATTATGGCTTTGGTGCGTAAAGTAGTTCCATTGATGCGCGCCTCCGGAAATTTTCAGTGGGGAGATGATTATCCCAATCCGGAAGTGTTTGCAAAAGACATTGCTATTGGTCAGTTATGGCTAGCAGAACTGACCGATAGTATTGTAGGAATTTCTGCGATCACTATGGATCAGGATCCTGAATATGCTGATGCAGGATGGGATATTACTGAAAAAGCTATTGTTACGCACCGCCTGGCTGTAGATCCTGATTGTCAGGGTAAAGGTATTGCAAAAGCATTGATGACACAGGCAGAACAAGTGGCCAGAGATCGCGGCATAAAGATCCTGAGAGTAGATACCAATAGTGAAAATATGGCTACCAGAGCGCTTTTTCCAAAGCTGGGATATGAGTTTAGCGGAGAAATTGGCCTGGCTAAACGCCCCGGTCTCCGCTTCCATTGTTTTCAGAAGTTGTTATCCTAAGCGATTTCAGTTTAGGCCATTAAGATTCAAAACTAAAAACACTACAGCGTGTTAAGGTTGCAAAATGAATCTCCTATGAAACAATTACATCTATTTTTGCCTTCTATGCTTGCCCTTTCCCTCTGCGCAACGCAGGTGAATGCACAGCGGGGAATACCTCCCAAAGAAGTGACAAAGTCACTCAATGTCACCAAATACGCACAGGTACTGGATTTCAAACCCGAAATGCTGAAGCTGCTGAAAACCCCTCCGGGATGGCAGGTAAGCCTGGCTGCCTCAGGTTTGGGTAAACCAAGAATGTTATACACCAGTCCTCAGGGCAATGTATATGTTACCCGCAGAGACGGTGGAGATGTATTAATGCTGCAGGACAAGGATAGCGACAATAAGTTCGAAAACCTGGTTACGGTAGTGGCCGACTTTAAAGGTGTGCACGGCATTACCATGAAAGACAACTGGTTATACTTATGCAACAGCAATGAAGTACGCCGTTATCCGGTTAAACCTGATGGCACATTAAATCTTCCGGCTGCTGAAATCTTAATCAAAGATCTGCCCGATGGTGGTCAGCATCCCAACAGAACAATGGACTTCGGACCAGACGGACAATTGTATATCAGTGTAGGTTCGCTTTGTAATGACTGTAAAGAAAGCGACAAGGAAACTGCGGTAATGCTGCAGGTCAATCCAGCTAACTGGTCGCGCATGATCTACGCCAGTGGTTTACGTAATACCATTGGTTTCGACTGGCA
>Ga0247810_10002142_pt1 | contig 11269 bp, 14 predicted proteins | sample UWRJL119311C1_FD_179918 | JGI IMG/M metagenome (GOLD analysis project Ga0247810, IMG submission 179918) | Plant litter microbial communities from Arlington Agricultural Research Station in Wisconsin, United States - UWRJ-L119-311C-1 | ecosystem: Environmental > Terrestrial > Plant litter >...
AGCTTTTGAATCATTCTATTCTCAGTCCGCCACAAAAATTATGTCTTATCTGGGGTGACATGCAATAGCTAATCATATCTAAATCAACGCAAACAAAGTCCGGTATGACAAAAAGGACCTTATCACAACAACTCCACTAAATGCCCTTCAGTGACCCAATCCGTAATCTCCAATCGTTAAACGCCACCATTACCGATGCATGAAAACAAAATCGTAAATCTAGTTTACTCGTGGGTCTTGGGTGGTCCATCTATCGTAGTTAGTTGGAGGTGTTAAACATCTGGATCTTAGGTATACATACATCCGAACAGTGTTGTCATCTCCAGCAGAAGCGAACATTTGGGGATTTTTTGGGTTCCAGGACACTGAGTTGCAACTAGACTTATGGGCCTCAATATCCTCTACCAACTGGCCAAATTCCTTGTGCCAAATGTAGATATGACCATCTGTACCTATTAATAATACGCCCATGAATCAAATATGCAAGGCCACTTACTTTCGCTACCACTAGCCACAAAACTCTCGTTGGCGCCTCCTAATGTCGCCCGAATGATCCAACTCGAAACTTTAGGAGAATGTGCTTGAAACTTCCTCAGGGTCTCTCGAGTCTCCAAGTCTATTAACCGAGCTTCACCATCTAATGTGTTAACTAGTAGGTAGCGTGAGTTCTGCGTTATGTTCACGGAGCCCATCTTTCCTGGCATTGGCATTGTGTATTCAAGTTCGCGAGTGACAAAGTCGTACACATAAATAGTAGTTTTATCATCCATGGCAACCAAGCGATTGGCGTCCGGTGACAATGCTAGGTCTTGAACTCGATGACTCGCTCCCCAGTCGGCAACCATTTTGCCGCGGGTGTTCCATTGTGTTATGCCAAGTCCCTTATCAAGATGGCCAGTAACAAATGTTTGTCCATTCGGAGCCCATACACAGCTACTTACGGGCTCGGAAAATGCAGTCAAAACATGCTGAAGCTCGCCAGTCTATGCATTGTTAGTAAATACAAAGAAGGCAAGTGTATGATACTTACGTTCGCGTCCCATAACCGAGCACGTTTATCTTGAGAGCATGTGACAATCATTGAGTCGTCCGGGCTCCACGCAAGAGCACATATTCCGGAGTCGTGTTCTGCTAAAGTATGAAGAACTTCAAAAGAGCCAACTTCGTAAATGATTGCAGCTCCATCTGCCCCACCACTTGCCAAACGTTTACCGTCGTTTGAGAAAACAACCTGCCATACCTCGCCAGTATGTTTACTGAGCTCCACGTGATTGTTCTTTGGGAAGTCATTCCGATCGCAAACATGGTCTTGATATAGAGACGGCGAAACAGCTGTATTATGGTGTAAACAACTGCTGATTTGATTCCGTTTCACTTGTTCTAGCAATATGGCTAAACGATGCTCGGGAAGCATCACTGATGGAGAGATACATTCTGGCGAGTGTCAGCAATGCAATAACGACTTCAACATTGGCTATACTTACTTGAAAGTTCCGAAAGAAGATGATGCCTAGACTCGCCATTCGCACCGTCCCATTCAGCTCTTCGCATAAGATCGTAGTTATTATCACACATTAGCAAACTATCAGAATTTTAGCAACAGCCCGATGTTCTAAGATGGTAAGATCTGACCTCGATAAAAAATGGAGTTTGTTAGTGTCCTGGTATAACGGGGTCAATTCTGATCGGATGACCATTAATGCTCTTCCGGTGTCCTGCTTCTCCAACAATTCCAGGAACTTTTGTTGCCTGATCCAAAATCTCATTACATTCTTATCTACGCCTTCTTGTAATGCGAGGCCACTTCCATTAATGCTAACGCCTCCTTCTTCGGTTGATCCACCGAATAACAGGTCTTCGGCTTCCGTCCATTCGCCTTGTAAGATCGCGTTCCGGAATGCTGCGACTGCCGGACTTTCCAAATCATAACCGCTTTCTTGGCTTAAACTAGCAGCAGCTCCCATATAGCCCAGATCTGTAAGCGATTGAATTAATATCCTAGTGACCTCTTCTCGATCATGGCCAAAGTAAGTTGGCTTGGATTTGACGCTTGTGTTTGAATGTCCGTTGGTGCTAGATGATCCGTTCGTTGCTATAGGTCTGCCAGTCCCATTTGCTGAATTCGACAGTGTGGTTTTGTGTGATGGAGACGCTCTCGATCCATTTGACAACGATCTAGATGCTCCATTTGTAGTACTAGACTCTCCGTCTAACCTCATCCTAGAATTTTGACGCCTGCGCTTTCTGCGATGCTCGTTTCCAGATGTATGTTCATTCACCAAGCCCTCCGGGCCCTCCTGGGACTCTTCTTGCTCTTCTAGCTCTGAAGAGCTGTCTCGCCGTCTGCGACCGAGCGTCTGATTCAAGGATGCCCGGAGTGGCTGTTCTCGCTGGCGTGGAATGGTAGCGTTGATTCGGCTCGCCGAGGGTTGTCGTTCAGTAATCTGCGCTGTATTTTGGTTGAGAGAACTGGGAATCACGGCAGAGATGGTTATGCTGGAGGGGTTATTCGGGGTAAATGGGTCGGAGGAGGATGGGGATGGTGAGAATTGGCGATCGTCTGCCAGGACGACAAAAGCGGGAGTGCCGCTGGTAGATACGTCTCTCAGATGACCAGCTATAGGAAACGCAGGCTTGCTCGGTGCGTCGTTGTGAGTGCTCGTTTATAGGTATGGTGTATTTGGCTTGTATGTCAGTTCCATAAACAAGCCATACGCCGCCACTGGTGCTCGTGACGTGTATACTGGGCAGAAGTGGCAGTTATTTATGTATTCTCAGAATTTGCTGGGCCGAAAGGTATGTATGGCTGTCCTGCACCATGCAGTATTGTTCATTGATCATGAGCTGCAGTTCATAAGTCGAGGTGCGGATGATGTTGGCAACCTGAGAGCTAGGATGCGGGTTCCTTGTGCTCAGCACCCCATGTCTCTTATCGCAATCAATAGTCAACATCACGCGTCTGAAGGGCGGGCAAAATTAGACACTGGGAAGTCATATGTTTAAGGGGTGTAATTCTTTTCCCTTTCATTCTCTTCCTCATTTTCCTCTTGAGTTCTATATATGACGTTGTAAAACAGAAATGTTGATAAGTAGAGCCTAGTCAGCGGCTTCTTAGGGAATGTCCATACCTAACAATATGTGCTTGCTTGCTTACTAGCAGAAATAGTGTATAACAATTTTTGCTCTAAACTTAAGTCAGGCTTTAATGATATACAGTCAACTACAGAATAATGACAGAAGAAAGAGAAAGATGCACATTTCAACTGGAAACTAGTTCCAGTCTGCCATGTATTTTCTCGATTTGTGAGCTCTTCTCCGAGCGTGGAGATGTGCCTTACGTAAGGTGGTTCAACCGCTAAGCCCAGCTATCGAGCCTCGAGCTTACTAGCTATAATGCTGCAGCCTCTCTGAACAACAAAATCCTCTCTCCACCAATCTCTCCTTATTTATACGAATCAATTCCGACAGTCACGATGACCAAGGATCAAGATGGAGAAGAGCAGTATGGCTCCATTTACTCGGTGTCTGGACCTGTTGTGATCGCCGAGAACATGATTGGTGTTGCTATGTACGAATTGGTAAAAGTCGGTCACGACAATCTAATGGGTGAAGTTATTCGCATTGAGGCAGATAGAGCTACGATCCAGGTGTATGAGGAGACTGGTAGGGTCTTTTATCCCCCTCCTGCATTGCAAAACTGACAACATACAGCTGGTGTCACTGTCGGAGATCCAGTTCTACGAACCGGAAAGCCTCTCTCTGTGGAATTAGGACCTGGATTGATGGAGACAATCTATGATGGTATTCAACGACCCCTCAAAGCCATCTCTGAAGCATCGTCGAGCATTTTTATCCCACGTGGTATCTCTGCCCCCGCACTGGACAGGGAGAAGGATTGGGAATTCAAGCCTACAATGAAGGTTGGAGATCATATCACAGGAGGAGACATCTGGGGAAGCGTCTGGGAGAACACACTGCTCACCGACCACAAAATCCTACTGCCACCTAGAGCACGCGGTACCATCACTCGAATTGCCGAAAAGGGAAAGTACAAGGTGGATCAGAAGATCCTCGAGATCGAGTTTGATGGAAAGAAGACAGAGCATAGCATGATGCATACCTGGCCCGTTCGTGTACCTCGCCCAACTACCGAAAAGCTGGCAGCAAATAAGCCTTTCGTCGTCGGTCAACGAGTGCTGGACGCTCTGTTCCCAAGTGTTCAAGGAGGAACTGTTGCTATCCCAGGAGCTTTCGGTTGCGGTAAGACTGTCATCAGTCAGTCAGTGTCTAAATTCTCGAACAGTGATGTCATTATCTACGTGGGTTGCGGAGAACGTGGAAATGAAATGGCGGAAGTCTTGAAGGATTTCCCTGAGCTTACTATCGATATCGATGGCCGCCAAGAGCCAATTATGAAGCGCACAACACTTATTGCTAACACCTCAAACATGCCTGTCGCTGCTCGTGAAGCTTCTATTTATACCGGTATCACCGTCGCCGAGTATTTCCGTGACCAGGGCAAAGATGTCGCTATGATGGCTGATTCGACTTCTCGATGGGCTGAGGCACTTCGTGAAATTTCCGGTCGTTTGGGTGAAATGCCTGCTGATCAGGGTTTCCCAGCATATTTGGGGGCTAAGCTAGCCAGTTTCTATGAGCGTGCTGGCAAAGTCCAGGCACTTGGTAGCCCAGATCGTGAAGGAAGTGTTAGTATTGTGGGTGCTGTCAGTCCTCCCGGTGGTGATTTCTCCGATCCTGTCACTAGCAGTACCCTCGGTATCGTGCAGGTCTTCTGGGGTCTTGACAAGAAGCTTGCCCAACGCAAACATTTCCCATCTATCAACACATCACTCAGCTACAGCAAGTACACAAATGTTCTGGACAAATACTATGAGAAGGACTACCCTGAATTCCCAAGACTTCGAGATCGTATTAAGCAACTTCTCACTGATTCCGAGGAGTTGGACCAAGTCGTTCAGCTAGTTGGAAAGTCTGCACTTTCAGACCCCGACAAGATTACTCTCGATGTTGCTGGGATGATTAAGGAGGATTTCCTACAACAAAATGGTTACAGTGACTACGATCAATTCTGTCCAATCTGGAAGACTGAGTGGATGATGAAAGCAATGATGGGTTTCCATGATGAATCGCAGAAGGCCATTGCACAAGGCCAGAGCTGGAACAAGGTCCGTGAGGCTACTGGTGAGCTCCAATCACAACTACGAAGCATGAAGTTCGAGCTTCCAAGTGAGGGAGAAGAAGCAGTCGTCAAGAAGTTTGAGGCTCTTGTACAAACGAGTATGTCTATCCTTAATTCCATAGCTACCTGAGTTTACTAACTATGAATAGTGACGGATAAGTTTGCCTCAGTTACGGACGAGTAGAGTTATCCCATATTCCATAACAAAGAGTCAATAGATTGTAGTATATGCTCTGACAGAATTCACACTAGCCCAACCAATGAACAATATTACTGAATGATGAAATTAAACATCACACATAACCAATGTATCTATTCTATCGTAGTTGTGATTCATCCACTATTTGTATCAAATAAATAGGGAAGAAAGAGAAACTCTTGGGGGTCTAATTAGTTTCTACTAAAATGAGTGAACGTAAACTTATCCACCAATATGGCCAATTTTGCCGCACGTTAGACGTGTATTAAAATAGGGCTCTCGTAACCCAGAAGTAAATTCAACAACGATAAGCAGTGAAGAAAAGAAGGAGGACGTCGTAGGAGTTTATTGTCATAAGGTGATCGATTATCCGCTAATCCCTGAAGCTCCCGGAAAGAAATGCCGAACACTGACATATACCTTTAGTTTGACATGACGTTATTAGCCTCAGGAAAGACCAAACTGCTCCATTTTGGTAGTTAACAATAACACACGCAAGTACCTTTTAATAGATAAGGTCTCTCGCAGTTTAATGTTCTCAACTTGTTATCATCTCTTGCAAATAATACCTCCTTCAGAGTATTCTCTGATAGATAGAAGCTTGCTTCTAATTCACATTTGCCTTTCAATAAGTGGGGCTTGGCATGTCATAGGTTGACAACCTCATTCTTCTCTATAGTCACTGTTGTGACACGGGCAAATAGATTGGTTTGATAATCAACATTCTATAATTCTAAGGACATGGTAAATTTCGATGAGGAGCCAAGCTCTTCAGAGATTGCGCCGTTCCCAGCCGAAGATACTATAGATTTGGAGAAACAAGATACTGTATCCGAGTCTACCGAAAGTTCAGAGGAGGTAACGATACGCCGTAGAGTATCTCGAACTCAGTCCCTTACCAGACGCAATACATTGAGGGGACGCTTCAGCCATCCTTTGTCTCATATCAAAACTAACGAAGCGGAAATTGTGGACTTTGACGGTCCAGATGACTCTTATCACCCACAAAACTGGCCATTCAGAAAGAAGCTAATAACAACTTTACTTTATGGTTAGCCCTCAGGATACAGACTTTTCTTGTGCTTGAAGCTGGTGCTCTTATTATATGAATGCTGTTAACATTTTTAGGTCTGACTACTATGGGTTCAACATGGGCCAGTGCAGTATACTCACCTGCAATTGGTACGTGAAAGCAGGACCTAAGGCGAAATTTCCCATTTATTATCTTCCCAAAAGGTTCTTCTATTAGAGTTCCCCTTCGGATTATAACGAACTTCAGATTGTGATGACTTTCATGAATGGAATGCTAACATACTATGGCTAATAGATCAGATATCTGAGGAGTTTGCAGTCAACAAGACAGTAACTTTACTAGGTTTGACGTTCTTGATGATGGGGTTTGGGTTAGGACCTCTACTGTGGGCCCCATTAAGTGAACTGTAGGCCTCTCATTATATCTTTGTTGAAGCATACGATGTTCACACAAAAGATTCAGACGCTAACGATCAAGAAGATACGGAAGGAAACCTGCCGTCCTGATTCCATATTTTATTGCTGCATGCTTTTCATTCGGGACAGCCAGTGCTAAAGACATTCAGACCATTTTGTTAACAAGATTTTTTGCTGGTCTCTTTGGTTCTGCGCCAGTTACAAACACAGGTGGCGTACTAGGTGATATTTGGAACCCTCAACAGAGAGGGACTGCTATTGTTGGTTATGCTTTTGCCGTTGTTGGCGGACCAACTATTGGGGTAAATGCCTCCACCTGGCTCTTGCAAGGTACGATTCTAACTTTCTTTTCCATAGCCTATTGCAGGAGGGGCGATAGTTTCGAGCTATCTTCGGTGGCGATGGACTGAATATTTAACTGGTATCATGATGTGCTTCTTCTTGATACTAGATGTTCTAATACTTGATGAATGCTACCCGCCAGCTCTTCTGGTATTCAAGGCCAGGCGTCTCCGGCATGAAACAGGAAATTGGGCTTTGCATGCTAGACATGAAGAATGGGACGTCGGTATGAAGGAAATCATCGACAAATTTATGATGACGCCCTTTAGATTGCTTGCAACGCCAATCTGTTTTCTGGTTGCGTTATATGCATCATTTGTCTATGGAATACTATATCTGTAAGTAATCCCCTATACCAAAAATGTTTAGAGCTAAGATTTGCAGAAACTTGGGGGCAATACCAATCGTGTTTGCGGAAGGTCGTAGTTGGGGCCCCGTTACGTCTGAGCTTCCATTTCTTGCCCTCCTTCTTGGAGTGATCATGGGAGGGGGTTTTAATGTTTTGTAAGAAATCTTGTAATCTGATTGTCATGGTTTGCTAACCTGATCAGGAATAACAAGTTCTACATTCGAGCTTTCGAAAAGAATGGCAATAAAGCAATCCCAGAAGCACGTTTGCCACCAATGATGGGAGGTTCATTTGCATTCGCAGCAGGCATGTTCACCTTTGGATGGTATGTAGCCGTGTATTTAGTGAAGGATCTCCTATCCCAGACAATATCGTAGAATGTCTACTCCCAGAATTTGTCAACTTGGAGCATACACATTCTGAAGTGATAATCAAGACGAATGCTTCCAGGTTACTGAACGGTCTTTGAACAACAAGCTAACTCCAATTTCGCTTATAGGACTTCTGATAAGAGCATACACTGGATCGCACCGTGTTTGGGACTAGTCCTTATGGGTATTGGGTTCTTTACGATCTTCCAGTCGGCACTCAATTACCTCATTGATACATTTCAAAAGTACTCAGCAAGCGCGATCGCTGCAAACACCTTTTTGAGGTCTATATTTGCTGCTGTCTTTCCATTGTTTGTTGCTCCGATGTTTCACAAGCTTGGTACACCTTGGGCTAGTAGTCTCTTGGGATTTATATCTGTCTTGTTGCTTCCCATACCATTCTTGTTCTATATCTATGGCGCAAGAATACGGAAGAGAGGAAAATATACGGCAGGACTTACTTGATCCATTCGATGATCTCGTTGAATATTGTGGCAAATAAGCAACTGGAATTTAATTAATGGTCATCTGCTTGGTAGCAAGGGGGAGAAGGCGATTTCATGTTCAGAATTTTAAACTATCTAGAAGAACCCAGTGTGGAAAGAAGAGCCAGGTCCAACTGTGTGAACCTTCTTTGTCAAGAAGTTAAAGGAAATATAGATAAAACCTTTCTAAGAACTTGCATTATTCCGGTAAATTATTTGGTCAGTTTGGTAAGAAACATGTTCCAATAAGCATTGCTGTATAACATGAAGAGTGATTGGAGCTTCTTTTCTTTAGCTACAAAGCCTGTCTTATTACATTAGCTTAGGCAATAAATCCTAAGACGATACATAAGTCAACATCAATCAATATAACGTTAAAGCAGCATCCTAGATATAGGAGAAACTGCAATATGGTGCATCCTCTTCATCTGACCTGTCTTTCTAACATATACACCTAGATCCAGCCTCTTCCAAAGAAAACCCTGGTGATAATCAAAAGTTAGACACAGCCAATCATTATCGATATTACTATTTCAGCTATCGAAAGTGACTCGAAAGATTGTTATGTAACAATACGATCAAGTTCCAACTAGCCTTGTCTGACAAGGCTGTCAGCCTTGTCAAAAACAAAAGTTGAGCTTCGGGAAATTTCGCCAACTTATTTCACAGAGGAAGAACAACACCTCATCGACATTTATCTCCACAGTCATGAATAATCCTATGTTCAACAAAGGGGGCGGTGGGGGAGCAATGGATGAGCAAGCGTTGCAGCAGCAGGTTATGATAAAACAGGTAAGCAACGATGATAGCTCAAAGATAGACCGGGATCACCAGTCGCTCTTTATATCATCCACCAGCTAATACGATAGGTACTTAGATGCAAGCTGCGATGGAGTCATGTGTTGGTAAGACTGCAATCTCGGGAGTGATGGGCTTCGCGCTTGGAGGGGCCTTTGGACTTTTCATGGCATCCGTACGTCCCCCCTATACCATTATCAGTTCACACTAATACCTTGCAGATGCAATACGATACACCATTAGCCACAAACCCAAATGCAGCATCTATAACATCATTGCCTCTCAGAGAGCAGCTGAAGCGAGGCTTCAAAGATATGGGCGCTCGCTCTTTCTCCTCGGCGAAGAACTTCGGAAAGGTTGGCTCTATATTTGCGGGCACGGAATGTTGTATAGAAGGTTACAGAGCTAAGAATGACCTGACTAATGGAGTTATGGCTGGTTGTATTACGGGTGGTGTATTGGCTGCTCCTGCTGGTCCTCAGGCAGCGGCATTGGGATGTGCTGGGTTTGCGGCATTCTCCCTAGCCATAGACAGCTATATGCGGAAGTCGAACTACGATGATTAGGTTTTGTGTGTACAATAAGGAAAGGCAAAGAGGGAGAAAGCGTCTGAAAAGTAATGTAGCGTGTATATTTAAGTGTAGAGCTAGGGAATGGGCATTGCGATATGGCGTTCGGTCTGGGTAGATTATGGCCCTGATGCCGGAACCGAACCGGCGCAGAAGTTTGGGCCAGAAATATGCCATTTAATGAAATCTCATCTACAGATCAAGTACGCATAAGTTTCAAATTTTGAGGATTTCAAATCTTTTATTGGCGAGCATATCTACTAATAAGCAAAGTTAACTTTATCTGAATCTACGTTACAATACTTCAAGCTTCATGGGCAAGTAGTTAGCAGACGAAATCTCGGATCCAAGATGAGAACGGATCCTTAGATTGAATGAATCAGAAATGATATGACTCTTTCTCATTGAGTTAGATTCTAGATAAGCTTTCAATTTACCAACTTTTAAAACGCCTTATCAACTTTCAATATTCTCCTTATCCTATTGAGAACATTCCTCTACCTCCCTAATCCAATATTGAGAAATTCATCAGTCCAGTCAACAATGAGATATTTGGGGGACGACCAGTTGAGTGAACGACATACGAGAAACACTCGCGAATTGCTTTGATGTTACAACTTATGGAGAGGGAGAGGACCATTCTATATATCGGTCTTCCAGGACAAGAACAATTTCTCCCATACAGGATCCTAGCAACAAACTTCAAGGCTTCAGGTTTTGATGATTGATCTTTCCCAAAAAGATTACTGTCTCTATTCTTATTGTAGTCTAGGACTCAGTAAAGTAAAGTGTAACTAGGCTAACACTTCGTGTAGCATTGATAGATCGAATCATATGAATTTTGAAATGCCTGTTCTTCAGAATATAGATTTTATAATCATTCTACAACTATACTTGAATGAAGAATAATGCGCATAGTCAATCGGTTCTGTGATGCTTCTTAGGCTAAAGTCTAACTCCCAAGTTTTATAGCCATAGCTAACTTTGCTAAATCATCCATTATTGACCACAAAGCACTCAATAGCTTGTGGCGAGTTGTCAACTTTACATACACCTAAAGATCTGCGAGGCGTAAGAATCAGATGTCTATTCAGATGTAGTATTTCAAAGTAAGACTCACTGTCACAGTAATGTCTAGGAGGGCAGCAACTTATAAATATTTATAACCAGTCAAGTTCAAGCTCCAGATAATAGTAAACTACACAAGATGCTTTCTTCCCGCTATTAATAGAGATCTAGGTTGTGCTTAACATGTGCTCAAGTATTTGAGTCATGTATATTGTTCAGTAGTGTACATAGCTCTAAATCGTGAGCCTGACATCCCTACATGGTTTCGAATTGAAATGCTACTCTACTCCACTGTTACTTCTTGAAAAGAGTAGATTGACCGTAAAATATCTGTGCTTGCATTCTAGAGCTTTTACACAGCCTTACTCACCTTTACCTACTGTAGTTGCCATATCGTAGATCTTCGCTTAATGTCTCACATAACAAGGGTCAGGATATG
>Ga0247810_10002143_pt1 | contig 11267 bp, 10 predicted proteins | sample UWRJL119311C1_FD_179918 | JGI IMG/M metagenome (GOLD analysis project Ga0247810, IMG submission 179918) | Plant litter microbial communities from Arlington Agricultural Research Station in Wisconsin, United States - UWRJ-L119-311C-1 | ecosystem: Environmental > Terrestrial > Plant litter >...
CGTACATTCAATAGGCATGCACCATGATTCCGGCTTCGGTGAAATTACTGGTTACTTTTGCCACTTGTTCAACGGTTACGCCTTTATCAATTAACTTCAATAATCGGTCTGAAGCGACTTCCAAACCTCCGGAAACTGCAATACAGCCTGAAGCTTTTAGCAGTAGACATAAATCTTTCGAAAAGCTTTTTTCAAAACGGATATTCGTCCACCACGTTACAGCCAATTTTCGGCGTAAAATTTCAAGAGCCAAAGCACGCATTAATGCCGGAGGAGCCGCTTCATCTACAAAATGAAAACCATTCTGACCGGTTTGCAGCATCATATCTTCCATTCTGTCACAAAGTAAATTGGCGGCAACGGGTTCGTAAACCTTGATATAATCTAATGAAATATCGCAAAAAGTACATTTTCCCCAATAACAGCCGTGCGCCATCGTCAATTTATTCCAACGGCCGTCGCTCCACATTCGGTGCATTGGATTTACGATTTCGATAACCGAAATATATTTATCCAAAGGCAAATCAGAATAATCCGGAGTTCCTACATAAGCCTGCTTGTAATCGTTTTTTAGTGAATCGTTCTTATAGACAACTTCTCCATTTTCTAATAAAAATGTTCTTTTGTAACGCTTCTCGACTTCGCTCGAAGTGACAATATTTGGATTTTCGAGATTGAAAATTAATTCCTCAATGGGAACTTCCCCATCATCTAAAGTAATGAAATCAAAAAACTCAAAAACACGTGTGTCAGAAAGAGAACGTAATTCAGTATTCGGGAAACCGCCACCCATAGAAATTTTAATTTCGGGATGGTTTTGTTTTACCCATTGTGCACATCGAAACGCGCTATATAAATTCCCCGGAAAGGGAACAGAAATTAAAAAAAATGTAGGTTTTACAGTTTCAATTTTAGCTTTTAAAAGTGAAATTAAAATCGAATCAATATAAGTTGGTTCCTGTTGTAAAGCCTGATATAACTCATCAAAAGAGTTGGCGCTTCGTCCTAAACGTTCGGCATATCGGCTGAAGCCAAAATTTTCATCTACACATTCTACAATAAAATCCGAAATATCTTCGAGATACAAAGTCGCTAAATGTTTCGCTTTATCCTGTGTTCCCATGGTTCCAAAAGCCCAATCGAGTTCTTCTAACTGAGCAAAACGGGAAGCTTCCGGAAGAAAATCTTCCTGACAAATCTGCAATGCCAATGTTGGATTTTTTCCTTGTAAAAACTGAATGACAGCATCTATGGTTTTGATGTACTCATCCTGCAAAGCAAAAATTCTTTTACAGTTGTCAGTTGTTGGTTGTTTGCCAAATTCAAATAAATCCTGTAATCCTTTTTTCGAAAACAATTCCAAAATCACATCAATACCTAAATCTGCCTGAACCGATTCGATACTTTTAGTGTTCAAAAAACCTTTTATATAAGCTGTTGCCGGATACGGAGTATTCAGTTGGGTAAAAGGAGGCGTGATTACAAAAAGCTTAGTTTTCAAGGCAACATTATTTTCTGCAAAAATACGGGATATTTATTTTGTTTTAAGGAAAAGATTTATTGTCTTTCTATTACAGCTTCAAAATAAAAAAGGATGCCATATGACATCCTTTTTGCACTTTATTTATTCTTCTTTTTCTTCTTCGTCTGCTTCTCTTTTTTAGCATCACCATTGCATTTTTTGTTTAGCCTTTTTTCGGTTTCTTCAATAGTATAATCATAAGAAGTATTGATTGTTATAAGTTTTACTTTTTTAATGACTTTCAAAGCTTTCTTAAATTCTTGCTGACTTTCTAAAAGCATCACTTTTTTCAAAAAAATTTCTGCTTTGTTAATTCCTTTAATAGTCAATGCAAAATCAATCAGTTTTGCTGCTTCTTCATAATCTTCATTTAAAATCAATGTATGAACATAAAAAGGATACACCTCTAAAGCATAAATATTAATGGAAAGTGCTTTTTGAAAATATTCTTTGGCTTCTTCATATTTCAATAACTGATCTGAAAAAACCTGACCATATAAACATAAAGCCATGGTATTCTTATCATCATAAGACAAGGCATAATCCAAAGATTCGATGGTTTCTTCCAACGAATAAGGATAACTGTCCAATGCCTGAAAAAGATATTTATCTACTGTTTTCATAATTTATTTTGTTTGGAACTCCAAGTCATGAATTATTCTTTGTCGAAATAATCTTCTCGTTTTAATCTTTGCCGTTCCTGTTTGTAATTTTTTATTTGTTTTTGTTTCTTAAAATCTGAGCCCTGAAAAACCCGAATCGGATTGCCTCTCTGAATCTGTAATTGATTCATCCATTGCGACTGAAATTCGGCTTTGAATTGTTTAACGATTTCATCTTTAAATTTCTGCAATAATCTTTCGGTTGCCAGTTTTTTATTCTGATGCTGTGAACGTGAATCCATAGCAACCACACTAATCCCGGTAGGAACATGAGTCGCCCTGACTGCCGAACTGACTTTGTTTACATGTTGTCCTCCGGCACCGGAACTGCGCATGGCCTGATACTGAATATCCTTTTCAGAAATTTCGGTATTTGTTGCTTTATCAACCTCAAAAATTCCGATAAACCAGTTTTTACGTTTATGAAATTTTCTAAACTGACTTTGACCAATCCACTGAATTGTACCAATCCATGAGTTTACAAACTCGTTCAGATCATTACCTTCCAGTAAAATTGTTGCTGTTTCTACCGTTCCGTTTTCGATTCCTGTTTCCCGCTGAAGCAAAGTTGTTTTTATTTTATACTCATTTGCTTCTTCGAGAAAAGTTTTCAGCACCTGAGCAACGACCCAGCTGCATTCTGCCGGGCCGCGACCTGATGTTATTTGAATTATTTTTTCCATAATTATCTGTCCATTCTAACGATTTTTGGTGTAAACGTGCCTAACACATCCACCAGTTCCGTTTGGTTAGCCATTACTTTATTAATGTCTTTATATGCCATTGGTGCTTCATCGATATTTCCGCCAATTAAAGTCACTTCGTTTGCTTGTAGGACTTTTTTAATCTCACTTTGAGTGAAGGATTCTTTGCATTTTCTACGAGAGAATAATCTTCCTGCGCCATGAGAAGCAGAATTTAAACTTTCAGCATTTCCTTTTCCCTGAACAATGAATCCGGGTGCTGTCATAGAACCTGGAATAATTCCCAATTCGCCTTCATTTGCAGGAGTTGCTCCTTTTCGATGTACGATTGCTTCCTTGCCGTTTACGATTTCTTTCCAAGCAAAATTGTGGTGATTTTCGATTGTTACCACAACTCTTTTACCAATGGCTTTAGCAATTCGGCGATGAATATCATCATGACAGGCTTTTGCATAATCGCCTGCTAAATTCATAGCAAGCCAATATTCCTGACCATCATGTGTATTCAAATCCAGCCAGGCCAGATGCTGTACATTTTTAGGCAGCGGACATTGTTTTGTTGCCAGATACGTATAATGTTTTGCAATATTGGCGCCCAAACCTCTTGAACCACTATGCGAAAGCACTGCAAAATATTCACCCACGCCAATTTTCCATTCGTTTAGCGGATTCGTAATTTTCGCAATTCCAAATTCTACAAAATGATTTCCTCCACCAGAAGTTCCCAGTTGTTTGTAGGCTTTTCCTAAAAGATTTTTTAAAAGCGGAATGTCCTGAAATTCACTTCGGCTAAACACTTCGTGATCTGCACGAGTTGTATGGTTTTCATACATTCCAAACTTAGTATTGTCTTTTAAAATAGCTTCAAGCTGATGGTCTTTTCCTTTAAAGAAAGAGGCTGGAATGTCAAAAATTGACAAACTCATTCGGCATCCTATATCGACTCCTACACCATACGGAATTACAACATTATTTGTAGCCAGTACTCCTCCAATTGGTAAACCATAACCTGAATGTGCATCTGGCATTAAAGCACCGGCAATTGAAATGGGCAATTTTAAGGCATCATACAATTGATATTTCGCTTTTTCATCGATTTCATTTTCTCCAAATATGGAAAAAGGTGCTCTTGTGTTATTAAGCTGATGCATTCTAACCTGTACGGGATTTACCAATCCTTCTGCCACTTTTCCCCAGGTTCCGTGTCCTGTAAATTTTTCTGGCGACAGCAAAACTTCTTTGGCTTCGGTTAATATGCTCTCTTTTTTTTCTCGTTTTCTGTATCGGTTTATTTGCCCCAAAGCAATATTGATACTATTATTTTTTGGAAAGCCTATTTTAATCAGGTCTTTTCCGGATAATTTATTTCCCATTTTATTTTTAATATTGATATTCTATCCAAAATCAATATTGCTGATTTTATTCTACAAAACGAAATACATAACATCTTAAATCATTAAAGAAATAAGAATATTGGGTAAAGCATATTGCAGATTTAAGGCAATAAGGATTTTGATAAACATTTTATCTGAAACAGATAAATAAAATTCTTGTTATCGGGAATTTTTGAAGTGTCTAGAATAAAAAAAGCCCGAAAGTTAATTTCCTTCGGGCTTGTTCATATATCTAAAATTGATTTGCTATGATTGAGAAAAGCCACGAAGACACATGCCAACAGAATCTGATCCTGATGCGATGTTTTGAGAGATAAGGTTTAATACAAACATTGTTCTTCGTTATTAATAGTTAATTATTATTTTCTGATGCAAATTTTGTGAATTATTTTTTTAATAAACAAATTAAATCATAAAATTTTCTTAAAAAATTTCAAAATACTCATTACCAATAGTTTAAAATAATTATTTTGGGCTAATAATTTGAAAATTATTCTAAAAAAGTGGCAAAAAAAGTCATTTTCCTATTTTTAAAACTGATGTACTTTTTTAGAAATCACTAAAAAAGCAATCAAAGAAATGACAGCAGCACCGGTTAAATAAAAACCTACATAATTCAGTCCATAATTTGTTGCTAAGGAAATGGCAATCATTGGAGCGAAAGCGGCACCTAAAATACCCGCCAGATTAAATGTTAGTGAAGCTCCCGAATAACGAACATTCGTTGGAAACAATTCTGATAAAAAAGTTCCAAGCGGTCCATATGTAAAACCCATCAATGACATTCCGGCACAAACAAAAGCAGTAACTAAAAACGGGCTACCAGACTTAAGAAATAATGAAAAGAAAAATCCAAAAACGGCAATAGCAATTGTAGTGAAAATTAATATTTTTCGGCGTCCAATCTTATCGGCTACCAAAGCGGATATCGGAATAAATAGTGCAAAAAACAATACTGAAAACAATTGGATTAATAAACCATCTCTATTCGCATAGCCTAAATCTGAAGTAATCCAGCTCAGGGTAAATACTGTCATTAAATAAAAAACCAAAAAAGTGGTGACTGCCGCTAATGTTCCAAAAATTAATTGATTTTTATACGATTTTATTAAGGTTAAAAATGGAACTTTTACTTCTTCGTGAGCATTTTTGGAATTTTCAAAAGAAGGGGTTTCTGTAATTTTAGTTCGAATATAAAAACCGACAACAACCAAAAGGGAACTCGCAATAAAAGGAATTCTCCAGCCGTAATCCATAAAATCTGCACTGCTCATTGAATCTGTTAATAACAAAAAGGTTCCTCCAGATAGCAACAGTCCAATTGGTGCACCTAACTGTGGAAACATTCCATACCAGGCACGTTTATGTGGCGGTGCATTTTCAATTGCCAGTAAAACAGCGCCTCCCCATTCGCCTCCTAAACCAACGCCTTGACCGAATCGGCATATCATTAATAACAATGGAGCCAGAAGGCCAATACTGCCATAACTGGGTAAAAACCCGATAGAAACTGTAGAAATACCCATAGTCAGCAATGCAGCCACTAAAGTGAATTTACGTCCTATTTTATCTCCATAATGTCCAAAAAAAGCAGAACCTAATGGACGAGATAAAAAAGCAATCGAAAAAGTAGCTAACGATTTTAAGGTTGCCATTGTTGGATCTGAGCCAGGAAAAAATAATTGTGGAAAAACCAACACGGCAGCATTTGCAAAGATGTAAAAGTCAAAAAATTCGATTGTAGTACCAATTAAAGATCCAAAAAGAACATGTTTTAAGGAGTTCTTTTTATTAGGGTTATTTTTCATATTAATTTGATATAGCTTTTTTTCACCTGCAAAAATAGAATTTCATTGTCAATAATTCAGTTTTGGATTAATTAGTTTCATAACACCTTGACTTTTTAACAAATTTTATAAATTTTCGATGTTACACAACTTTTTACAACTAAAAACCTGATTATAAAGTTTTTAAACCTAAAAATAAATTTCAAATCATAAGCAATCGTTAAAACTGTTTTTAACTACATATTTTCATTAAATTTACAGCTGTCAAAATAAATCTAAAATTATGCCCACCGACTGTATCAGCTACCAAAACTCAGGATATTTCTCTAAATTGATACACGATTATTTAGATCAAAAAAACGAATTACAGTCACTATACAATCATTTTCCAACCTTCGAAAACTTTGAAAAGCAAATCATTGAAAAGCAAGCTAATTTCGATAATGCGAGCCGAATTCCATTAGTTGAAACTTTAAAAAAGCAGTATCAAAACATTGAAGTTTCTGATTCAACTAAACAGAATATTGAACTTTTAGCACACGAATGCACTTTTACAATTACAACCGGACATCAGTTAAACCTTTTTAGCGGTCCATTGTATTTTTTATATAAAATCATCTCAACAATTAATCTTACCAAAGAATTAAAATCAAAATATCCAACGTACAATTTTGTTCCAATTTACTGGATGGCAACAGAAGATCATGATTTTGAAGAGATTAATTATTTTAATTTTAAAGGGAAAAAATTCAGATGGAATAAAGAAAGTACCGGTCCTGTTGGAAGACTTTCAACGGAAGGTTTAGCAGAATTCTTTGAAATTTATTCTAAAGAATTAGGATTAAGTACAAATGCCGGTTTCATAAAAAATTTATTCGAAGAAGCTTATCTAAAACATGAAAAACTTGCTGATGCAACTCGTTTCTTAGCTAATAGTTTATTTGATAATTATGGTTTAGTCATTTTAGATGCAGACGAAACCGATTTAAAACGTGCTTTTATCCCCTACATCAAAGAAGAATTAGAAAAACAAACTTCGTTCAAAGCCGTTCAAAAAACAATTGAAGAATTTAAAGAGTACACAATTCAGGTAAATCCGCGTGAAATCAATTTGTTTTATATTGAAGATAATCTACGTGAGAGAATCATTTTTGAAAATGATAAGTATTACGTAAACAACACTAAAACCTCATTTTCAAAAGAAGAAATTCTAAAATTATCGGAAAGTAATCCTGAAAAATTCAGTCCAAACGTGATTATGCGACCACTTTATCAGGAAGTTATTTTACCTAATCTTTGCTATATTGGCGGAGGTGGAGAAATTGCCTATTGGCTGGAATTAAAATCTTTCTTTGATGCTGTAAACATTACTTTTCCAATGCTTTTAGTTCGAAATTCGGTTCTTTTAAACACCGAGAAACATGCAAAAAAAGCGGATAATTTAGGTTTAAGCTGGGCAGATTTATTTACAAAACCGGATGATTTAGTGAACACAATCACACATAAATTATCTGCTTTTCCAATTGATTTAACATCACAAAAAGGGACATTGGAAAAACAATTTGAATATCTTTACGAACTGGCACAGCAAACCGACAAATCATTTAGTGGCGCTGTAAAAGCTCAGGAAGTTAAACAGAAAAAAGGACTGGAGAATCTCGAAAAAAGATTATTAAAAGCCCAGAAACGAAAATTAGATGACGAATTACAGCGTGTAACCGATTTGCAGTTGGAATTGTTCCCAAATAAAAGTCTGCAGGAACGTCAGGCTAATTTTTCAGAATTTTATTTGGAAAAAGGCGATCAATTGATTCCCCTTTTAATTCAAAAATTAAAACCTTTAGAAACAAATTTTAATATTATAACGATATAAAACAACAATAAAGTAATAGTCTTCAGAAATAAATAACCACTCTCTTCTGAAATTATTGCTTCTCAAACCAAATAGAAAATTTTAAAAAATTAACCTATTTACAAAAAACTGATGGTAAGAGAACGTTTAATTTCGCTTGATGTCTTTCGTGGACTCACTATTTTATTAATGACCGTTGTAAACAATCCGGGAGACTGGGGAAATGTTTATTCACCTTTATTACATGCCGATTGGCATGGCTGCACACCAACCGATTTGGTTTTTCCTTTCTTTGTTTTTATTATGGGAGTTGCTGTTCCATTAGCAATGCCTGAGAAATTTTATGACAATACCACTTTCAATAAAATTTTAGTTCGCTCGTTACGAATGCTTTGTTTGGGGATTTTCTTCAACTTTTTTGGAAAAATTCAGTTATTTGGCCTTGAAGGTATTCCGCTTCTAATAGGAAGACTTGCCATTACCATAGCAGTTGGATATGCTTTAATGGGGAGTTTTAGCCCGAAAGTCAAAAATATTCTGGCGGTTTCAATTCTTTTTATCTATCTCTTTTTAGCTTACAGTGGTATCGAAGCTTATCAGGATGTAAGGCTTCTGGGAGTTTTACAAAGAATTGCCATTGTCTACTTTGTAGTTTCCCTATTGTATTTAAAGACTTCTCTAAAAACACAGATTATAACTGGAGTTGTACTTTTATTAGGATATTGGGCGTTAATGACTTTAGTTCCTGTACCCGGAATAGGTGAAGCTAATTTAGAAAAAGGAACCAATCTGGCTTCATGGCTGGATAACATTCTGCTGAAAGGACATATGTATAGCGGCACCGTAACCTGGGATCCGGAAGGAATTTTAAGCACAATTCCATCAATAGTAAACGGAATAATCGGTTTATTGATTGGTCAGTTATTACAGCAAAACCTGCCCAAAACTAAAAAAGCTCAAAATATGGCAATTGCCGGAGTTTTATTAATTATTGGCGGCTTGCTTTGGAATATCTTTTTCCCTATCAACAAATCACTGTGGACAAGCAGTTACGTTTTATATACTACCGGATTAGCCGCAACAACTTTAGCCATTTTATATTACATTATTGATATTGCGGATTACAAAAAAGGCTTTAAACCCTTTTTAATCTGGGGAGTTAATCCAATGATTGTGTTTTTTGCTTCGCAGATTATTCCGCAGGCATTGGTGATGATTCAGTTTAAAAACCCTCATAATCCGGAACAAAACATCAACTTATTGGATTATCTCTATAGTTTTGGAATTGCACCATTTTTCAATGATCCAAAAGCAGCATCTTTCGCAGGAGCTTTGGTTTATGTTGGTATTTGGACGTTTATTTTATGGATATTCTACAGAAACAAGTTAATATTCAAAGTCTAAGAAATACTTCACCATATAGCGATATAAGTACATTTTAGAAAACGGCATAATGTGTCGGAAATCTTTTTCACTCAAAGCTATTTAATGAACTTATATCACTTATATGGTTTAAAAAAAGCTTTTCTTGGTAAAAACACCATTCCACCACGTTTTAATTATGAATTTATTAAAATCAATTCGTTAAAAAGTTCTATTTTTGCATCAAATATAAAAAAACACAAAAATGGCTACAAATAGAACTTTTACAATGATTAAGCCGGATGCTGTTTCAAACGGACACATCGGGAATATCTTAGCAATGATTACCAACGGAGGTTTCAAAATCGTTTCATTAAAATTAACACAATTGACTGTAGCTGACGCAAAAGCATTTTACGCAGTTCACGCAGAAAGACCTTTCTACGGTGAATTAGTGGAATTTATGTCACGCGGACCAATCGTTGCTGCAATTTTAGAAAAAGAAAACGCAGTAGAAGATTTCAGAACTTTAATTGGAGCAACAAATCCTGCTGAAGCTGCTGAAGGAACTATTCGTAAAGCATACGCAACTTCTATCGGAGAAAATGCAGTTCACGGTTCTGACAGCGATGAAAACGCAGCAATCGAAGGTGCATTCCACTTTGCAGGAAGAGAGCAATTCTAAATTTTAGATTTCTGAATTTAGAATTTAGATTTAAAAAATCAAACATAAAAAATCCCGTTTAAAATTAAAACGGGATTTTTCTTTATCCTTATTTTACAAAGTTCAGTCAATCTAAAATCTGAACTTTAAAATCTAAAATTAACGAAGCACCACATCCTTAACCACTTCTCTTCCCAATTCTTCATTAATCATTTTAACGATTTTTGATTTTCCATGGCTCAATTCTTCTCTTAAAACGGCTGATCCCAATTCGACGTACAGCGTGCTTCCTTTCAAAACGACATTTTTAGTATACGTATTCACACCGTTTCCCATCAACTGTCTCCACGCCTCTTTTACATCAATCTGATCCATTCCGGGCTGGAGTTTATTCACCTGAATAATCTGCTGCAATACATCTCCAATCGTACTTTGATTATTTAGTCTTTTCGCCATCTTTCAATAAATTTACAGGTCCCGTCTTTTTATAATGATATTCTTTATTCTGGTCATTTTTCACCACAAACTGCTCATCCGAAATCGAAATCAATTCCTCACTCCATTTGGCATAATCCGTTTTATAATCCAGAAAAGCACCATTTTCCGTAAATCGAACCGATACATTTTCAAAAGTATCCGTAGTTAAAAAAGTACCGTCAAGCTGCGCCATCACTTTTGTTCGTGTCCCTTTATTTCCCTTGATCTGGAAATAATCAAAGTTCTCATTCATTCCGTACGCCTTCTCTTCACCCTCATCAAAAACTACTTTTTCAATTTCCCAGTATCCATTCAATTTTGCAATATCTGCAGGTTTTATTTCTTGTTTACAGCTTACAAACAAAAGCGATAAAACCAAAATCATAAAAGTGTTTTTCATAGTAATCATAATATTAATAAGGAGCTGTTTCCTGCTGTACGCTATATCTTTTATGGCGAACCCCGCCATAAAAGGATGCCGCTGCCATCAGGGCTAGGGCTTCTGTATTCAAAAGAATTATAGCACAAAGTTAACTTTTAAACTTCAAAAGAAACAGAATTGAGGAAACAAAATTGATCAATTAAATCAATAGAATTTTATTTAAAATAGAAATTATAATAACTGCCAGCCTTTGTCAATTAAGAAGTTTTTGCAGCTTTTACAAAAATTCTTTTCCTGATCAAAAGGATTTCTTCCTTTTGCATCTCTCATTAAACAAGTTTTTATTTTACAGTGCGGCAGACCTGCCGTATGACCCAGTTCATGCAGAACTAATTTATAAAACTGTTCGTTTTTATTTTTAGCCGATAACCTGAAATCAGAAATCACACAGGCTTTTCCGG
>Ga0247810_10002144_pt1 | contig 11263 bp, 8 predicted proteins | sample UWRJL119311C1_FD_179918 | JGI IMG/M metagenome (GOLD analysis project Ga0247810, IMG submission 179918) | Plant litter microbial communities from Arlington Agricultural Research Station in Wisconsin, United States - UWRJ-L119-311C-1 | ecosystem: Environmental > Terrestrial > Plant litter >...
CCAAATTTACCAGAACCAGTACACCGCTGATGCTTTTAAAAGTTCAGTATGAAGATATTATTGGCTATGGCGAAGCATCTATGGTGCCCTATATGGGCGAAAGCTACGAAAGCGCAAATGCCTTTTTAAAGCTTGTCGACTGGAATACAATTCAATACCCTTTTAATTTTGGAGCAATAATTTCTTACCTGGATAGTCTTGCTCCAGGTCAGCCAGCAATTAAAGCTGCCATTGATATTGCATTAAATGATATCAACGGTAAAATTTTAAATAAGCCTTGTTACGAAATTTACGGTGCAGAGATAGCAAAAATGCCTGTTACCTCTTATACCATTGGTATTGACACTCCAGAGGTAATTCGTGAAAAGTTAAAAGATGCCGAAGCCTTTAAAGTGATTAAGGTAAAACTTGGCAGAGATAATGATAAAGAAATAATCGAAACGATTAGAAGCATGACTGATGTGCCGCTTTATGTTGATGCAAATCAAGGCTGGGCAGATAAAATTCAGGCTATTGATTTAATTTACTGGTTGCATAACAAAGGCGTGGTTTTAATCGAGCAACCGATGGATAAAAATAATTTGGATGGCAATGCCTGGCTCACAGAAAGAAGCCCGATTCCATTGCTGGCAGATGAGGCTGTACAAAGACTAGCTGATATGGATCAATTAAAAGGCGCTTATCATGGTATTAATGTAAAACTGATGAAAAGTTGCGGGATGTACGAAGGCCATCAAATGATTTTAAAAGCCCGTTCGTTCGGGATGAAGGTTTTAATTGGCTGCATGAGTGAAACCAGTTGTGCAACCCTTGCCGCTATAGCATTGGCGCCACTTTGCAACTGGGCTGATTTGGATGGACCCTGGTTAACCAAAAATAACCCTTTCGCAAATCCTCAATTCGAAAACGGAAAGTACATTCTTAAAGATTTGCCAGGTTTGGGTTTGGAAGGTGTTAATCCTGATCTTTTTCCTTGTACGACTTTCTAATATCTTTCATTAATTGAATTTTGAAATAGAAAAGGCAGGCAGCAGTTCCTACTAAAAAAGCAGATGGAAGATATTTACCATTGTTATAACACCACACTAATCCAAAAATTGAAAGGATGATTCCAAGGTTATAAAAAATGTTTAGTGCGAATTTTTTGCCCACAGTAAGAAGGTTAAAGAGTAAATATTCAAATAACAATTATCAAACTCGCATGAAGCAAAAGAAGTTGAAAAAACTTGTTTATGCAGCCTGAAAAGTTTGATAATTGGAAAGTGTATGTTGGTTATTTTTAGTACACTGGCATGTTTGGATCGAAAGCCTCTTGCCAAGCTAAAATACCACCTTTTAAATTATATAAATTTTCAAAGCCATACTGCGATTCTAACTGCATAACTGCAGCAGCACTTCTTTTACCGCTACGGCACTGAATAATAACAGGTTTATCTTTCGAGATTTTATCAGCTTCAATTAAAATGCCACCCAAAGGGATGTTTTCTCCATCAAGGTTAGAAACCTCGTATTCAAATGTTTCGCGAACATCGATTAATTGGAAATCTTCTTTATTGTCGATTTTCTGTTTTAGTTCCTGTACTGATACTTCTTTCATGTGAAATTTATTTTTACAAACTTATATAAATTAGTTCATGGGTACAATAATGCTTGATCTTATAACATTTTAATTACTGTAGTTAAACATTTAAAGACAAATATTTCCCTTAAAACTGTAACATATTTAATTCTCAGGCGTTTAATTGTAAATAACTTTTATGAACAAACTGAACCGATTTTTCTGGTTTTGTTCTGGTGCCCATATCCCGACACTGGAAAAATATTCTACTGAACAAAATAAATATACAGGCATTGGTGCCACAATTTTCTTTACAGGTCTGTTTGCTGCTTTATCTGGTGGCTACGCCATGTATTTCGTTTTTAAAGGCGATGATCTTGCTGTAGTTTTTGCCATAATTTTTGGCTTTTTATGGGGCGCAGCAATTTTTAATATGGATAGATATATTGTATCCAGTATAAATAAAAGCGCTTCAACTAATAAACAAATTCTACAGGCTACACCTCGTATTTTATTGGCAATTATGATTGGTATTGTAATCTCGAGGCCAATAGAGCTGAAAATTTTTGATAAGGAGATTAAGGAACGTTTAAAAGTGAGTTATTTAAACGGGCAGCGTTCTAAAATTGATACCTTAAATAAAGCTTTCCAGAATAAATATCAGGTAGAATTTGGTAGACTGAACCAACAAAAGGCGACAAGAGATTCGTTGGAAAAGGGGATAAAAGCCGATAGGCAGAAGCTTAACTTTGAAATTTTTGGAAATAAAACAACAGAAACATCAGGCGTATTAGGTTATGGCCCTTTTGCAAAACGTAAAGAAGAAGAAATAAAACAACGAACAGCTGAGTTAGATAGTTTGAAAATTAATATCAATAAATCAGAATCTTTTATTGATAAACGGAAAGAATTTGATGGCCTTTTTACCGAAAAACTTTTCACCAAACCGCAGTTAGATAGTTTGGCAAATATTGCTGGCTTTGCCGATCGAAACTGGGCTTTAGGACAGTTAAAATTTAATGCAAACGGAACCAGCGACAATAATACGGCGCTTTCGGTTACTTTTATTGGCCTGCTGTTTATTTTCTTCGAATGCTTACCTGTTTTTGTAAAACTAATGAGTGCCCGTGGCCCTTACGATTACGTTACCGCTGATGGTGATGAAGCTGATATTTATGAATCAAAAAAGAATAAAGATTTTAGAATGGAAGTAGCTGATCATGTTCACGAAACCCGTGTTGATTCAGAATCATCAAAACAAAAAGAGATTTTAAAAGGAAAAGCCTACCGCGATTTAGAAAAATACGATTGGGACAAAGAATAATGGCAGAATTAAGGTAACCAAAGCGGAATCCATCATCCATCTTACATAAAACATCTTCCATTTTTTGTAATTTAAGCCCGTCAAACCCCGATTTATGAAAAAAATTTTAGGAACGGCTGCGGTAATGTTATTATCGTTAAGCGTTTTTGCCCAAAATGAAATCAGCTACAATGTTTCATTCCCTAATGCCATTCACCACGAGGCAGAAATCAGTATGCAAATTCCAAATGTTCCTGCTGGCACTTTGAAAGTTAGAATGAGCCGTTCTTCGCCTGGGCGATATGCAACCCACGAATTCGGTAAAAATGTTTACAACCTAAAAGCTTTCGATGGTAATGGAAAAGTATTGGTGTTAAATCAATCTGCTGGCGATGTTTACGAAATCCCAAATCCTGGTAAAAGCGTTAAAATAACCTATACGTTATTTGGTAACTGGATTGATGGAACATACGCGGGTTTCGATGAAACACATGCACACATGAATATCCCTGCAACGTTTGCATTTCCGATTGGACTGGATGAGCGTGCTCGTTTGGTAAAATTTAACTACAACGATAAACAAAACTGGAAAGTGGCTACGCAATTAAAGCCAATGGGTAACGAAACTTATTATGCCCCAAGTTTTCAGTATTTTATGGATAGCCCAATTGAAATTGCTAACTATAAAACGGCAAGCTGGGAAGTAAAAAATAAAGATGGAAAAATGCAAACCATTCATCTGATTTCACATTCTAATGATGAACAAAAAACAGTAGATAATTATGCAAATATGCTCAAGAAAATGGTTGATGAGCATTATGCCGTTTGGGGCGAATTTCCAACTTACGATTATGGAAATTATTATTTCCTTCACGATGTTTATCCAGATAATGCTGGCGATGGGATGGAACATAGAAACTCTACTTCAATTGTTCAGCGTACACCAAAAATTGAAGGATATGAATCTAATCTACTTGGAACATTCTCTCACGAATATTTTCACAGCTGGAATGTTGAACGGTTAAGACCTAAAACCTTAGAGCCTTTTAACTTTAATCATTCTAACATCAGTAATGAGCTTTGGCTTGCTGAGGGTTTTACACAATATTATGGTTCATTGTTGCTTACCAGAGCAGGTTTTAAAACGGTAGATAATGCTGCTCAAACTTTTAATGGTTTAGCAAACGCAGTGCTAAATTCGCCAGGGGCTAAAAATTATTCGCCAATACAATCTAGCAGATATGCTGTTTTTGCTGATGCAGGTGTGGCTATTGATCAAACAAACAAAGGCAATATTTTTCTTTCGTACTATACTTACGGTGCGGCAACGGCTTTGGCATTAGATTTACGTTTGCGCAGCGAATTTAAACTTAGCCTTGATGACTATATGCGTGCCTTGTGGAAAGCTTATGGTAAGCCAGAAATTGCATACACCGTTTCCGATTTGGAAAAAACGTTAGCCGCTTTAACAAAGAATCCCGCTTTTGCGGCAGATTTTTTTAAGCGTTATATTTATGGAACGGAGAAGAATGATTACGCAAAATTATTACTGAATGCTGGATTTGTGCTTAGAAAAGCAAATCCAAGAAAAGCTTATACAGGCATAACACGCTTAACAGTAGAGAATGGTAAAGTTACACTACCGCAAACAACAATCGGAACACCAGCTTATAACGCGGGTTTAGATGTTGATAATGTATTGTTAACTATTGATGGTGTGGAAATAAAAGACCAAGCTGCGTTAACTAAGTTAACAGAAGCACATAAACCTGGCGATGTTGTAGAAGTAACTTATTCTTATCGCGGAGAAGCAAAATCGACAAAGTTAACTTTTGCTGAAAATCCAACACTTGAGGTTATTTCTATTGAAAAAACTGGAGGAAGTTTAACAAAAGAGATGCAAAATTTCAGAGATAACTGGTTAAATTCTCAGGTGAAAACAAAATAATAATCAAATCAAAAAACTAAATTAGTAGATAAAATAAATAAAAAATGAAGAAAATTTTTCTTGTTGCAATTGCTGGAATGGCCACTTTACAGCTGAGTGCACAAAATATTGATAAAATAATTACCCGTGAATATACCGACCACTTAATTAAAACTTTAAGTGCTGATGATATGGAAGGCCGTGGGACATTTACGCCTGGAATAGATAAAGCTGCAACGTTTATCGAATCTGAGTTTAAGAAAATTGGTTTGAAACCATTAACTGGCGCCGATTCTTTCCGTCAAACTTTTTTTAAAATTAAACTAAGTCCCGAACCAACTAAACTGGTTATCGATGGCAAAACTATTGCGCAGGAAAATATTCTGGTAACAGGTAAATCACCTTTGGTTACTTTTAACCAAACCAATGGCGATGGAGTTATTAAATTAGATACAACAAAAACATTTGCGGTACAATACCGTGCGTTAAGTCGGGCAGGTAAAAAACAAATCGTTTTGGTGAATGAAAAATTTGCTGCAGATTTTAAACGTTATAAATCTTTTGGAGGTCGTGGCGCAATTTTAGATGAAAAGGATATGCAGAGCCCAACACAAGATGCGATGGTGTTTGTGTTTGGTGTAAATGATGCAAAAGAATTTAACGTTGAAGTAAAAAACAAAACTGAAAAACTGCCTCTATTTAATGTTGCAGGCATGATTCCTGGTAAATCGAAAGCTAAAGAACTAGTTGTATTTTCTGGTCATTACGATCATTTAGGTATAACTAAATCAGTTGATGGCGATAGTATTGCAAATGGTGCAGATGATGATGCATCGGGAACAACTGCAATGATTGCCTTGGCGAAATATTATAAAGCACAAAAAAATAACGAACGTACTTTAATTTTTGTTGCTTTTACGGCTGAAGAAATTGGTGGTTTTGGTGCAAGATACTTCTCTGAAAAATTAAATCCTGATGATGTGGTAGCCATGTTTAATATTGAAATGATTGGCAAAGATTCGAAATTCGGGAAAAATACAGCCTTTATTACTGGATTTGAACGTTCTGATTTCGGAAAAATTTTACAGAAAAACTTAACTGGTACAGAGTTTACTTTCCATCCAGATCCATATCCAGAGCAAAATTTATTTTACCGTAGTGATAATGCAACCTTAGCCGCATTAGGTGTTCCTGCGCATACAATTAGTACAGATCAAATAGATATCGATAAGCTTTATCACTCTGTTAAGGATGAATACAGTTCTTTGGATGTAGAGAATATTTTATCTACCATTAAAGCGATTGCTAAAAGCGCAACTTCGATTGTAAACGGAACTGATACGCCTACAAGAATCCCGAAATTGAAGCAATAAAATATCAGCTACGATTTGTTTTGTGAACACACAAACTATATAAATAAAAAGCCCTGATTTGTTTTCAAATCAGGGCTTTATTTCTTAATTAATTTTTAGCAGTTATGATAAAGAAATGTTTGAATCAACGTCAAAATATTTCTTTACTAAGAGCAAAAGGGTTACTATTTCTAAAATTTATATTCCATTACATAATCATCCATGAAATAACCACCGCCAATATCCAATTTAACAGATTCTTTAACTGTAAAACCTCCTTTTAGGTAGAAATCTTTTGCTTTATTATGCTTGTTAACGTTAAGTTCTAATGCCGAAGCTCCAGCATCTTTTACCTGATTAAAGACCTCATTTATTAAGATTTTACCAACGCCTTTACCATGTGCGGAAGGCAACACGTAAAGTTTATGTAACTTATAAATGCGTTCATCATGACCGATAATCGAATAGCCAGCAAAGCCATATTGATTTTCATTATCTTCTGCGATAAGAAAAATATGCCCGTCCATAAGCTGCTTAAGTAACTCACCACGGTTATACATTTTCTCTAACATATAATCGATTTGAGCTTGCCCGATAATGTCTAGGTAAGCATCAGGCCAGGTGCCTGCAGCTATATCACGGATAATTTCTAAATCTTCTTCTTTGGCTTTTCTAAGGGTAATCATATTGGTTCACTAATAAAAATAGGTTGACCAGAAAAAGTAAATTCTACAAATCCATCATTAACGACTTCGAAAATACCTTCCTCGTTTTGCATGAGGTTGTTTACTTCAAAGTACCTGTTGCCGTGAATTAAAAATTCACTTCCAGCAGGTTTCCAAACTGAAAAGCCAGATTTGATGGCATAGTGTTTTGCCTTCTCGGTAAATACAACAAGATTAATTTTATCTTCAAAACCTGCAAATTTTTCTAGATCGAATTTAGAGGTGATCACATTTACAGCAGGGAATTTCTCTTCATATAGATAATTCATGGCAACCATTAAATCATCTACCAGGCCATGAACAAACTTGGTGTCTTCCTGAGTATCAGTTTCTTTTCCGTTTACTAAAACATCGACTTTTAAACCTAAAGAGATAATTTTATCATAGTTTTCGCCATTTACTAAAAGCGTTGGGCTCCATTCTAATAGCTGGCCTAAAAGCTCTTCGTTAAAATTTCCAAGCTCATCAATGTATAAAGCTGGCTCTTGTTTTTCTTTTACAATATGGTGTGAAGACATATTGCGAAGATAAAAAATAGTATCAAGAAGTGAGTATGGATTGAACTATAATGATGTATAACTTTATCGATTATATGGATACTCATTAATCCAATGAAAACCCCGGTTAATTAATCTAAATTCTTTCAAATCTTTACGTTTAAAACTTATGTAAATGGAGTCTGTGTTCTTTTTACCATAGAAAATAAGATGATCTTTATCGGGGAAACTATATTTCATTGTATATTTTTCAAAGTCTTTATTTCTTGAATTTAATATAAGTTCTTTTTTGCCCCTATCAAATACTGTAGCGAAATTTAATGTACTATCATTCATCAGTTTTATCTGAGCATAATCAGTTCTACTAATAATCATTTTTTTCCAGCGTGTACTATCGGTAGTAAGTGGAAGCACTTCATTACCTTTAAATTTAACAATTTCAACATCGTATATGCCGTATAAAAAAGGTTTTGGCGCTAGTAAGCCGTAGGTATATTGTTGCTTTAATGCATTGCTGAACATGATTCCAATTGTCCAAACAATTATTAAATATTTGAAGCTTCTAAACAAAATAAAGTGCCAGCGTTTTCTAAAAGCAGGAACTTCAAGAAGCGTTATTTTTTGAGGTTGATTGGTTAAGAAGAACCTGTATATCGCCAGCATATTAGGAGCTAAAATAAATAGACACATGAAGACGAGTGTTGTCGAAAGGATTTTTACGGGTATATCGAAGAAGTAGTTCATAGCCATTACGTGCACACTTGCAGCTAATGATAAAAATGCGCCTACAACCATTGTTCTTTTAAATAGTAATAGGATAGCTGATACTTCAATAATACCCATAAAGATATTATAGCCTTTTGAGAAACCTAAAAATGTCCAAGCTAAACCCATTGGAGAGGAATCTCCAAAAGGCTGTATTAAGCGGTTTAAATAAGGCTGTGGAAACTGTAACTGAATTACTTTTACTGAACCGTAAAGTATAAGCGTAAAACCAAGATAGAATCTTACCAATACGATAAGCCAATAGTAGAGTTTATTATAGTCTTTGCTTTTGCTATCTAATATTGACCAAACCAAACACCCAAATGCTGAAAAAATAACAAACAAAAGTAGAAGAATATAATCGTAGGTTGTATCTCCACTTCCATTTGTGAATATGGTTAAATTATATTCATGTTTGAGTACATTTATCGCTATCCAAGGTATTATTTGATGCAATAGTTCTGTAGGATAGAAAAAAATCTGTCTAGCATAGGGAAATGCACCATTGTTGTTTAAGAATATAATTAGAACTAATAGAATGAAAAAAAATCTGAAAGCTATTTTCTTTGATAGACTCCAGTTTAAATCTTTTTCGAGAGAAGATGTGGACATAATTTAGATTTGAGTGTTTCCAAATCTAAAAAAAAATTTACTTCTCTAATTTTTAACTCTTTACCGCCTCGTAAAAATCCTGATAGGCTTCAATAAAGTCATCAGCAAAATTTACAGCTCCAGAAACTGCAATACCGTAAATTCCTGTTTGCATTAAGGCTTCTACATCATAAATCTTTATGCCACCAACGGCTAAAACGGGGAGCTCAATATTTAAGTCTTTTAACTGTCTTAAGGCTAAGGTATAGTCTTCAATACTCAAAAGCGGATAATTGTTTGGCTTAGTTTCCGTAGTAAAAAATGGGCCAAATCCTGCATAATCAGCGCCTTCTTTTGCTAAGCGAATCAGATTTTGTACAGTATTTGCCGAGCCGCCTAAAGTAATATCATTACCAACTTGCTTGCGTAAGGCAGTAAAATCTGCGTTCATGTCTTCAATATGAAAACCTTGAATATCGGCTTTGCCATTTAAATGAATATGATCGGTAACGATAAGCGTCGTGCCCCAATCGTCGCAAATTTCGGCAATGGAATTAATGTCTTTTAAAAGCTCATCATCGGGTTTACTTAAACAACGATATTGTATCCACTTTGCACCAGCTTCGCAAGCATTTTGTACTTGCTCAATATGCGTAAGCTGTGGAATATCATGTGTGATGTAATGGAACTTTTCTATGTATTTCATGCCAGGATTTTTTAAGATTTAAGGATTACCAGGATTTTGTATTGTCGATTTAATTATTGCCAACATAAACTAAATTACCCAAAAATAGCATTGCGAAGCACGAAGTAATCTGTTTCATGTAAAGATTAAGTCCGTGCCTCGCAGTTGAAAATGGGTTTTCTGCTTTGTCTATTAGCTTTATTAAAACTTAACGTTTAAACTTAATAAAAAATTGGTTCCAGCCTGAGGATAGTAGAAATTTTCTGTAGTTCTGCTGCCTCCCGAAAGGTAACCATAAGTATAGCCATTGCTTTCATATTTTTTATCGAAGAGATTATTTACCAATAAACCTAGGTTTATATTTTTAATGCCTGCCAATTTGAAATCGTAACCTAAACGGGCATTGCTAACCCAATAACCATTAATGGTTCTATCGTTGTTTTGTGTATTATCTAAATATTGCTTGCTTACATATTTACTTTGTAAAGCAATTGCAAAACCAGCAGCTGGTTTGTAAACGAGTTCGCCAAAAAGTACTGCGCTTGGAGAAAATGAAATATTGGTTAGCGTGTAGTTGTTAACCACTTGCCCGCCATTATCATAGTCATCATAATACTCGGTAAAGTTTTTAATTTTATTTCTGCTCAATGCCGCATTCGCATTTAAAACAAAGGATTTACTAATGATGTACGAACCATCTAACTCAATTCCTAAACGATAGCTATTGTCAACATTCTGACGGAAATTCCCACCTGTATCGTTAATTTTTCCAGTTTCTACCAATTGATTTTTATAGAACATGCCATAAGCATTTGCACCTATATTTAGCTGTTGGTTTTTAAAGCGATAACCCAATTCAACATCATTTAATCGTTCAGGTTTCGGCGAAACGCCAACAGGCGCATCGGTATAATCATTTCGATTAGGTTCTTTATTGGCAATACTAAAAGATGCATATAAATTACTTTGTGTATTAATAAAGTAGGTTGCGCCAAACTTTGGATTGAAGAAGTTGAGAGTTTCATTAATCGCTAAAGTATTTAACTTATTCTCTGTTCCGGCAATATCATAATAAACACGGCGGTATTGCAAATCGGCAAATAAACTTAAGGCTTCAACAGGGCTGTAATTTATCTTACCATAGGTGTTAAAATCTGTTTTAAATCCATCATTATCGTAATAATGTCTATCTATATTTCCGTTTGAAGCATATTGAGCCCAGATAATTTGACCAAAGTGAGCGCCCTTATATTCGTTATAAGCGCCACCTAAAGTAAAATTCAAATTCTTTTCAGGTACATAATTAAACGCATAGGTAACGCCATAAAAATCATTATCTAACCATCGGCGACGAATCAAATCTGTTCTTGTAATGGTTGAGCCACCAATAACAACTGGGTTTAAGCCATAATCGCTTAGCTTATTGCTTACCCTGTATTCCTCGTAATACCCAGCACCTTGTGTGTAATGTAAAGCGCCATTAAAAGAGAATTGATCAGAAAACTGTCGAGCGTATAGTAGCTGATAATGACTTTGAGTATAATTATCCGTTTGATTGTTATATAAGAAACTGTTATAAGTTCTGCCAGAGTTAAGCAAATTGGCCGCATCTTCCGCATTTAGCGCATTCCTGTCTATATATGCCTGCATACCCGCAACATCGTTTGTTAATCTCGATTCAGGAATACCGTTCCAGGATTGGTAGGTTTTTTCTGTTCCCGCAAATACATTTAGGCGCAGCAAATCCTTATTGCCATGATAAGCACCAGAAAGGAAATACGATTTCAATAACGACGAACCTCTGTCAACATAACCATCAGAGCTAATTCTTGATAGGCGACCATCAAAACTAAAGCGATT
>Ga0247810_10002145_pt1 | contig 11260 bp, 11 predicted proteins | sample UWRJL119311C1_FD_179918 | JGI IMG/M metagenome (GOLD analysis project Ga0247810, IMG submission 179918) | Plant litter microbial communities from Arlington Agricultural Research Station in Wisconsin, United States - UWRJ-L119-311C-1 | ecosystem: Environmental > Terrestrial > Plant litter >...
GTTGCCGGGCTGACAAGCATCCACGGTATGAAGTGCGCAATAAGCAGCAGTGATCCAATAGCCAGAGCTACCAGTACGCCGGCGAACAGACGGTAAGACCCAACCTTAGCCAATTGCTCGGCGTCTGGGTGAATCAACCTGCTGTCTTTAGGAAGCGGGCCGAGCCAGCGTGATGCCAGCGAACTCATCCAACCTGTTGGCCGACGGAAGTGATTAATGTCGAATTCACGTTCGTAGTCGCGTATAGCTGTCAGGGTTTCGAGTTCTTCGTCAATTTCAGCGATCCGTTTCCGGTTTGCGTCATAGGCAATCTCGAATTTTCTCTGTTCGGGCGTCAAGTACTTCGCTTTCATCATCCCACTGAAAAATTCGTGGGATTCCTGGTTCAGTGCATCACGCTCGGTATCGAGCTCCCGAATGGAAGCCTCGATATGGTCTAAAGTGCTCAACGAGCACCACCTCCAATCGGTTTTTTGTATGTAAAAGAGCTTGTATATAATATCATAAAACCAAACATGTAGCAAGGATATGAAAAGCGCCCCATCCGTATAAATACGGAGGGGCGCCTATCCCATGCAAACGAACTTCGAGGAGCTAGCCGTTGCTGCTTGCGTTGCTGCTTGCGAGCATGCCGAGGGTCTTGTCGAGGGGGTTGCCAGTGGCAACCACGACGGTAGTTCCTTCGTGCTTGGAGGCATCGCGAATTGCTTCGTTGGAATCGATTGAAATCATCCAGTTGACGACTTCGCTGGCGGTGAGGTCAGTTTTGCCGACCATCAGCTCGACAGCAGCTGCGTTGCCGTTGGCGATCTTGTCACGCTTGATAGCGTAGACTTCACCTTCGGCTGCCGCAGCTTCCTTTGCCTTGTTGGCGACGGCGATGCTGTTGTAGGCGACCTTCAGCTCATCGGTGATATCCGGGTTGTCGATGACAACCTGGCAAACCTCGAAGCCGTAACCGGTGATGATCCCACCGAGTGCCTCGAGGATGGCCATCCTGATGCTGTCGCGGTCTTCGTAGATCGCGTCCATTGTCATGGTTGCGGCCGTAGCCTTGACCTCGTTGCTGATGAGCGCGGTGATTGCCTCCTTGGGATTCTCGACCTCGTACACGGATGTGCTGGCGGCTGCGGGGATGACCTTCAGGATTGCCACGACCGGCAAGGTAGCCATCTGGTGGTCCTTCGTCTTCACTTCGCTACTCACGCCAATCTGGAACTGTTCCAGGTTGGCTACGAAAGCCACCTTGTCGATGAACGGGACGATGAAGTGCAAGCCGGCTGGCAGGCTGCGGCGGTAGCGACCAAGTCGCTCAACCACACCTACTTCCTGCTGGCGGACGATGGTACCCGAGATGATCACGAAGATCACGACGATGACCAGAAGAACGATCGGCAGCCAGTTGGAGAAGATTCCTCCGAAGAAGCTGCCGATGGTGTCCATCGGACTGCTGGTGACCTCGACAGGCGTGCTGTTCTGGGCGCAGTAGTCCGAGTACTTAGTGGTGTAAAGCTCGATGCAATCGTCGTACGTCATAGTAAAACCTCTCGATAGATGCTCAGTTGTGCATGGGATGTACTTTCAAACCTAGGTCTGAATAGATACATTATAGCAGATTTAACTAAAAATGTCAACATCATGCTTACGCTAGTAAGTATTAGGCTATAAGTGTAAGCATTATATTGACATAGCCTCTATAAAATGCTATTATAAATTATCTTCATATACATTTTGAAGTGCTCAATTGGTCATACTCTGACCACTTAACAACCCGGAGTTCAAAATGGAAAAAAGCACCCCCGAAGAAAATAAGAGAGAACGCATGTTCTTCAGCACTCTCTTCTTGATCTACTTCATCGTCGTCAGCGTCATCACGATCGCCATCATGCAACCAACCTGGCACAGCGCCGCAAACACGGCGCAGCTGGCCACGCACGTGTCCCTCGTCGTCCTGACGATCGCCGCGATTGTTGTTGTGGCGGTCAACGTCGCCAGGATTAAGCGGGTTTTTTCCGCCTGAACTCCTCATCCCGAGTATTCTTCGTAGCCTAGCTACTCGAGGTAATACTCGGGTGGCTAACAAAGCAATTCATAGCTGAATGGTTTTGTTAGCTAGTCCTTACTCGCCTCTTTAGCCGGAACAACCGACGCGGTAATAGCTGCTTTGAGGCGGCTTGAATAAATGTCACAAAAACCGCTGCCCATTTCCCATCGGTTTTGTAGAGTGATTCTGGGTGGCATTGGACCCCTAGAGCAAATAACTTAGTTGGGTGCTCAATGCCTTCAATCATGCCATCTTCAGCCCAGGCTGTTGCTTGTAAAGCATCGGCAAGCTTTTTGATTCTTTGGGGATGGTGCGTGTTTGCGTTTAGTGTATCCGAGCTAGTAATGTGGGCCAAGCGAGAATGTGGCGCAAGCTTTAGCTGGTGTGCAATGTATGTGTAATCTTTGTTGTGTGTCGACAATTCGTGATTGCTAGCGCCCGTAAGCTCGGTAGAAATGTCTTGATAAAGGCTGCCACCTAGGTGAATGTTGAGCAGTTGGAAGCCTCGGCAAATTGCAAGCAAGGGTTTGTTGTCGGCCAGCGCCCAGGCCATCAGTGTGCTTTCGACGCGGTCGCGTTCGGCCGAAACATCTACCGTGAGCGGGTGCGGTTGTTCGCCGTACAATTGCGGGTTAAGGTCGTTTCCACCGGCAAATAGAATGCCATCAAGCCGTCCGTAAAGGTTTTTTAATTCAGCCTCAGGCATGAATGGTATAAAGAGTGGAATTCCTCCAGCGGCTACCACTGCATCGCTGTACGTACGCTTTTGTCCGTAGACATCGGGCGCCCACGGTTCAGCCTGGTTAACAATCTCGCCAGTCGTAATACCAATCAAAGGTTTCATTCCTCCTATAGTAACAAAAATATCAGATTTGCTTCATATAAAATAAACGATGGAGTGTGCCGCCATGAAGATGCTTATGTATTTTGCATGTATATTAAAATTATGCTATAATAATATTTACTCAACTCTGAGTGACCTCAAGTGCTAGGACTATAAAGTGGATGACGATAAGAAAGTGGTACGTGTTGCCGATATGTATTACGGCTGCACGTATCAAGTGCCGTCTAACTCGGCAACTGACACAACCAGGTGCCTGAGAATGGCATACACCGATGTTGAATTTCCCGACGGTACGTTGGCGTGGAGGTGTGATGAGCATCGTGGTTTGACCGAAGGTGTGAAAACCGGACTGGTCAGCGAGACCATGCTCACGACGTTACACGTCCCCGAAAAAATTGTACTCAGTCGGCCCCAGCGCTAAGGTTTACGCCCTGCGCTTCGCGTTTAAGCATTTGCCTTACGTGAAGTGTGGGGCAATTTGCTTGGGGAGATTCGTTTTGGTACCATAAGAGTAATGAAAGTTATTTTCCTTAATACCTGGCATGGTGAAATGCAAAGTGAGTTACATACTTACATCAAAAAACACCTGCACGATACAGATGTTTTTTGTTTTCAGGAGTCTAGGTCAAAAGACCGTGCTGCCTATGAAGAGCTACTAGCTCCCGACTTCGAACTTCACGTGGCCCAGCGACAAGAGCCTGACGGTAGCTGGTTTAGTAATGTCACGTATGTCCGTAAGGGCATTTCTATCGTCGAAAAAGGTAGCCTCTTTACTGCCGGTAGTGACGGATTTAGTGTTGGTGTTGCGGCTGTTTTGACACTTCAGCTTGACGATGTTGAGCTGACTATTTGTAATGTACATGGCGTGTCTCAGCCTGGCCATAAACTTGATACGCCAGCCCGACTCTATCAATCGAAGGCAATTATTGAAGCGTTCAAAGATAAAGAAGCGGTTATCATTGGCGGCGATTTCAACCTTTTGCCACAAGCTCAAAGTGTCCAAACGTTTGCCGAACACGGCTATCGAAACCTTATCTCCGAATTTGATATTAAAACGACTCGCAACCATATTACGTACGATCTGTATCCTGACAATATTCAGTACTATGCCGATTATGCATTCGTATCCCCTGCTATTCGGGTAACTGACTTTACCATACCAAGCGACGTTGTTTCAGACCACCAACCGCTTGAGTTGACGTTTGATTGTGCAGCCTTGCCGCTATTGCAGCCAGCTAGCCCTCAATCTGAATTTGCTTTGGCTTAGGCAGGTCTTTAAACTGAACAGTGACTTTTAAAACACCGTCCTTCATTTTCGCCTTAACAGAATTCTCGTCGGCGCCCTCGGGTAGGCGGACGCTTCTATAAAAGCTGGTCGAACTTTCACGAATGATATATTTTTTATCTTTATCCTTTTCCTGCTCGTGTCGCTCGGCCCTAATAATAAGGTTGCCTTTGTCTAGGTTGATATTGATATCTTTTTGTTCGAAATTAGGCAGGTGGGCTTCGACATGAAGCTCCTTGTCGTCTTTTGATGTGTATACATCCGTCGTCGGCATTTGCATCGCTTTGATGGGAGAAAACCAATCGTCCGAGAAGAATTGGTTTTGTAGGTTCTGTATTTCCGCAAACGGATCAAATTTTACTAAGTTACTCATAATAACCTCCTTTATTTGAAATGTTACAGGAAAAGGTTGCGCCTCTTCGTCCTCTTATTATAAAAAATTTGGCACTTTCGTGTCAAGATTGCTAACCTGAAAACAGCCAAAAATAAAGTCCCCGTAATGGAGACTTTATAGATGGATTAAAGAGTTGTAACTGTTTTAACTTGTTTCTTCTTCTTTATCGCCTTTTTCGCACCAGTTCCTTTAGACATAAAACGTCCTTTCGTTATACCTTTAGTATACCAACAAAAAGCACGACAATTATAGTTTTGTAAAATGCGATAATAAGCCTTCGCGCTTTGAGGCTTGGTGCTTGCTGTCACGAATGGCCGTTACTGTCCAGCCTTGGTTCTGTTGGGGTGGCTGTTCAACGGTATTAGAGCGGTTGACGGTTTCATCCCACAATACAATTGTATGTTGGTTGAGCGTAATGTCATCTTGTTCGCCACGAACATACTCGGGGAATAGCCCGGTTGTGTTGGCAACGTCAATTAAGTGACTATCGATGGTATTCGCCTCTACGTTGTAACCGTGTCGTCGTAATCCATTTGCGATATAGTGTGTGTCCCATAGCCAAACACTGCCATTATGATATGCGCCAGGCCGGAAACGAATTTCATCCGACGCGAGGGTTCGAATACCAGCGTGACAGAGCATTTCTGGTGACAGAATATGCTGCACGACTGCAGTACGTTTGCGTACAATTTCTGGGTCATCACCGTCAAGCAATCGCGAGTTGAGCGTGTGTCCCATGTTCGAAGTGCGAATTTTAAATTGGCGCAGTGTGCCGTCATCGGCCCGGTCGGTGCCAAGCACAAAATAGCCACCTTTTTCTTCGGTCCAGAAATGCTCAAAGATAGCGTTTCGAAGTTCAAGAGCTTGCGCGCGCAGTGCGTTCGCGTGCGTTTCGTTGTCGAGTAGGCGGTCGTACAATTCAGCCGCATCGAGCAGCGCGTCATAGGCGGCAACCTGTACTTCGATTGAGGCAACGCCCTGTTCGTGGTTCGCAAGCGTGCCATCAGCATGGTGATAGGCGTCCCATGAGTCTTTCCAGACTTGGTTTTCGATACCGCGTGGCAGTACAGACTTGAATTCAATTAAGCCTTCCGGGTTTTGTTCGCGGCGGCGGGCGATCCATTGCAACGCGCCTTCTAAAGCATCATTAATAGTCTGTTCTTCACCGTTTCGGTCTATGTAGTGTTCTTCTAAAAAGCCGTAATGTGCAGGGCTTGAAAGAGTATAGGTTGCGAGTGTCCTGATAAATTCCGGGGTTGCATCAACCGAGCCATAGTATGGCCATTCCCAGCCGAGTTCGGCGGTGAGTCGCATAGCAATTGGGTCGGCTGGGTCGCGAGCTTCATGGAAAATTCTCCCCTCTTCCTCTTCCCTGGCAATATTAAAGCTGACGCCTTGAAGTGCGGCGTGGGTTAAGATTGTGGCCCGAGCAAGTTCTGGGTAGATATCAATCATGTCGTGCGCCATGCGGAGTGAGTCGCGGCCAAACAGAGCTTCGTACAAATGAAGGTATTCAGAATTCTCACGCGACTGCCCGTTTTCGAGTGGCATTGCCATGGCTGCCAGCGCCGGCCCGGCATTGCCAATTTCATCAATATGGTTCGAGCGCGTTAGACGTAATAATTGCTTTACAGAAGATGGTTTTTCGGGATAATGAAGCACCGGATGCTGGGTAACAGAAACGATTTTTTCACCTGCCAGCAAAGGATACGATTGCATAAACTCTGTTTCGGTTTCGTGGCTGTGAGGGTCGTCCATGTGGTTAGTATACGCCGGTTGTGCTACAGTAGATAGATAGGCATGATAAAGAAAAAACTGCGCGTAGCTGTTATTGCACCACCTTGGATTGCTCTCCCTGTAAAGGGATACGGGGGTATCGAACTCGTACTCCAAGGCCTCGTTACTTCACTCAAGGCAAATGAAAATGTCGAAGTAGAACTGTTCGCTAATGGGCATCGAAAAATGGCAGGCATCAAGACGCACTCTTTGTTTAAACAAGAACAGTTTGAACACATTTACGAACCATACTTTGAGAGTTATGCAGTTGTGCGGGCGCACCTTGAGTTTGCATACAACTACATTAAAGAAGATGGTAATTTTGATATTATTCACGACCATACCCCGCACATTGGCCCAGCGTTCTGGTCGATGGCGTCGGGTATTGAGGGCCTTCCACCTGTGCTGCACACCTTCCATGGGCCTCCCTTCACTGCGGCAGATAGCAAGGACCCTGGTTCGGTCTATAACACTCAGGATATCCAACAAATACGAAACTTTGGCTCACTGTATTTTTCTTGTATTTCCGACGCAATGGCCGCTTCCGCACCAGCCAATATAAAGTCGCGCCTGGTTGATTCGGTACATAACGGTGTTATCTTACGCGACTTCCCTTTTGTTGATAAAAAGAAAGATTATTTCATTACGCTCGCCCGTTTTGCACCCTACAAAGGCCAACATATTGCCGTTGAGGCAGCTGCAAAATTAAAGAAGCGCCTGCGCATGGCCGGTACGATTGCAGACATCGGCTCGAACCGTAAGCTGCTATGGGAATTATCGAACCCGCTGAGTCGTTACCGTACCGACGTTCAGTTCAAGTATTATAGCGATAAAATTTTACCGTATGTACTGCGCTATCCACGTATCACCTATTCGGGTAGCTTGGGCGGTAAGCAAAAGATGAAGTTCTTGTCTGAGGCGAAAGCGCTACTGTTCCCTATTACCTGGGAAGAACCTTTTGGCATGTCAGTCATTGAAGCCTTGGCCTGCGGAACACCCGTCATTGCAATGAACCGCGGTGCGATGCCGGAAATTATTGAACATGGCGTTAATGGATTCTTAGCTAACACGCCTGAGGAGTTTGCGGAATACATGCAACGCATTGATGAAATCGACCCTGTTGATTGTCGCGCATCCGTTGAAATGCATTTTTCAGACGTTGCCATGGCCCAGAAGTACGTTGCTTGTTACGAGAAAATTCTTGAAAAAGAATCGGCTGCGGAAGCTACTTACGAGTCGTAACTCGACTAATATATCGGTCAACATCAAACTTGCGTCGTAACCCAGCCTCGTTCATATAGCGAACCATGCCGAATATTGGACGCTCTCCCCATGGCCGATCGTGCAAGCCAGCCACCGACCATAAAATTCCAACGTAGCCATTTGGGTCGCCGCCGTCAATTGAGTAGGCGTCATTTAAGTAGATTGCTGCAGTTATTGCATCTTGTGGGCTGGCACTCCATTCGAGTATTTTTTTCGCCCAGTACATGCGCAAATATCCGTGCAGTTTGCCAGTAGATGTTAACTCGATTTGAGCCGCGTTCCACGTTTGGTCGTGGGTCTGGGCATGTTCAAGTTCTTCGGTCGTGTAGATGAATTCACGAATATCATCCTGGTGTTTGGCGAGGGTGGTTACTGCCCAGTTTGGGATCGAGGTAAGGTCTTTATAGCTAGCGGCGTACAAGCAAAAGTTATCGGCCAGTTCTTTTCGTACAATCATTTCTTCAAACAATGCGTTCATGCCATCTTCGACGCTAGGTACGGTGCCGGGTGATACCATGCGGGCTTCGTTGAATAGCAACGGTGCTGTATTGACGTGTTTCAGTACTTCAAGCGCAACACGCAGGCTTGAGATGTGTCCAAAGTGTAAGTACGGACTGAGGCCACTTTGTTGGTCATCGGCGATATTGTTGCGTTGTTGAGCGTAGGTGCTTAGATGGTTAGCTATAAAGCTTTCGAGTTGCGCATGCGCCGCTTGTTCGCCGGGTATGAAGGAAACAACTATGGACCTTTTAGGATATGCTTGGATGAATTCGGCAGCTGCTTCGAAAGATAAAGACGGAGGCAGATTATCGAGGGTTTGCAGCTGTTTGATGATTTTTGCCGGCTCTTGTAAGTATGTTTCCAGTTGACGGTGCACTTTGCGCCGAAACGTATGAGCGGCAAACTCTTGCTTGCCGGATGCCACCCAGGCCGGAATAATATTATGCGTATCGATAACGTGTGCTGTTACGCCAAGCGTCCGCGCCAGTTTTTTGGCATTGTTTCTTGCGCCATGGAGCGGTGAAAAATCAAAATAAAGTACGGCTGGGTCGAGGGACTTGAGCGTTGATTCGAGTGTTATGTTTGTAGTATTTGCCGTCAGAATAAACGGAATATCCAGCGATTGTAGCGATTGGGCTACTTCTTTTAAACCGTTCAACATGAAATCAGCGTGTTCATAGGCTCGAACGCCGTTTGGTGTATGTAAGTTAAACACTACCGCCAAGCCAACCTCAAGTTCAATCGCCTTGGCCTGGGCGGCCAGCAAGGCATGGTTGTCGGCGACTCGCTGGTCACGACTCATGATATATACAACGCTTTTCCCAGACTCGGGATGGGTAGCAATAGTAAGAGTGCGGTGTATTTCCATGAATCTCATCGTATCGTGTCTGGGGTGGCCTGGCAAATAAAACGCCCCCTTGCTTCCACTTTCGTAGAAGTAAGGGGGCTAGGCAAGGACGCTCACTGGCAAGTAATGACCTTGCGAGGGTAGCAGTCGTCTGCCAGTAGTGTGCCAGGTAGCAGGTTGACGCAGTTCCACCACGATGGTGTTGGTGTAACCGTCTCGGCCTTGCAACCGGCGGCGTTCCCGATGCTGCGAGCTGTCGAGTTACCGACTGTCGCCGCCACGACCGACGTGGGAGCCAAGATGGCTCCAGCTGTTAGAAGTATGGCGATGAGGGCAATCTTGTTCGTTTTTTTCACTTGCATCTGCAATCTGCTCAGAGTCTCCTCTTGGCGGGTTGGTGTGCGATGGATTGTCACTACGAGTGTAGAGTGACACTATATTGTAACACAATTATTAATATTTAGCAAGTCCAAAGCCTCGCCACTACTGATACGCAGACAGGTGTCGTATGAAGCTTATGCTATACTAGACCCCTAATGTTTACGAAATATACGCGCCACCACACCCATCATTTGAGCCGTGCTTTTACTATCGTTGAGCTGATGATTGTCATCGTCGTGATTGGTGTTTTGGTAACGATATCTTTCGTCTCCTATAGGGGCGTTCAGCAAAGGGCTGATGTTGTCGTTACGATGAACGATCTAGCGAACTTATCTGACGAAATGCAGGTATTCTACAAGGATAACGGCCGCTACCCTTACGTTTTTCCTCCTGTGGGCACTAATACACTCCCGGAACTGGAACAGATTTTAAAAACAACAGGTTTGTACGAAGATACCCGTAACCCTGAACCGAAAAAGACATTTACTTTTTGCGCCCCAACTAAAAGTAACCCGCAGCGATACGCGATTGTTGCTAGTAAACTTGACGAGGGCACTACTGGTACCCCGGCCACAACACTGTATTACGTTACCTCCGACCATGCGCCAAGCTCTACTCCAATGGTGTGGACCGACGCGATTACCAATGCCGACCCAGCCAGTAAGTATGGTTCAAATGCCTGCAATAGTGTGAATTTAAAAACAGGTACAAGCTACTTTAATACCTACGTTGTGCGCTGGTCGTTTAATGTTCCAGAGCAGCTTTAAGTATGGGTAATGTGTTTCCGGGTGTGAGTCGACTTTCGAATCGTGCGTTTACGGTTGTTGAGTTAATGATCGTAATTGTGGTCATCGGTATTTTAGGTACAATACTCTACGTTTCATATAAAGGCGTTCAGCATAGGGCTGAAGTTGTCATTATTATGAATGACTTGGCAAATTTGTCGGATGAGATGCAATTTTTCTATAAGGATAATGGCCGCTACCCTCTTGTGTATCCTGCCATATATACCGACCCCTTGCCTGAACTTGAAACCATTTTAAAATCAACTGGACTGTATGAGGATACGCGCGGCCCTAGCCCTAAAAAGACATTTATTTTTTGCGCGCCGACAAAACTTGACCCACAACGGTACGCTATTATTGGCCGAGAGTTTGAAGAAAGTGCTACCGATACATTGACGCCAACTCTCCATTACGTAACCTCTGACCATGCGCTCGGTTCGACCCCTATGATTTGGACTGATGCAATTACCGCTGCTGACCCAGGTGGAAAGTATGGGTCTAACGCTTGCAATACTGTTGGTTTAAAAACGGGAATAAGCTATTTTTCAAAAGGAATAATGCGTTGGTCTTTCGACGTCCCACTCGTTGGCAGCTCGTAGGTCGAGTGCCGCACTGGGCACTGTGTTATAAAAAAAGTACTCTCGGAAAAAAGAAACCCCACGTCGTTAACGCGGAGCTCCCTGTAGTGCTCGACACGTGTTGACGTGGGTAATTTTGGTTGGGTTAGGTGGTCCGTTCGTCTTCCTCGAGCTTGAAACCGAGCATGACGTAATGGTCATCTAGGCTCCTTGTGAATTCCTCTAGAACTATTTCCGACAGTACTTCACTGACGATGTAATCTACTTCTGCAAGCAGAACTGACAACCGCAGGCTCAGCAGGTCGCCTGTCTGACGTGCTTTTTGGAGTATTGCTTTATAACCATCCCTGCCTAGCCTATCCAAGCCGAAGATGTCGTTGTACAAGTCAGGGTTTCGCTTAAAGCGGACGATCATCTCGTTCCACTCATTGGCGACGTGCTCTGTGACGAACTCGTCCCTGTCTTCGCCGCCGGCACCGCTGAATTCATCCAGTTCTTCCCACAGTGTCATAACCCTGCGGTAGTCTTCGACTGTTCCGTCACGGGCGACGATACGCAACCT
>Ga0247810_10002146_pt1 | contig 11259 bp, 11 predicted proteins | sample UWRJL119311C1_FD_179918 | JGI IMG/M metagenome (GOLD analysis project Ga0247810, IMG submission 179918) | Plant litter microbial communities from Arlington Agricultural Research Station in Wisconsin, United States - UWRJ-L119-311C-1 | ecosystem: Environmental > Terrestrial > Plant litter >...
TGTATACAAAGCCGACGTAAGGAAGGAGCCACGTTTATGATCTCCACACATCAGGCGCTGGAACATACAGCCGTTCATGTGGATGGTATTTTCGAAATTAATCAGCAGAAAATCAGCCCATGTTAAGCGTATATATTAAAACTTTGGCAAGGGAGTTTTATGCACAACATGCAGGGCTGTTTATTTTTCTGTTTTATATGATTTTTGCAGCTGTAGAACCCGGACAGATGCTCAGTTTTCATTTATCGCTTTTAATAGGGATCTCAGCTTCTCCAGTGATACTAGGCATATTTTTACTACTTTTTACAGTCTACGCCCTAAAGGGTTTTCTTTTCATCAGACAAAAATTGAATCAGGATATTTATCAATTCATCTACATCAGTAATGCTGCAGCACGAAAAATACAAATACTGAACTGGGTTGGTCTATTTATGGTAATCTGCCTTCCTATGCTGATTTATGCAGTGATGCTTTTTATTACCGCAGTATTGCATGGACATTATATTACTATTGTTGCCCTCTGCATATATCTATCTGGTATATTTTTCTTAATGGCAAGGATGACCTATCAAAGAATTAATTATCAATTTACCAGTATAAAAATACCATTTGATATCGAACTACCCAGTATCCGAAAACCTTACTGGACATGGCCACTTTATTACCTGTTAAAAGAACAGATAATGATGCTGTTGATGTGCAAATTATTATCATTTGTCCTTTTCAAAGGCATCATATGGGCATTCGCAGGAGATACGCCAGATGTGCGGGTCTATATGATAGCCATTCTTGCAGCGATATTATCCCACACTACGTTAATAGCAACGGTACTCAGATATGAAAAAGTAAACTTATCATTTGTAAACAGTTTGCCCCTTCCGGCCTGGAAGAGATTGGCACACACGGTAGTATTTATTGTGTTGCTGCTATTGCCAGAATTCGTTTTATACAGTTTTGCATCAGGCTTTATTCCTTATATCATCATTGCAGGAATAGTGTTTGGCGTATCTGGTTTGCTCCTTTTAAGGTTATCACTTTACTTTCTGGGAGATGATATGGACCGGTACCTGAAGTTTATATTTTGCTTTTTTGTAATCTCGATGACAGCTATTATTTTCAGTCAGTTTTTCCTTTTCAGTTTACTAATGCTGTTTTCTGTTACTGCTTATCATTATTATCTTTTCAACCGAAATATGTTATAGTATCCTGCTCATAGCAACATTTAATACTGACCAGTAGCCAGCAACACCAGCGTACATGCTTCAACTGGTTCTATACCATTTTCTTTGAGGACAGTTTCAAGTTTATCATTTTCTGTTCCGGGATTGAAAATCACTCTTTTTGGGTTGGTCTTTACGATATAATCGAAATATTCTGATTGGAGATCAGGACCTATATACAAAGTGATTGTATGGATATCTTCATGGATCGTCTCTGGTTTTTCAATAGCCACTCCTGCCACTTCACCATTCTTGATACCTACATTAACAATTTCATGTCCTTTGGATTTCAACATTTGTGCAGCACGATAAGCATATCTTGTTGGATTTGGCGTTGCGCCAATAATCAGGGTATTTTTCATGATGGGGTTGTTTCTAAAGAATTAACAGTAGTAACAATAAAATGTTTATTTAAAATTCAGGATCGCATTTGCACAGTTCACCCCATCTATCGCAGCAGAAACAATTCCGCCAGCATAACCAGCACCTTCAGCACATGGATATAACCCTTTAACTTGTGGATGCTGAAAAGTTTCTTTGTCGCGCGGAATCCGTACAGGGGAAGAACTTCTGCTCTCCACTCCTACCAGGATCGCATCATTGGTATAATAACCTTTCATTTTTTTTCCAAAAAGCGGCAATGCGTTTTTCAGGCTGTCCGCAACAAATTTTGGTAAAGCATCTTTTAGCATTACACTCTTTGTACCCGGCAGATAAGAGTTTTTAGGCAGATCGGTTGAAAGCTTTCCTTCTACAAAATCTATCATCCGTTGTGCGGGAGCAACCAGGTTTCCACCGCCCAGTTCAAAGGCAGTTTTTTCTATTTCTGCCTGGAACTTCATCATCCGCAGCGGATCAGTTCCCGGAACATCTTCCAGCGTTACCTGAACCACTGTTCCTGAATTAGCAAAAGGATTATTTCTTTTGGAAGGCGACCAGCCATTGACCACGATTTCATTTTCATGAGTAGCGCATGGGGCAATAATTCCACCCGGACACATGCAAAACGAAAACACACCACGGCTGCCTACCTGCTCTACTAAACTATAATAAGCAGGGGGTAAAAATTCACTTCTGATATCACAATGGTATTGTGCGGCATCAATAATTGCCTGTGGATGCTCAATCCTTACGCCCAAGGCGAAAGGTTTCGCCTCTACAAGTATCCCCTTATCATTTAATAACGTGTAGATATCTCTTGCCGAATGCCCTGTTGCTAAAATCACGGCATCAGCATTTAATGTTTCATTTTCATTGATCACCACACCTTTAATTTGTCCGGATTCTACAATCAAATCGGTCACTTTCTGATCAAACCGAACTTCCCCACCCGCATTTAAAATAGTTTCGCGAATAGCTGTAATGATATGTGGTAATTTATTGGTGCCGATATGAGGTCTCGCATCAATCAGAATATCTTCAGTTGCGCCATGCTGCACAAAAATCTGGAGAACCTTATTGATATCGCCTCGTTTATTGGAGCGGGTATATAACTTTCCGTCAGAGTAGGTTCCGGCACCTCCTTCACCGTAACAATAGTTGGATTCAGTATTTACAATACCTTCTTTATTGATCATCGCCAGATCTCTCCGGCGTTGTTTTACATCTTTACCACGTTCCAGAACAATAGGTTTCATCCCATTTTCGATACACTGTAAAGCAGCGAACAAACCAGCGGGTCCGGCACCAACAATGATGACGGCTTTTTTATTTGCAACATTAGTATATGGTATAACATCAGCCTCTTCAGGAAGGGATTCTCCTATAAAAACTCTAACCTGAAGCCTGTAAATCACATTTCTGGAGCGGGCATCGATTGACCTCTTCAGTATTTTGTAGCCTGTAATATTTGCCGGAGCCATTTTTAAGGCAGCAGAAAGTTTGTTGTTGATTTCCTGCTCATTTGCCAGATCGCTGGGTGCGATGGTGATTTCTATGTCTTTTTGCATGTAAATAGTCAGGTTTTTATCCTGAATTGCTGCAAAGGTAGGCTATAGCTTTTTATGATCAAAAACGTTTATGGGATAATCTGTTCGCCTTATCTATTGATAGTAGTAGGTATAAAATGAGAACATAAAATATTTAACAATCAGTTAACACAAGATTAATACCTGATAGCACTTTGCTCCTTACTTTTGTGTGAGGTAATTTCTATCACATGCCATTTAAAAATCTACCCGATAACAGATTGATACAGCATTGCCGGGAGGGAAATGATAAGGCATTTAACGAATTGTTTCGCAGGTATTTTAACAAACTTCATCAGTTCTCTCTGAAATTTGTTAAAGATGAAAGCGTGGCCGAAGAACTAGTGCTGGATTTATTGCTCAAAGTATGGCAGAAGACCGACCTGATTCAAACTGATGGTGAGATTGCTCCTTACCTTTTCAGGGCGATGAAAAACACCTTATTTAACCATATCCGGAAAAGACAAATACCAACCATTACGCTTGATCTTTTGCCTGAGCATTGCGCCATTGGACCTGCTGCCGACGAAGCAGTGGAATCGAGGGAATTAAATGATATTTATCGTACGATGCTGGAACAATTGAGTCCGCAGCGTAAAAAAGTATTCCAGATGAGTCGTGAACATGATATGACTCATAAAGAAATAGCTGCTGAATTACAGTTATCTGTAAATACCGTAGAAAACCATATCGGCGCATCGCTCAGCTTTCTTCGCCGTAACCTGAAAAAATATTCTGATGTAGCCTTTATGTTCTTTTATTGAAATCTTCACGTGCTGCATATTCTCCTTTCTTATCCACCTAGGATTTTTCCATGTTGGGATTAAATTGTGAGAGAGGTTTAGGCAAAAAATAACCTTTAATAAACTCTGGATTTCTAATACACAATTGAATGTGTAACCTTTCGGTTATTGATGAACCAGGAAATGCTGGATCTCCCTCCGCAAATGCACATCGCACGCTGTCATAGGGAATAATATCATTCTCCTGATTTGATTGATGGACAAAGTTTACCACAGCACAGTCCAATGCTCTGTTCTTCCCTCTATTATGAGGCATAGGCTCTTCGACAAATCTAAGTAATGTTGACAATCCCCGATAAGCTTCAGATAAAATAGATAATGACTCCACCTCAACCAAATTCAGACACTTGCCAAGGTCAATCACGGCACCAATAACAAACGGAGTAGTTGCAGCCGCCTAATTTTTTTGTCTGCCACCTGATGTTTCTATAGAATATTGGAGTGCTCGCGCGGGATCATCTTCCCAAAAATAGATTCCTGCACCAAGCCAGTCCCATGTATTAATACTTGGATTAAGTTCATCTGTTCCATTAATTAGACGTAGCCCTAGTTCTCTATCACAGCCGTGATATCCAATTATATAACCTGACGAAATACTAGGCATTGTTATTTTTTAGAGAAGGACTTTGATTTTTTGGAATATTTACTTTCAGTTTCCCTAATATTGCCAACAGCTGGTTTATAAATAGCATACTGGCTTCCACTAGTATTTCCAACAATGGTATCTCTTTTTATTACACCTATGATACCAGCATTACGCAGAAAGGCAATAGCCGCTTCTTTGGAGGAGGATGCTTTTTCCGTTGCCTTTTTAATTATATGGATTTGATCAGTAATGCTTCTTGTATTCATTTAGCAAATCTTATACACAAATATACTGAATTACAAACAATAAGGTAAAAATGTTTAACACTTTTCACGGATTTCACTTGCCCCTTGGCGGGGACTTCTAGAAGACTACTTTCCCTCGAGTTGAGATATTTCATTATTAAGCGGAAGGTCTTATTTAACATTCGAAGGTTCTCATAATTATTATTATAAAAAGCATTTCCCATTAGTGGCTGCGTCAAAAAAAGGTGTATTACCTTATAGAAGCACCTGATTAACATAATGGACCATCCTGCAGATAAAAAACTCATACAAAAATACCTTTTAGGACAATGTACTCCTGACGAACTTGTTACTATGCATACCTTCCTGTTAAGGCATGATGCACAGGAAATCATGGATCAAGTATGGGCAGATGAATGGGAAGTTTTTCAGGAAAATGAAATTACCGATCAGGAGATCTACGGCTGGAAAGAACGCTTTCTTACAGAACGTTTAGAAACACCTATGCTGCAATCACACGGAGCTGTCAATACACAAATTCAGGCAAGGACTAATAAGCTGTGGAAATATGCAGCTATCTGGGTCGCCATCACCCTCTCTGTCGGAACTTATTTTGGCATCAGGAAGTATAATGCAAATGAGCATGAACATTTATTGGTAATTGCCATGCAGGAAACTGTTAACCCTTATGGTCAGCGTTCTACCATTAAACTGGCCGACAATTCAGTGGTATATCTGGGTGCTGGCAGTAAACTGATTTATCCTGCTCAGTTTAGGGGTAACAGTCGCGAAATCACCCTCCAGGGCGAAGCCTTCTTTGAAGTGACTAAAAATCCGAAAAAACCTTTTGTAATTCATACAGGTAACATCCGAACATGGGTATTGGGAACATCTTTCCGGGTGAATGCATTTGCTGGTAAACTCTTGTTTGTGGAGGTAGCTACAGGAAAAGTAAGAGTAGATCAGCAGCATGTAAAAGGCAAAACTTCATTAGCAGTACTTACTCCTGGTCAGCGTTTAAACTGGGATAACCAAAAAGCGGTGCTGACTATGGTAAATGCAGAAGATGTGAAAGAATGGAAAAACGGGCGACTGGTCTTTAATCATTCGACTTTATTGGAACTGACGCATGTACTGGAACGCTGGTACAATGTAAAAATAAAGTTTGCTGATCCGGACAGAGAAAAACTGCATATGACCATCACATTAACAGCTACCATGCCTTTAAAACAGATCATGGAGGTACTCGGAAGCACGGGGAGATTCACTTATCAGTATAAAGAAAAAGCAATCACGATAAATTAACAGAAATATGAACCTATCAGAAAAAATTATGTAGCAGCAGTACTCTTTAGAAAAAACCGTCCCCGAAGCCGGGAACGGAATGTATTTAAAAAGCCGGAGGTTTTCGACGCCCATTCGGCTTAATGAACAGCACCCGCCAGCAATAAAGCTCAGCGGATAATAACAGATTCCTGCCTAAAAGGCAGACAAACCCATTATGTACAAAAATATGCAAAAAGGATTAATCCTTCACCGTTCCATACGAAACAAACTCATCTTTTTCATGAAATGCTCTTTTATTTTATTGGTTACCTTATGTACCCTGACCAGTGTAATGGTTGCGGGAACAGCACGCAGCCAGCATCTGGACAAAGTAAAAATCCCCCTTCAACTGAAACACTCGGGTATTAAAGAAGGACTGCTGAGTATACAAAAAGCTGGTAAAGTACAGTTCTCTTTGCCGGATGAGCTATTGGCTAAATATCCAAAAGATATCTCTGTGGATCTGGAAAGTATCAGCATCCGCAATGCGATAGAGCTGGTACTGAGCAAAACTAATCTGCGCTATAGAATAGTGAACAATTTTATTGTGATAGAACCAAAACCTGTGCAGCAGCAGCCCGGCAAAGTGTACGGAAAAGTGCTTGATGATAAAGGTGAAGCAATGCCTGGCGCTTCTATCAGGATCAAAGAACTGAACAGAACTGTGAGCAGTGCAGTAGACGGGTCTTATAGCATTAGCGTTACACCCGGCACTTATACGCTGGAGGTGAGTTATGTATCATATCAAACCAAACAAATAAGTGGAGTCCTTGTAAAATCTGATGAATTAACAAAACTGGATATCGTATTAAACAGCTCTTCCAATGCACTGAAAGGTGTAACGATACAATCTTCTTTCAAAAAGGAAGCTATTGCTGGTTTATATGCACAACAAAAAAATGCTGCCGGAATTACTGATGGTATTTCTGCTGAGCAGATAGCCAGTACGCCGGATAATAATATAGGCCAGGTGCTAAAGAGAGTGAGTGGAGTCTCAGTAGTAGATAACCGTTATATTGTTGTACGTGGTTTGACAGAACGCTATAATCAGGGTATGATTGATGGTATTGTTCTGCCAAGTACCGACATGAATCGCCGCAATTTCTCCTTTGATGTGATTCCTGCAGAAATGGTAAGTAATGTAGTTATTAATAAAACAGCTACACCAGATGTGTCGGCGGAGTTTGCCGGCGGACAGGTTTCTGTAAATACACTGGATATTCCTCTTGCTAATTTCCTGATTGTATCTGCAGGTACCGGTTTTAATACGAATACACTAGGAAAAGATTTCACACAAGCAGGAAAAAGAGGTAAGTACGATTTCTTAGGATTTGATGACGGACATCGTAAATTACCGGATGGCATACAGTCATGGGGAAGTGGCACTGTCCCAGAATATGCTGTTCCGCAAAGTAAATTGTTTAGTTCGGATGCGTTCAGAATATACAACTCCACAGGTGGAATGAATCAAAATTATCGTTTATCGGCTGGCCAGGTCTATAATTTAAAAAATGACCAGCATTGGGGATTTGTTGCTGGCCTTAGTTTGAGAAATACGCAGGAATCGAGTGATTTTCAGGATGTAAGAGGAATGACCTATTATGCATCTTATCCAGATAAACCTCTGGCGCTGATCGACACAGCTTATGGAAGACGTAACGGTAATATTTACAGATATAAAACTGCGGTGGGGGCACAATTTAATACGGGTATACAGGGTAAAAATTACAAAATAGGATTTAAAAATCTGTTTTCCCAAATCTTTAATAATACTTATACGGCTTCTACAGGGAGTTTATCGATTGTTAATCCGCTGAATGAATCACGTACGAAGAGAGTGATTCAGGATCCTGAACTGACACAGATATTTCAACATAAACTGGAAGGAGAACATACGTTGACAGAGGGCGGACTAAAGTTGACATGGATGGGAGCGCTAAATTCTGTCAAACAGGAACTGAAAGACAGGACCAGGTTCTCTTATTATCTGACAGGTACACAAGACGGGGTTGAGTATTTCCAGAATCCGCGTGTAACGATTCCTGGGGAGAATGAAACGGATTATGATTATCGGATGTTTACCACGACAAAGGAAACAGATTACAACTGGGCACTGCATCTGAGTCAGCCGTTTGATTTTCTCGGCGACAAAAGTTTGTTTAAAATGGGATATAACGGCATCAACAAGAAAAGGAGTCTGGATGCTACCAAACTAAAAATTTTTAGCGATGACAGAGCATTTGACGGATTCGGACGTTCTTATGTCGAATTAATGGCTCCGGAAAATATAGGTAATGGCCTTAATCAGGCCTATTATTTCGCTGATGGTAACAATGGGCAGCAGTTTGATGGCAAATCCAGTTTCCATGCCGGCTACCTGATGCTCGACCAAAGATTTTTTAATCACCTCAGGCTCGTTTATGGAATCAGAGCTGAAAAATATGACCTGAGGAACAGACAGCTTGATGATAAAACCGTTATTAAACCTACGGGTGAGAAAAATACAGTATATCTGCCTTCGGCTAATTTAACCTATAGCATAACTCCAAAAATGAATTTCCGGGCATCTTTTTCTAAGACGATTCTTCGTCCAGATTTTAGAGAAACCTCGTTTTTTGGCTTTTATGATCCGATCCTTAATGCGGATATTGAAGGTGCCAACGTGCAGAGTACAAAAATCAGCAATACCGATCTGCGTTATGAATGGTATCCTTCGCCAGGGGAAATGATATCAGTATCTGGTTTTTATAAGTCCTTTGATAAACCAGTAGAGCTTGTAGCAGGTCTTGATGGTTTCCAATCCCGGGTATATCGATTTCAAAATCAGAAAGATGCGACCAATTATGGATTAGAAATGGAGATCAGAAAATCACTTGGTTTTATCGCAGCTAAACAATGGTTGCAAAATATTACCTTGTTTGGTAACGGTACAGTAATCCGGTCCAATGTGCATACCCTGTCTTATGAGGGAACCAATAGAGAAACTATCGTAGAAAATAAGGAAACCAGAGCGCTGTATGGCCAGTCTCCTTATACCATAAACGCCGGAGTAAGTTATACTGCGCCTGATTATGGATTTACACTTAGCTATAATACTACTGCCCGTCGCACCTATACGATCAGTTCAGATCCGAATTTAACGGAATATGAAAATGGCAGGGCTCAGATTGATCTGCAGTTGTTCTGCAGATTGCTCAAACGGAAAATGGAAGTTAAACTCAACATAGCTAACCTGCTGGATTCAGAAGCGTTGTACTATATCAATGGCAATGGGTATAACTACAATGAGAATCACACGTTTTCTCCAAAATACGGGAAAGATAAATACGAAAAAGAATTTGACGATGTCCGTTACAGGGTAAAATATGGAATAAATTCAAACTTGTCCATCAATTATAAATTTTAAGCGTACAATTATGAAGACTATCACATTATGCCTGCTTGCATTGCTATTTTGCTTTGCTGCCTGTAAAAAGAATGAAGCTGTAGAAGATCTTGCCTTTGTTAAGGTAGAATTCACCAGAAAAACCGACTATGTAACCTATATGAAGTATGACGGTATTAAAAACGACCTCTCTTTAAGACCCTATATTGCAGTACCCATAGGTGACCGGAGATTTGAGGTATACAACAGCGCCACAGGTGAAAAATTAATAGATACTGTATTGAATATTACAAGAGCCGTAACTTACTATATCTATCAGGCTCCGGGTGCTACATCTCCTGTGTTACAAACAGAAGTCCCGCCTGTACCACCAGTAATTATACCGGTAGATCCAGATAATCCACTTGAAAATGAACCTGCAGCACCAGAAGGATTTATGAAAATCAAGGTTGCAAATATGGCAATATCAGCCTTTCCATATCCGGCGATGGATGTAGTTTTCAATTCATTTGCAAACAATCCTGAAACGGGAAAGGAAGAATTAACACCGTTATTTACCATAAAAGCTGTTGGGCATGACTTCAATTCACAATTCCAGGTCATCCAGCGCCCCCTAATTGATGGGATACCGGTAACCAATTTTAAACTTAGTTTTATAGACCCTGCTACGGGTGAACTTATAAGATCCCTCGATGGTAACATATTAAAAAATAGTAGTCGCGCGACAGGTTTAAAAGTCAGTGAGTTCAATAATTTCATGATCAGTATTAAAGAAATACTGCTTAATGCTCCTCAGGATAATGCGGTTAAGGGAGAGAGCGATTATTATGTGATATCACCAAGCATAACTTTCCAAAAGTAATAGTTCCATTAAACTGAAAAGGCAGACCGCATGGTCTGCCTTTTCAGTTTAAATCAGATACCAGCTACTGCCCAATAAACCTGACAAAATTTCATTTTATCCTTAAGTTTTTGACGCCGATAAATGTAACAACTTCATTTTATGACAATTGCGCCGGATTTCCTCCCTCAGTTGTAACATAGGTACGGAAATTGAGTCGTAATCTGTATATTAACACGAGTTAAACAAAAACGTAAAAAAATGAAAAGAATAATATTAGGGTTTGTTGCTGCTTTATTTCTGACCAGCACACTGAGCAGCTGCGGTTATAATACCATGGTAAAGATGGATGAGGATGTAAAATCTAAATGGAATCAGGTAGAAACACAGTATCAACGCCGTTCTGATCTGATCCCTAATCTGGTAAGCACCGTTAAAGGAGCAGCTAAATTTGAGCAAAGTACATTAACAGCAGTAGTTGAAGCACGTGCTAAAGCTACCCAGGTTAAAGTTGATGCGGATGATCTTTCACCTGAGAAATTAGAGAAATTCCAGGCAGCACAAGGCCAGGTGAGTCAGGCCTTAGGCAAACTGATGGTATTAACTGAAAACTATCCTGAATTGAAAGCTACTGAACAGTTCAGAGATTTATCTGTACAACTGGAAGGTACTGAAAACAGGATTGCTGTAGCACGTAAAGATTTTAACGATGCGATACAGGTATACAATACGAAAGTACGTTCATTCCCAAATAACCTTACTGCAGGTATGTTCGGTTTTAAAACCAAGACTGGTTTCAAATCTGATGCCGGTGCTGAAAATGCACCAAAAGTAGCATTTTAGTGACCAAAATAACTTTTAAGGGTAATACACGTTTTGATTTAAG
>Ga0247810_10002147_pt1 | contig 11256 bp, 13 predicted proteins | sample UWRJL119311C1_FD_179918 | JGI IMG/M metagenome (GOLD analysis project Ga0247810, IMG submission 179918) | Plant litter microbial communities from Arlington Agricultural Research Station in Wisconsin, United States - UWRJ-L119-311C-1 | ecosystem: Environmental > Terrestrial > Plant litter >...
AGATGGCCGACTGGATGAAAGAAGGGAGGAAGCTGCCATGAGAACTTACAAGGTAATATCTTGCATTACGCTACTGTATTTTTTTATGAGCTGCGGCATGCTTCAGCGTAGGACCACCACTTCGAATAAGGACAATCAGGAGTTCTTGAGCAAGGGAGATCTGGTTACCGCCATTGACCGTGAAAAGAATCTGGAGTCTCAATCTTTTACTTTTTACACAGACTCTATCAACAACGACTACTCCGTACAAGTTTGGCCTAAAGGTAATTTTACTTACTCTCCTGTATATGGTTTTGAAGGAGAAGCGGAGAAATTATTGATCAATGGACATGGTAAAGGACTAAAGGAGGGAGTTGGAATATCATCTTCGAAGGCTAAAGAAACTGATCACGCGGAGCTGAAGTTAAAAACGGTCGACAAGGGTAAGTCTGAGCAAGTTGCTACAATCAGGAAATCGGCCCCGTCTCTCTGGTTGATAGTAGGAGGTCTGGTGCTTTTAGCTGCGGTAATATTATATTTTTTAAGACTTAAATTTTAGAATTATGGAAGCTTATCATTGGGTTATCAGAAGAGTTACGGGCGTACTGTTTCCTGGGATGTATGCATCACATGCGCATTATGAAACGGATTACCATGGTTTGTTACTTTGTGAGTGTGCATGAAGTGGCAGAGATATTCGCTAATATCCATACTATTATTAGTAACGAACTCAACAGTATTAGGCGTATTACACTACCATTAATTAATACATAAATAAATCGAGCTAAAAAATGCGCTAAATATTAGAAGATGCATGGTAGTCTTACTAATGAGATGGACTGTCTATACTATCTAGGTCTGTCTATGGGCATCTGCACAGGGCGTACAATAGGGATTACAAACTTTAATGATTTTATGCCTGGCTCTAGGGCTGCCTAGAGTTATTCCGAGATGACTAGGGATTTCAACTATCTCTTTTTGTTTTTTTAGTAATACATTAAATAGATCGGGATCATTTTTGAACTTTTTTAACTTATGTTGGTCTAATTTTTCAAATACATAAAATCCCTGCCCACAGTGCGGCCTGCGCAGCTGAAGAAGTTCCGCTTTTGTCTATACGCAAGAAAGTAATACTTGCTGCTATCTATAAATACTTTAAAAATTAAATTTGAATACTAAAAATATTAGCATAATTTTACTGCGATTGAAAGGAGATTATTAAATGGCAAATGGTGGATATACTGCTAATCAGGCAACTTTATTAAAAGATTTTATTGCGACAGCAAGAAAGTCGAAATTCTGGATCTATAACCCTGATGGAAAGAAATGGTACACGCCAGAAGAATTTGGTGAAGCTGTAGCGCAAAATACGTTATATCTGAAGGAGGGTTGGCTGGAAAAGTATAAAATCATGAATCCCATAAAAGGGCTTGAAGCTGCGGAAATACTGTCGCAGCAACTCAATCAGAAAAAGCTGGAATTTCAGCGGAGAGTATTGGAGTACTATTTAAACAATTAGCTGTTAAATTTATTATATACGCATGAAGGAATACGTTTTTGCCTGTATGATAGGAGGTAAGGAAATATGGCTGCAGATTTTAGGGAACTCATCCGGCATTTACCAGGTGTTCTGGGATGCTGTATTAATTGGCACCGTAGAACTGAAGATCAATGATAATATTGGTACGAAGTGGCACACACATAACGATATGCTGAAACCGCATGTAGACCAGATTGGAAATTACATTATGAGGTGTGATAGTTAGCGCATTTTTCTGTAGAGCATGATGCGACTGCATAGTTATAATGTTATACGGTTCCTTTATCTACTATGGCAAGATGATATATTGTCTTTATGGCAAGCAAGAAAAGGGCAAAGATATTAATTTGACTGGTGATTGAGTATTTAACTCGCACTATAAGCTGCATAAAAAAACCTCTGCAACCATGCTCGCAATGTGCTGGTGATTATCAACAATATTGTAGAAATCTGAACCGGATTTTCCATTTCACGCAGAATAATGACAGATTATCTAGACACCTCAACAAAACTTTGAAGAATGTTTACTCATTTTCTAATTTTTTTCGTTTAGCAGTCAACTTCCAAAAGTTCAAAATCAAATATGCTAAATCGTATTTATTATGATAATAAATATCTCATAAGTTTCAATATTAATAATTTTTAATAAAGTTTTGTATGTAATGATAAACATCTATATTGCAAGTGTAATTTATCACTCGCCATTTATAGTGGTATACGATATTTATTATCTATTGCTTACTTAAAGATTTTTAACCGGGATAGGGTTAAAACGGAGCTAGTGAAAAATTAGAAAAATGGTCGTCTCTCATTCTGTTTTTTTATGTCTTCTGATCACATTAATGAAAGGATTAATCAAATCCACTTCCTGATTCTACGGAAAGCCACAGGTTCCCGTCAAGACCTGGCAAACCGCTTAGGTGTGTCCAAAGGAACTTTGAATAACTCCATCAATTTTATGAGGGATAAACTGGGCGCGCCTATCAAGTATGATGGCCTACGGAAAACCTATTACTACGCATCCGAGGACTGGAACAGCGCAGTGTTTGATAAAAACAAGCAGATCGGAATGGCAATGGAGCTGCTGGAAAGAATGCAGCAGCTGCAAGTAGACTACTCCTCATTTTTAAAATCATTCACCGATTTAAAATAATCCTATGCAAGCTTTAATGACAAAAAAGATCAGTGCTTACACCTTGACTGAGATTCTGGTGGTGCTGGTGATCATTGGCATCCTTATTCTTTTGGCGCTGCCTAACTTAATGCCGCTGATTACTAAAGCGAAAAGTACAGAGGCGAAAATCCAGCTGGAACATTTATGCACGCTGCAAAAGAATTTCTTTTATGAAAAATCTAAATATAGCAACGACCTCAATGAGGTTGGGTTTGTGCAAGAAAAACTGACTTCTGATGGGAAGGATGGCAAGGCGAATTACAAGGTCAGTATTGTCAGTGCGACCAATACCGGTTTTGTGGGCAGGGCAACGGCAGTGACTGATTTTGATGGGGACGGGGTGTTCAATGTGTGGGAGATAGATCAGGAGAAGAATTTAAAAGAGGTAACGCCCGACTGATGTACTTGCAGCTTTTGATATTGATTTGTTTGTCGGTTATCGTGTATCAGGATATGCGCTACCGTGCGGTTTACTGGATGTGTTTCCCGGTATTAACCATCATGCTGTTGATCTATAAGGACGAGCATGCCGGTCTGACTGATGCGCTGGCGGATGCTGGATATGGGGCGGCTTTCGTTGGGCTGCAGCTGTTTTTAGTCTGGGCATATATTTTTATGAAGCACCAGCGACCTATAAACATTGTTGATCACTACCTGGGGTTGGGCGACGTGCTGTTTTTGCTTTCCCTGGTTTTTTATTTTTCGCCTGTTAATTATGCGCTTTTTTATATTGGGAGCCTGATTATAGTGCTGGCTTATGCGCTGGTTCAGGTTTCCTTCTTTAAAAGGAAAAACCTGAGAATTCCGCTTGCAGGGTTGCAGGCACTCTGCTTTATGCTGCTACTGGTATTGTCGGTGATTTACCGTGACCTTAAAATCTATAGTGATTTCTGGATATGGAAATTAACGCTTCAGCTTTAAGCAGAATTACCCACGAACAGGCGTGGCATTACCGAGTGCTGCCCAAATCAATTAATGATAGGGAGATGGTAATGTATTGCGATGATACGGAGCTGCTGCACGGACTTTCTGATGAGCTGGAAATTTTATTGGGCAGAAGAATTGCTTTAGACCCGCAACCTTCTGCAACTATCAGCCATCTGCTGCATCAGCATTACCCTAAAGAAAGCGGGCAGCACCAGTTTCAGAAAATGACTTTGGCGATTGAGGGCGATGGGTTTCTGAATGATCTGATCCGGGAAGCGCGCTTGCTGAAAAGCAGCGATATTCATATCGAAATCTACGAAGAGCATTGCCGGGTGCGCATCCGGATCGATGGGATGATGGTGGAGCGGTATGTGCTCAAAAAGAGCGAATACCCTTCGCTGATCAATAAGATCAAGATTATGGCGAACCTGGATATTGCTGAAAAGCGGTTGCCGCAGGATGGACGGATCAATTTTAAAAGCGGCGAGGAGCAGTTTGATATTAGGGTGTCTATTTTGCCAACGCTCCATGGAGAGAAGGTAGTGCTGAGATTGCTGAATAATAATGCGTCGAATATCGATTTGCAGCAGGTGGGCTTTTCTGATTTTGATCTGGAGAATTACTTGCAGGGGGTAAAGCGCCCGAATGGGATTATCCTGATAAGCGGGCCGACAGGTTCGGGCAAAACGACGACTTTATATGCGACGCTGAAATACCTGAATAAGGAGACGCGGAATATCCTGACGATTGAGGATCCGATTGAGTATACGCTGAAAGGCATTAATCAGGTGCAGCTGAAGGAGAGCATTGGGCTGACCTTTGCCTCGGCACTGCGTACTTTTCTGCGTCAGGATCCTGATGTGATTATGGTAGGGGAGATCCGCGATCCGGAAACGGCAAATATGGCGATCCGTGCAGCCTTGACTGGCCACCTGGTGCTGTCGACTGTGCACACCAATTCTGCCTGGGGTACGGTATCGCGCCTGATGGATATGGGCATTCCGCCTTTTTTAGTGGCTAATACTTTAAATACCTCTGTGGCGCAGCGGCTGATCCGTTTGCTGTGCAGCCATTGCAAGCAGGAGCAGGCGTTTGAGGCGTCCAGCTATCCCAAACATTTTAAACCCTTTGCAATAGTCAGCCATCATTATTTAGCCAAAGGCTGTGACCAGTGCTATTATACAGGATACAGCGGCAGGAAAGCGGTTTATGAAGTAATTCCGCTGGATCAGGAACTGACTGAAGAGGTCAAAAATAATAATATATCTATCCATTCCTTGCTGCAGCAGCGAGGGATTAAAACGCTGGGAGAAAATGCTTTTGCACTTTTTGCTGGCGGGCAAACTACGATTGAAGAAATCTATCCGCTGCTTTTTACCAATTGATAAGGAACCATTCATGAGGAATATATACCATAGCGTTAGGCTGATGAAGGCACTGCTGCCGGGCATGCTAGTTTTACTAGGCGGCAGCATAGCAAATAGTCAGGAACTGCCTAAAATCCAGAACATGATTGCCGCGCCAGGCCAGGCCTCAGAAAGGGTGAGGCTTGTGCAGGAACGGCTGAATAATCTTGCGGTCCTGGTTCCGGGGCTCAGCCAGAAAGTGCAATTGAATGTTTCGGGCGTTTCTGTGCAGGAGTTTCTGCGGGCGCTGGCGCAATCCAACAATTTAAATATCAATATAGACCCCCAGCTCAATTTCAAAATCTTCAACAATTTTACCAACGAAACGGCCTTAAATGTGTTGGTTTTCCTGGTAAAAGAATACAATCTGGATATCAATCTGATTGGCTCCATCATGTCCGTCACCAAAAGCCCTGAACCGCGCGTGATCATTCCAGCCAAAGAAATCAATGCCCGGTACAGCCCGCAAAACAATACGTTGAGCCTGGAACTCAATAACGATACCCTCTCGCAGGTTGCCCGCAAAATCACGCAGGTTTCCCAGAAAAACATCGTGGTGCCGGGGGCATTGCTCAGCAAAAGGGTTTCCGGCTACTTCGCAGATGCGCCATTTGAAACGGCGCTGGAAAAGCTCGCTTATGCCAATGAACTGAAGCTGGTAAAAACCAGCGACAATGTCTTTGTCTTTGAAGCTTTGGGAGAAAATGAGGAACTGTATATCAATGCCGATAAAAATACTTCCGTACGCAGAAACCTGAAACTGGTTAGCCCGGCAGGGAGCGGCCAACCCGGCAATAGCCAAATTGGCGGCGGGAGCTTTCGTATGCAAAGCAGAACCGTAAGCGCCAAAAAATTGATCAGCCTGGATGCAATGAACGTAGCTATGGCTGATATAGTGAAAACCGCTGCGGCAGAAATTAACGCCAGTTACTTTCTCTATACCGATATCAAAGGGAGCATCACCATGAAAGTGAGCGATATCAGCTATGAAGAGCTGCTGTTCTCCATATTCCATGGAACGGATTACACCTTTAAAATAGAAAATGGAATTTACCTGATCGGGGATCGCAAGACCGAAGGGCTCAGAACGCATAAGCTGGTTCAGCTGCAATACCGCTCACTCGATACGATCCAAAACATGATCCCATCCGAATGGAAAAGGGGAGTAGAGATCAAAGAATTTAGGGAGCAGAATACGATCCTGCTTTCCGGCTCTTCTCCGCTGGTCAATGAAATTGAATCCTTTATCAAACAGCTAGACAAAATGGTGCCGATGGTATTGATAGAAGTCACCATGCTGGATATCCGCAAAGGGAAAACGGTGAAGACCGGGATCAAAGCTGGGGTGTCTGATAGTGTGAAAACCGGCGGAACAGTGTTCCCAGGGCTTGATTATACTTTCGGGGCAAAGTCGATCAATAGCTTTTTATCCCGATTGGGCAGGAACAGCTCGATTAACCTGGGGCGGGTAACGCCTAACTTTTATGTGTCGCTCAGCGCATTGGAAACCAATAGCAATGTAGAGATCCGCTCAGTGCCTAAGCTGTCTACCTTAAACGGGCATAGCGCCACTTTGAGCATTGGGAGCAAACGGTATTACAGTACTTCTACGCAGAACGTGATTCCTTCGCTGACTTCCCAGACGGTGATTACACAGCAGTTTACGCCGGTAGAGGCGAACCTGGATATTGATATCAGGCCGGTGGTGTCTGGCGACAGCCAGGTTACGCTCAATATTAAAGTGAACATATCCGACTTTGTGGGCGATCCTCCGCTGAACCAGCCCCCGCCAACCTCGACAAGCAAGTTCGAATCGATTATCAGAGCAAAAAACGAAGATATGATTGTATTGGGGGGGATGGAGCGTACAGAGAGTTCAGAAAGCGGATCTGGCGTACCTATCTTATCGCGGATCCCCATCCTGAAATGGCTGTTTAGCAGCAGAAGCAAAGGCACCAGCAAGGTGGTGACTGTAGTATTTATCAAACCTACAATTATCTATTAGTATGGATTTTGAATGGTCAGCCCGGCATGGAATATCCGCTTGCAGCGGAGCAGAGGTGAACATTGTAGGGGATGGGACTTTTGCTATTCGCGTGCTGGATCTTTCTTTGCAAAAGAACCAGTTGCAGGTCGACCGGAAAAAGGAGTATAAGCTAAAGCTGGAACAGTTCGGTGATTTGCCGCTCAAAGGTCCGTTTGCATTAACCCTGACCGGCAAAGGAATACTGATTAAGAAAACAGCGCGACTGGCAAGCATCACCGAACAGCAGCTCCGGCAATTGTTTCCCGGCTTTACGGCGGAAGAGTTTTATGTGCAGCATTTCCCTTCCGGCGAGCAGTCATTTGTAGCTTTCATCCGCAAAGAAACCGCAGATCCTATACTGGAGGCATTCCGCAGACAGGGTGTGCAGGTGCTGGTCTTTAGCTTGGGACCGTTCGCGGTTGACCATGTCTTGCCGCTGCTTAACAGCTATGGCGATCAGCTGGTCTTTGATGGGCACCAGCTGTTATTCAATGAGGAGCAGCACTGGGTAGATTATCAGTATACGCCGGGTTCGGGTAGGGAGTTCGAACTCAAAATTGATATAGAGCCAATTCCCCAGCAGTTTTTGCTGGCTTACGCTGCGGCTTTCCAATTGATCTTAAATGAAAAGCTGGACCTGATCGGTGTTGTCGACCAGCAGGCGCAGCAAGCGCTAACCGAACTATTGGCGAAACTGAAATTCAAAAAGAATAGCTCGCTGGCGCTGCTTTCGCTTTTTAGCTTGCTGCTGGTCAACTTTCTGCTATTCAGCCACTATAACACGGCCAACCAAACATTAGCCAGCAAAGCAGGGCAAAGATCTACGCAATCCCTCGATCGTCAGAAATTAGCAGCTGATGTAAAAGAAAAAGAACAGCAAGTGAACCTGTTGGGCTGGAATCATGGTCAGCGGTATGCATTTTTGCTCGATCAGATCGGGCAAACACTGCCGCCAGCAGTTACGCTAAATGAACTGCAAATTAATCAAACCGGGTCTACCCGAAGCACTGCAGAAAAAGAAATGCCCATAGCAACCGGCACAATCAAAATCTTAGGGCAGTCGGCTAGTACCTATGCCGTTAACGATTGGCTGTATGCCCTTAAAAAGCTGCGCTGGATTAAAGCCGTGCATTTGGAAAAATATGGCGCAGGCCAGCAGCAGGAAGTACCTGTATTTACCATTAAATTAAACTACTAGGTTATGTTTGCGCCTGTCAGCTACCACCAGAAAAACAAGCTTTTATTGCCCCTGGCGGCGATAGTGCTCATCCTATGCTGGTTCCTGGCTTTCGGTAAAACCTATGATGCCATGATGATCTACCGTGATTTAAAAGATCAGGCTTCCGGAGCTGAAGACCTTTCTTTTAACCCGGCATACAGCCAGAGAAAGTTAGCTGCGCTGCAAAAGATCCTGAAATCATATCAGGTAAGCCGTAGCGAATGGAGCAACGAATTGTGGATGAAGGCTTCTGCAATAGCCTTAAAGGAAAAAGCAGGAATTGAATATGCGATAACCCCTGTCGAAAGCGATACTGCGTCAATTGGCAAGACTGAAACCATTTACTGCTATGGCAATTATGTGCAGCTGATCAAGCTGATCGATGCCATAGAAAACACCAAAGGCATAGGCGTCATTGCAGGCTTGCAGATCAAAGCGCCTAAAAAGGATGTTATAGGCGAGCGTGCCAGCCAATGCGTTCTGCAACTGAAATTTAAAGGATTAGCCAACAGGTAACAACGATAAAATTAATAGCTATGATTACTCTGAACAAAATCTCAAAACTCATCGCCATCTTATTTATCCTTCCAGGCTGTAAGGAATTTATTGAGCCGTCACTTCATGACCGGCATGTCATCCTACGGGCGCCAGTTGATGGAACCGAAGGAACGGCTTATGCGCAAACTTTCTGGTGGGAGGAGGTAGAAGATGCGCTGAAATACCGGTTGCAGGTGGTGTCGCCGGATTTTACCCATACGGAACGGCTGATACTGGATACGCTGATAACGGGCAGCAAATTCAACTTTACGCTGGATCCTGGGAATTACCAGTGGCAGGTAAGGGCAGAGAATGGCAGCAGCCAAACGCGCTATACTGCGGCTTCTTTTACAATTTATACTTCCTCTATTAAGAACCAGCAGGTGCAGCTGCTAGCTCCGGCAAATAACCTGGTAACCAATGTAAATACAGCGACTTTTAAATGGCTGAAACTCTATGGCGCCACCAAATACCGATTGGAAATTGATACGAATAACTTTGCCAATGAGGATGCGCTGTTCTTCGATCAAACCATCACCGCACTGGAATACCCGGTAAGTTTTAACCGGGATAAATTATACCAATGGCGGGTAATGGCAATGAATGATACGGCATCCGCTAAATGGTCGGCCGTCCGGCAAATCAGCTATGACAGCACACCGCCAGAAGCGGTAGTTTTAAGCACTCCTGCTAAAGGCAGCGCGGTTACTGCTCCGGTAACCTTGCGCTGGGCAGTAACCCCTGCTGCGGCAAAATATCAATTGCATATCTATAAAAGCGATCAGGCCACGCCTTATAGCACTGCCTATCCATTAACGATCAGCGGCACCGTCCATTCTTTTGCAGGTACAACTGGCGTGCCGGGCGAAAAAGTATACTGGCAGGTTCGCGCAGTTGATGGAGCAGGCAACACAGGCGCTTTCAGCGAACTGCGAAACTTTACGGTCCAATAATACATGGAACAGGTAAAAAATAAAGCAATGATGTATTTGCTGATCTGCGCTGTGGCGATGGTATGGGGAATTATTGCGTACCGGGTTTTCTTTAACGAGGCAGGTGAAGATCAAGCGAACCCTGTTGTGGCACAAAAAACTGATCATGAACCGTATGACCGGTATGTGGCTGCAAACGATACGTTCCGCCTGGCATTGAACTACCGCGATCCTTTTTTAGGAAAGCAAGTTGTAGCAGCAACCGAGCTGAAATCCGCTGCTCCAAAGCAGGTGGTTCCCACTATTCCAAAACCTATTGTCGCACCATTGAACTGGTCAGCGATCCGCTATAGCGGCTATGTGACCAATCCGATCACTAAAAAGATGGTTGCCATCCTGACCGTTAACGGCACGGAGCGGATGGTCGCTGAAGGAGAAAGCTTTGAAGGAGTGAAACTGCTGAAAAATAAAAAAGACTCCATCCTGGTCAGCTGGATGGGAAAACGAAAATATATCAGACAATGAAAATGCTTAAAACTCACCTGATCTTTTTGATAATCATTGCCTTATTGTGCTGTAGGGCTGCTCAGGCACAATCCTATGTAGATCAGATGCTCAGCCACCGGGTCACGGTTCATTATGCCGACCATACGGTAATTGCCGTAGTGAAACCTACAGGAGTGGTTTCCACCCAAAGCGGGGCGACTTACTACTGGTTTTCGGGCAGCCAAATTAATACTACGCAAGGCGGATATAGCGGTAAGCTGCTTAACGGCAAATACCAGGATTTTTACTTGAATAAAAACCTGAAAGAAGCAGGTGTTTTTGAGGAGGGACTGAAAACAGGGCAATGGAAAAGCTGGACTGAAAACGGAATGTTAAAAGATGAATTCACTTATAAAAGCGGTGTCAAAAATGGCAATTATGTAGAATACGATAGCACGGGCAAAGCGTTGCAAAAAGGTAGGTACAAACAAGATTTATTGAACGGCAAGCAAATTACTATGGTTGGCGATAGCACTACAGTTGCCTATTACCATCGGGGCAAAGCCAAGCAGAGAAAGAGCCTGGTTCCCAGATTTATTCACAAAATCTTCCACAAAAAACACTGATGATCAAGGCAGCTGCATTGCATATCGTGATCATTATAGCCTTGGTGATTGCCATTATTTCAGCTTCGCTGCTGTCGGTTGCCTTTTATTACCGACTGGGGCAGCAGCAAAAAGCCCGAATGGACCGGCTAGGATCAAACCTTAAATCCGGTACTGCCATCCTGCTATCGGCTAATTATGAGGCTGCAGATACGGTGGCTGTCAGAGATTTATTTGAAGAGGGGACAGACAGCGTATTGCTTTTTCAGCAGCAGTGGGGGGCTAATACCATGAATACGGTTCGGGCATTTCAGCAGCAAGATACCTTACAGCAATCTTTTTTTTCTGGCAGCAGCTTCACTAACACAGCAGCTATTTACCTAGCTGATGAAGACCGTCCGCTATCAGTGAGCGGAAGTACTCAA
>Ga0247810_10002148_pt1 | contig 11254 bp, 8 predicted proteins | sample UWRJL119311C1_FD_179918 | JGI IMG/M metagenome (GOLD analysis project Ga0247810, IMG submission 179918) | Plant litter microbial communities from Arlington Agricultural Research Station in Wisconsin, United States - UWRJ-L119-311C-1 | ecosystem: Environmental > Terrestrial > Plant litter >...
AGCTCGGGCTCGAGCGTGGCGAGGCCGGTCGCGATATTGACCATGATCGGGAAGAAGCTGATGAGGAACGCCGTGAGGATGGCCGGGCCCACGCCGATGCCGAACCATACGACCAGGATCGGCACGAAGGCCGCCTTGGGGAGCGCGTTGAACGCCGTCATCAGCGGGTACATCGCCGCATAGGCCAGGCGCGAGCTGCCGATCACGAAGCCCAGCAGCACGCCCACCACGATCGCCAGGCCGAAGCCGGCCATGGTCACCCAGAAGGTGCGCCAGGCGTGGCCCGCGATGACCTGCTTGAACTCCCAGAACTGCTCCCAGATGCGCGAGGGGCTGGGAAAAATAAAGTCCGACACGCCGAAGCCGCGGCAGACGATCTCCCAGAGCAGCAGCACGGCGATCAGCAGGAACCAGGGCGACCAGCGTTCGATCTGTTTGCTGTTCTTCATCATGACGCCACCCCCGCTGCGGCTGTCTGCGCCTGGCTGATGCCGGTGTTCCGGATGGCGCCGATGTGGCCGCGCAGCTCCAGCACGATGTCGGTGAACTCCTTGGTGTAGGTCACTTCGAGCTCGCGCGGCCGTGGCAACTCGATCTCGCGCTTGACCACGAAGCGGCCCGGGGACTTGCTCATCACGTACACGGTGTCGGCCAGAAACACGCTCTCGCGCAGGTCGTGCGTCACCAGAATCACGTTGAACTGCTGCTCGGTCCAGAGGTCGCGCAGGATGCACCACAGCTCTTCGCGCGTGAACGCGTCCAGCGCGCCGAAGGGCTCGTCGAGCAGCAGCATCTTCGGTTCGTGGATGAGCGCGCGGCAGATGCTCGCGCGTTGCTGCATGCCACCGGACAGCTGCCACGGAAATTTGTCTTCATAGCCCGCGAGGCCGACCTTCTGCAGCAGCTTGCGGGCACGCTCGACGTACTCCTTGCGCTTGGCCTTGAAGTTCGATCGGTACGGCTCGACGATCTCCAGCGGCAGCAGCACGTTGTCGACCGTGGTGCGCCACGGCAGCAGCGACGGTGCCTGAAAGGCCATGCCCGAGATCTTCAGCGGGCCCGTGACCGGCGCGCCGTCGATGCGGATCTTGCCCATCGAGGGCATCTTGAGCCCGGTCGTGAGCTTCATGAAGGTCGACTTGCCGCAGCCCGACGGGCCGACGATGGCGATGAACTCGCCACGCTTGACCTTCAGGTCGATGGCTTCGACCGCGAAGTGGTTCTCGCGCAGCAGTTCTTCGTTGTAGGCGAGCCAGACGTCCTGGAAGTCGACGAAGGGCGGCGCGGTACCGGCGGTGTCGCTCATCACTTCTTGAGAATGTTCAGTTCGGCTGCCGGCGGCAGCATGGCGCTGGTCCACACCGTGTCGGGGTTCACGCGGGACTTGGTGTTGAACGCGTCCGACACCTGCGAGGCCATCAGCGACAGGCGCCCGGCGTTCACGGCACCGAAGCCTTCGGTCTTGGCGTCGGGGCTGTTGATCACCGTGTCGATGGCCAACTGCAGCCGGCGCGTCTCGAGCTTCGAATCGATGATGCCGTCGCGTGCCTTCACCGATTCGATCGCGACCGCCGGGTTGGCGATCACTTCCTTGGCGCCCTTGGCGAAGGCCGTCAGGAAGGCTTTGACCGCCGCCGGGTTCTCCTTGATCAGCTTGGGCGAAGCGATGATCACGTTGCCGTAGAGCTTCACGCCGTAGTCGGGGTACGGCAGGATCACGATGTCGGCGGCCTTGGCGCCGCGGGCCTCGAGGTTGAGCAGCGAGGTGAAGGTGAAGCCGGTGATGGCGTCGATGTCGCCGCGCATCAGCATCGTTTCGCGCAGCGTCGGGTCCATGGCCGTCCAGTTCACGGCGCCCACGTTGTTCGCCTTGGCGAAGATCGGAAAGGCGCGCCGGCCGGCGTCGAACACGGGTGCGCCGAGTTTCTTGCCGGCGAGGTCGGCTGGCTTGGTGATGCCGCTCTTCTTCAGCGCCATGACCGAGGCCGGTGTGTTGTTGTAGACCATCATCACCGCGACCGGCTTGTTCGGCGCATCGGGGTTGTTGGCATGGAATTCCATCAGGGCTGCCAGGTCGGCGAAGCCCATCTCGTAGGCACCCGAGGCCACGCGCGTGACGGTGCCGCCGGAGCCGTTGCCCGCATCGATGGTCACGTCGAGGCCGGCGTTCTTGAAGTAGCCCTTGGCGGCCGGATGCAGGAAGAGCGCGGCGGGGCCTTCGAAGCGCCAGTCGAGCTGGAACTTGATCGGCGTTTGCGCATGGGCGGCGCCGAGGCCGAAGCTCAATGCGGATGCGGCGAGGAAGGACTGGATCAGTTGGCGCTTGTTCATCGGTGACTCTCGGTAAAGGGTGTCACCCATTCAAGCAATATCGGTGCCCGCACGCCATTGGTGCGAATCCGGAGCACGTGCCAAAGGAGTGCGTGGTCGCCGCCCAGCAAAACGCCCCGCGCGGCGCACCGTCACGGGGCGTTTCTCGCAAGCGATGCACTATTTCTGAATGGCCGCTTGCGCCACCGCCAGCGCGGTCATGTTGACCACCCGGCGCACTGTGGCCGAAGGCGTGAGGATGTGCGCCGTGCCCGCCGCGCCCAGCAGGATCGGCCCGACCGTGACGCCGTTGCCACCCGTCATCTTCAGGACGTTGAACAGGATGTTCGCCGCGTCGAGATTGGGGCAGATCAGCAGGTTGGCTTCGCCAGTGAGCGTGGATTCGGGCAGCGCATTGCGGCGCACGCGCTCGGACAGCGCCGCGTCGCCGTGCATCTCGCCGTCGCATTCGATGTCGGGCGCCATCTGGGCGAAGAGGTCGCGCGCCTGCCGCATCTTCTTGGCCGACCCGCGGTCGGAAGAGCCGAAGTTGGAGTGAGACAGGAAGGCGACCTTGGGCGGCAGACCGAAGCGGCGCACCTCCTCGGCGGCCATCATCGCGATGCCGGCCAGCGTCTCGGCGTCGGGGTTTTCGTGCACGTTGGTGTCGGCGATGAACAACGTGAATTTCTCGAGAGTGAGCGCGTTCAGGGTGGCGAAGCCCGGCGAGCCTGCCTTGGCCCCGAGCACGTCACGCAGTACGCGCAGGTGGCTGTCGAAGCGGCCGACCAGCCCGCACAACATGGCATCGGCGTCGCCCAGATGAACCATCAGCGACGCGATCGTGGTGTTGGAGCGGCGCACCATCGACTTCGACGCCTCTGGCGTGATGCCGCGGCGCCCCATGAGCTTGTGATACCCCTCCCAGTAGTTGCGAAAGCGCGGGTCGTCTTCGGGGTTGGTGCAGTCGACGTCCTTGCCGATGCGGATGCGGAGGCCCGCCTTCTTGATGCGGGCCTCGATCACGGCCGGGCGGCCGATCAGGATCGGATAAGCCAGGCCTTCGTCCACGGCTTCCTGCGCGGCGCGCAGCACGCGGTCGTCCTCGCCTTCGGCGTAGGCGACTCGCTTGGCAGTCGCTAGCTTGGCCGCGGTGAACACCGGGCGCATGAACATGCCGGTCTGGTAGACGAAGCGCGTGAGGTGCTGGCGGTAGGCTTCGAGGTCGGCAATGGGCCGCGTCGCGACGCCCGACGCCTCGGCGGCCTTGGCCACGGCCGGTGCAATGCGCAGGATCAGCCGCGAGTCGAAGGGCTTGGGAATGATGTAGTCGGGGCCAAAGGCGAGCTCCTGGCCCGCGTAGGCAGTGGCGACTTCTTCGCTGATGTCGGCCTTGGTCAGCTCTGCGATCTCGCGCACGCAGGCGAGCTTCATTTCCTCGGTGATCTTGCTTGCGCCGCAGTCCAGTGCGCCGCGGAAGATGTAAGGAAAGCACAGCACGTTGTTGACCTGGTTCGGGTAGTCCGACCGGCCGGTGGCGATGATGCAGTCGGGCCGCACTTCCTTGGCCAGTTCGGGACGGATCTCCGGCTCGGGGTTGGCCAGCGCGAGCAGGATGGGTTGCGTGCCCATGCTCTTGACCATGTCCGGCGACACCACGCCCGGTGCCGAGCAGCCGAGGAACACGTCCGCGTCCTTCATCACGTCGGCCAGCGTGCGCGCGCCGGTGTCGGCCTGTGCATAGCGCGCCTTCGATTCGTCGAAGCCGCCTGGGCGGCCGGTGTAGATCAGCCCTTTGGAGTCGACCGCGAAGATGTTGGCAGGCTTGGCGCCGAGGCCCACCATCACATCGAGGCAGGCGATGGCCGCGGCGCCGGCGCCCGACACGGCGATCTTCACGTCCTCGATCTTCTTGCCGACCAGCTCGAGGCCGTTGATGAGCGCAGCGGCCGAGATGATCGCGGTGCCGTGCTGGTCGTCGTGGAACACCGGGATGTTCATGCGCTCGCGCAGCTTCTTCTCGATGTAGAAGCACTCGGGCGCCTTGATGTCCTCGAGGTTGATGCCGCCCAGCGTCGGCTCGAGCGCCGCGATGATGTCGACCAGCTTGTCGGGGTCGTTCTCGGCCAGTTCCAGATCGAACACATCGATGCCTGCGAACTTCTTGAAGAGGCAACCCTTGCCTTCCATCACCGGCTTGCTGGCCAGCGGGCCGATGTTGCCCAAGCCCAGCACGGCGGTGCCGTTGGTGACCACACCCACCAGGTTGCCGCGCGAGGTGTACTCAGCCGCCAGTGATGGGTCCGCCTGGATGTCGAGGCAGGGGTACGCCACGCCGGGCGAATAGGCCAGCGACAGGTCGCGCTGGTTGAGCAGGGGCTTGGTCGGGGTGATGGAGATCTTGCCGCGGACCGGGCTTCGGTGGTAGTCGCGGGCGGCTTCGCGCAGGGCTTCTTCGGCGGGTGAGAGGGGGTTGGCCATGGGGCTCTCCGTGATCGTTGTCGTCAAAACAAAAGGAGAGGCTACCGCAAAGCGATGCCTCTCCTGAAGGGTGAAAACCACGCCTGCGGCGCTGCTGCACGAGCCCCGGTGACGTGGCCGGCGGCGATCAGAACGGGGGTGCCGAGTCCTTGCTGCCGTGGACGGCCGAGCCGTTGTTGGAGTCGACGAACAAGCTCCATGCGGCCATGAACAATGCCGCGATCACCGGGCCGATCACGAAACCGTTGATGCCGAAGAGCGCCATGCCGCCGATGGTGGAGATCAGCACCACGTAATCGGGCATTTGCGTGTCCTTCCCGACCAGCAGCGGCCGCAGGATGTTGTCGATCAACCCGATCACGAAGACGCCGACGAACACCAGCCCCAGGCCCTTGGCGAGGGCGCCGCTGGCGAGCAGGTAAATAGCGACCGGACCCCATATCAGCGCCGCACCCACGGCGGGCAGCAGCGACAGAAAGGCCATCACCACGCCCCAGAGCAGCGCGCCTTGCACGCCCAGCATCCAGAATGCCAGGCCGCCGATCGTGCCCTGCACCGCAGCGACGACCACGTTGCCCTTGACCGTCGCACGGATCACGGTGGTGAACTTGTTGAGCAGGTAGTGCGTGTGCGGACGGGCCAGCGGCAGCGCCTCGCGGATGGTCTTCGACAAGTCGGCGCCGTCTCTCAACAGGAAGAAGAGAAGGTAGAGCATCACGAAGAAGCTCACGACGAAATCGAAGGTGTTCTGGCCGATGCTCAGCGCCTGCTGCGCGATCATTTGCGAACCCTGCGCCGCACCGGCCGACAGCTTGGTCAGCAGCGACTCGAGGTTGCCCAGGCCGAAGCGGTCCATCAGGTTCAGCACGGGGCGCGGGAGAGCACCGGCGATCTGCTGGAAGTAGGTCACGAAGTTGAGTTCACCGCTGCGCAGGCGCTGCGTCACGGTCGCCACATCCTGCACCAGAGACGCGGCGATCATCGACAGCGGCAGGAACACGATCACCAGGCAGATGGCCAGCGTGGCCAAGGCCGCCAGCGTGCGGCGCTTGCCCATCTTCACGAGCAACCATTTGTAGAGGGGGTTGAAGAGGATGGCCAGCGCCACACCCCAGAGCACCGCCCCCGCGAAGGGCAGCAGGATCCAGAAGAAGGCGACCGAGACGGCCGCCAGCAGGAAGAGGAAGAAGCCGCGCTGGAGTTGGGGTGAGATCATGAGCGGCTCGACTTTAGCCCACCGCAAGCGGCTTGCCTTGCGCACTTCGGCCTGGATGCGTCAGCGCAAACCGCGACCGCGCGTGGGCGGCTCGGCTCGCCAACGAACGCCTGTCAGTGCGCCTCGGCCTGTTTGGCTGCGGCGATGACCGCGGCCTCGTCGTGCTTGGCGCCGTTGAGGAACAGGTTCAGCAGGACGGCCGTGATCGATGCCAGCAGGATCCCCGACTCGATCAGCGAATGAAGGCCGTGCGGCATCCACTGCTTGAAGTTGGGGGCGATCAGCGGGATCATCCCCACGCCGATCGACACCGCGACGATCATCGGGTTGTGCCGGTTGGTCTTGAAATCTACGCCCGACAGGATGCGGATGCCGGTGGCGGCGACCATGCCGAACATCACGAGACCTGCGCCGCCCAGCACCACGGTGGGCAGCGACTCGATCAGCGCCGCCATCTTCGGCAGCAGGCCCAGCACGACGAGAATCACGCCGCCCGCCACGCACACGTAGCGGCTCTTGATGCCCGTCACGGCCACCAGGCCCACGTTTTGCGAGAAGCTGGTGTACGGGAAGGTATTGAAGATGCCGCCGATGAGCGTGCCCAGGCCGTCGGTGCGCAGGCCTTTGGCGAGGTCCTTCTGGTCGATCTTGCGTTCGGTCATCTCGCCCAGCGCCAGGAACATGCCGGTCGACTCGATCATCACCACGATCATGATCAGCGTCATGGTGAGGATGAGGACCGGGTCGAACTGCGGCGCGCCGAAGTGGAAGGGCAGCACGACATCGAACCACGGCGCCTTGCCGACCTTCTCGTAGGTCATGATGCCCATCGCCGTGGCGACCACGCCACCGATCACGATGCCCAGCAGCACCGAGATGTTGGCGATGAAGCCTTTGGCGTACTTCACGATCAGCAGGATCGACACCAGCACCAATGCGGCCACGCCGAAGCCGGTGAGATCGGCGTACTTCGGGTTAGGCACCGTCGGCAGGATGGCGAAGCCCTTGGGCACAGGCGGAATCGCGCTGCCCGGCGAGGTGACGTCTGCCAGCCACTTGGCGTAGACCGGGTCGACGATGGCCGGCGCGGTCGGGCCGAAAGGGTTGCCGAAGATCCAGTTGATGCCCACGCGCATCAGGCTGATGCCGATGACCGCGATGATCGTGCCGGTGACCACCGGCGGGAAGAAGCGCAGCAGCTTGCTGACCGCGGGCGCAATGATGATCGATATCACCCCGGCCCCGATGATCGAGCCGAACAACAATTGCGCACCGTTGACGCCAGGGTTGGCGTTGGCAATGGCCACCATCGGCGCGACCGATGCGAAGGTCACGCCCATCATCACCGGAAGGCGGATGCCGAACCACTGCGTGGCGCCCAGCGACTGGATCAGCGTGGCAATGCCGCAGCAGAAGAGGTCGGCAGAGATCAGCAGGGCGACCTCGCTCGGGCTCAGCTTGAGTGCACGCCCGACGATCAGCGGCACCGCGACGGCGCCCGCATACATCACCAGCACATGCTGCAGGCCGAGGGCGGTGACCTTGCCGAGTGGCAACTTCTCATCGACGGCATGGACGCTGGAAGAACCGGAAGAACGCATCGAAAGCTCCTGACAAGGGGCGAGGTCGGGCCGCGGGATGGGCCGAAGCCCGAAGAATAGACAAATCGCCGTCATCGATAAAGTCGGACAATTCGATAAATCAATCAGGATTCGCGATGAAACCCACTCTGGTCGAACTGCGCGTGTTCGTCGCCGTGGCCGAAAGCGGGCATTTCACTCGGGCGGCCGAGCGTCTGGGCATGTCGCAGTCGTCGCTCAGCGCGGCGCTCGGGAAGCTCGAGAAGATGCTCGGTACCCGGCTCTTCGACCGGCACACACGCGCCTGCCAGCCGACCGAGGCCGGCACGGCGCTGCTGCCGGCAGCGCGTCGGCTGGTGGCCGACTGGGATCAGTTGCTTGGCAGCGCGCACGACTTTGCGGTGTTCGCGCGCGGCCGTGTCGACATTGCCGCTCCTAACGCCCAATGCGCGCTGCTGCTGCCGCCGCTGATCCGCAGCTTTCGCGAAAGCCACCCAGGCGTGCGTGTGGTGCTGCACGATGTGCCGGAGCACGAGGTGCATGCGCTGGTGCGCAGCGGCGCTGCCGACCTCGGCATCGCGACGCAGACCGATGCGCGCACCGACCTGGTCGTCACGCCCCTTTTCACCGACCAGTTCATCGCGGTGCTGCCGCCGGGGCATGCGCTGAGTGCCAAGCGATCGCTCGAATGGTCGCAGCTGGCGCGCGAATCGATCATCGGCTACCTCCCGGGCAACCCGGTGCGCCGCCTGCTCGACGAAAAGCTGGCCGAGCGCGGCATCACGCTCGACTACGCCTTCGAGATCGCCTTGCCCTGGACCACCGTCGGGCTGGCGCGCGAGGGGCTGGGCGTGGCGGTGGTCACGATGGCGCTGCGACCGCTGGCGCAATGGCACGGCTTGGAGGTGCGGCCCGTCGGCCGGCCGCAGTTGGCACGGACGCTGGTGCTGCTGCGCGCGCCCGGCAATTCGCTGTCGCCGGCGGCGGCCGCGTTCAAGGAACTGCTGGCGGGCGCCTCGCCCGCCGGTTGAGCGCTCAGGTGCGCTTGGCGCCGCGCATCAGCACCATGTAGATCACGGCGCCGCCGATGGCGCCGATGACCCAGCCGAAGTTGTTCTCGGGCAGCACCTTGAGCAGCTGCGTGCTGATTTCCCAGCCGATCGACAGGATGCTCGCGAGGACGAGCGCCGTCACACCGACCTTGTTCCACCCGCCGTCGTAGTGGTAGCGCCCGCTCGGCGCCATGCTGTAGAGGTCTTCGACCTTCAGCACTTGCTTCTTGAGCAGATAGAAGTCGGCCACCATCACCCCGAAGAGCGGCGCCAGCACCGCACCGAACACGCTCACGAAAATCGTGATGGCCTTCGGGCTGTCGACGAAGATCCAGGGGCACACCAGGACCGCCAGGATGGAGGTGATCAGCCCACCGCGCTTGAAGTCGACGTGCTTGGGGAACAGGTTGGCGAAATCGTAGGCCGGCGAGACGAAGTTCGCGACGATGTTGATGCCCATGGTCGCGATGATGAAGGTCACGCTGCCGAGCACCACGGCCCACTTGTTGTCGATCTTCGACACGATCTCGATCGGGTCCATGATCATGTGGCCGAACACCTTGGCGCTGCCTGCCGTCACCACCACCACGATGATCGCGAAGAGGATGAAGTTCACCGGCAGCCCCAGGAAGTTGCCGATCTTCATGTCGCGTGGGGTCTTGGCGTACCGCGAGAAGTCGCCGAAGTTGAGCAGCAGCGCGGCAAAGTAGCTCACCACCAGCAGGATGGCGCTGCCCATGGCGATGAAGGATTCCGTGCCGGTCAGCACCTTGTCGCTGAGCGTGAGGTCGAGTGAATCCCAACCCGCCTTCCAAATGATCCAGCCCATGAGCAGGAACATCACGACGTACACCGCAGGGCCGCAGAAGTCGATGAACTTGCGGATGGCTTCCATCCCGCGCTGGAAGATCAGCAGCTGGAAGATCCACATGAAGAAGAAGCAGGCCCAGCCGAGCAGGTCGAGCCGCAGGAAACTGGTGGTGTGCAGTGCCGCCGCAGCGGGGAAGAAGACCAGCACCAGCGTAGCGACCGCTTTAGAAGCGAAGTACGTCTGCACGCCGTACCAGACCACCCCGACCACGCCGCGGATCAACGCGGCGAAGTTCGCGCCCATCACGCCCATGCTGACCCGCGCCATCACCGGGTAGGGAATGCCGTGCTGTTGGCTCGGCTTGCCGATCCAGTTCATCAACACGTTGACGATCGCGATGCCGACCACGAGCGCGGCGAGCACCTGCCATCCGTTGAGCCCGAGCAGGAACAGGCTGGCTGCGAAGGTGTAGCCGCCGACGCTGTGCACATCGGACATCCACATCGCGAACACGCTGTAGGAGGACCAGGTTTTCTTCGCGCCCGTGACGGGTGCCAGGTCTTCGTTGATGAGGCGCAGGTCTGCGCCTGGTATGCCGTGATGGCCTTCGTTCATGCGATTGCTCCCAGTGGTGATGCAGGTTCAGGTAACGCGGCGGAAATGCCGTGTGGATGCCCCGCGCGCTCCTGCCGCGTCGAGGAACACGCTGGCCCTGGCCTGAATGTCAGGCGAGCAGCGCGTTGATCAGGTCCAGCTGACGGTCGGGCCCGTCCTGCACGAGATGCAGGCTGGCCTCGATGCGCATCAGGTGCTCGGTCATGCTGGCAACGGCGGCTTCCACCTGACCGCTGCGGCACAGCCTCAGAAAGTCGGCGTGCTCGCCCGATGCGCAGTGGGAATCGTTGTCCGAGTGGTAGAGCATGGCGATGAGCGAGCTGCGCGCGACCAGCTCGCGCACCAGTTCGGCCAGCGTGGCATTGCCGGTGGCTTCGGCCAGCGCCACATGAAAGTCGCCCAGCAGCTTCTCGCGCACCGTGCCGGTCGTCGCATGCGGGCGCAGGGCGCTGCGCTCGAAGCGGATGTGCTGCTCGAGCCGTTGGTAGTCGCGAGGACGCGCCTTGGCGATGAACAGCCGCACCACCTCGCTCTCCAGGATGCGCCGCAGCCCGAAGACCTCGCGCGCTTCCTGAACCGTCGGTTTGCTCACGAACGCGCCCTTGTCGGGAATCATCTCGATCAGCTTGTCCTTCGACAGCGTCAGAAGCGCTGCGCGTACCTTGGTGCGACTCACGCCGTAGACGCGCCCCAGCGCTTCCTCGCGCAACCAGGTGCCCGGTGGCAGTCGCTTCTCGAGGATCGCCGTCGCGATGTCCTGGCCGATCTCTTCGATCGTCGCGACCTTGGTCGGGTCGACCGTCGGCGTTACAGCCAACGGTCGTTGAGCAACGGTGACGGAAGGGCTGGCTTTGGGCGCGCGGGGCATGGAGCGATTGTGAGCGTGCGTCGGTGTGGCCGTCTCCGACGACGCGGTCGAGCGCCTCGGGCATGGGCTTGCAAACAGGACGGCGCGACACGGACATGGGAAATTGAGATGCCGGATGGCGCGGAGTGACTCGCAAGACCCAGGCCAGCAATCGACAACGATATTTGTATACAAAGATTGCTGGCGATCGTGCCTGATTCCCGGGGTGTGCGTTCCACGTGCTTTCCCGGTGCACGCGCGCGCCAAAAAGCAGCAGGCCCGCACGAAGCGGGCCTGAAGGGGGATGTCGAAAAGACGCTGGTTCGAAGGGCTCAGGCCAGC
>Ga0247810_10002150_pt1 | contig 11240 bp, 8 predicted proteins | sample UWRJL119311C1_FD_179918 | JGI IMG/M metagenome (GOLD analysis project Ga0247810, IMG submission 179918) | Plant litter microbial communities from Arlington Agricultural Research Station in Wisconsin, United States - UWRJ-L119-311C-1 | ecosystem: Environmental > Terrestrial > Plant litter >...
ATCCTATAAATATTATTTTTTAGCGCTAATTGAGAATTTTCCTGATTGGGAACAAAGAACTATACTATTTACGAGTGATGATATAGCATATTGCAAGTATCATTTTTCATTTATAGATACTGCATTTTTTTTAGAGGGCCTCAGTCCGGTAGAGCAATTAGTAGTAGGTTCTCAATGTGACGATTTCATTATTAGTAATTCTACTTTTTCATGGTGGATAGCATGGATAGGAGAAAAGACAAATACAAAAGTTATTAGGCCGATAAGTAACTTCAGAGGTAGTTTTGCAAAGATGAATAATGACTCTGATTATTTTCCTGAAAGATGGATATGTTTTAGTGATACCCTTTATAGGATACCTGCTAAATACTTTTCTCTAAAGATGAAAGGGTATAGTTATAAAGTTATGGCTGACATAAAGTTTAAATCCAGGCAATTACTAAATTCAATAAAAAAAACAATAAAGAAATACGCTTACGTGGTAATAGATAAATTGCCTAAATCAAATTGAGTGCTAAGCCGAATAAGAGAAAATTAATCGCTATATAAAATCAGCTGTTTAAGTACCTACCGTAACTGAATAAATTTAACAGATGGACAATTCTAAAATAGCAATTCTCAGTACAGTGATTAATAAAGAACTCTATCAAATCAGTTCGCCATTATTTCCTGAAAAAATACAGAAATATATAATAGATGGAACAAATGGCATGCATGGTATTTCAAGTATTTTTTATATGATGGAGAAACTGAAAGGAAAAGGTATTGAATGGCTAATAATGTCTGATGAGGATGTGTTATTTGCAAATCCTTTTCTCGTTTTTGACTTGATTGAAAAGATGCAATCCGAAAATTATACAATTTGTGGTATTCGCGATGGTGGACTTATAAGACATCGTGTCCAGAATCCTTTCCTAATAAATACTTTCTTTTCAATTATCAATTTTAAAGAGATTGAAATGTTATGGGACAAAAAAGAAATTCTTAAGAATAATTACATTTTAGAAAATGAATTTGATGATAATTTAGACCATCTTACGGGGCTGTATGATAGAAACAGTCTTAAAGAACCCTATTATTGTTTCTACCTTTGGTTACGAAGGAAAAATAAAAAGATTTTTTTTCTTGATACAAAAATCGCCTTTAAAGATGATGACTTTACTAATGTCGTTTATTTCGAAAATGTAGTTTTACTTTATCATACTTGGCATGCAAGATTTTATAGTAAAAGTAAGCAACAGACCGAAAGAATAAATAAGGTGCTGCAATCGATTGTTTCTGATCAAAAAAAATTGCCTGATCTCAAAGTAATTGTTTTTAAAGATAAGTTTTATGCTGCAAGAAGTAAAATTTGGAAGCAGGTTTATAAGATTAAAAACAGAATGCATAATTTTAGCGTTTTAAAATAATAAATTTTAAAACAAAGATTAAGTTATTAATCTCCTTAAATAATACGATGAAAAAGTTAGGTGTTGTGATTACTGATGGCGTTGGATTCCGGAATTTTATTCTAAGTGATTTCCTGATAGAGGCAGAAAAGACATTTGATGAAGTAGTCATACTTTCCTGTCTGCCTGCTAATGTCTACAGCAAACTGTTGTCAAAGTCGAGAGTCGTTGAATTAGAGGTTTTTGAGGAAAAATTTAAGACATGGTTTTTTAGAAAAACGAAGGAAATAGCCCACTTACAGTTACATAAAAAGGGCAATTTCGGTATTCAGGATAATTATAAGACCAATATATCAACATCCAGAAACCCAAGGGGTTTTGCTACACGTTTTATTTTTAAATGGACTCACTTCTTCCACTCGGAACGGTGGATTAAGTTCTATAATCTTTGTCAGCAATTTACATTTATGAACCATAGAGTAACTGCTGGTTATAGAGAGATTTTAATACGTGAAAAATTTGACTTATTGTTCTTTACCCACCAGCGTCCTCCGTTTATTGCACCTATGGCATATGTGTCTGAAAAATTGAAAATAAAAAACTGTTCATTCATATTCAGCTGGGATAATTTGGCATCAAAAGGCAGGATGGCCGCTAATTTTGATTATTATCTGGTATGGAGTGAATTGATGAAGAGTGATTTGCTGACTTTTTATCCTGAGGTTAAACCAGGTCATGCAGCGATAGTGGGCACGCCGCAATTTGAACCCTATATTTTAGAAAGGTATGAATCTTCACAACAGGTGTTCTATTCTAAATTCGGACTGGATAGTAATCTGAAAACAATTTGCTTTAGTTGCGGAGATATTTCTACGAGCCGCAATGATGAATTATATATAGAATGTATTGCCGATTTAATGTTGAACAACTTAATTCAGCCAGTAAATCTGATAGTCAGGACTTCTCCAGCAGAAGATCCGGTCAGGTTTCATAAAATCGCTGAAAAATTTCCGTTTATAAAATGGCAGTACCCGAAATGGGAATTGGCCAGATCAGGGCACCAAGAGTCCTGGTCGCAACGGATTCCTTCCATTGAAGATATTAAAGATTTACGCAGTTTGCTGCAATACTCAGATATGAATGTCAATATGCTGTCGACAATGACGTTAGATTTTATCCAATTTGACAAACCGGTTATAAATCCTGTTTTCGGCAATTTGTCCAATGGACTATATGATGACCAGCGCTTTCTTAAATACGAGCACATAAAAAATGTAACTGCCAGTGGGGCTACTATAATTGTTAAAAGCAAGGAAGAAATGAAGGATGCGATAAATTCATATTTACAGCAAAAAGATTTAGGAAAGGAGAATAGGGACAAATTGCTGCAGTTACAAATTGGCATGCCCCTGTTGGGAACCAGTAAACGTATAGCAGAAGCATTACAACAATGGGCTTAAAAAACAAAAAAATAGCGGTGCTCTGCAATTATGAGCTACTTATGGAAAGGGTAGGGGGAATGGACTATTTCTTTTGGGAATTTGATAGGAAATGCAAACAGAATAATATTAGTGTGGATTGGTTTTTCCCCAATACTGCTACACATGGCGAATATCCACAATTGACAATACACGCTAGCAGTTACAGTAATCTGGAATTTTTTTTCTTAGAATTCTGTCAGATGAAATCCGGGCAGGAATATGAATATGTAATAACACACTTTGTTGAATTATGTACTCCTATACTGGCTAAAATAAAGAAATTAACTAAAGCAAAAATAATAGCTGTAGATCATAATCCCAGGCCTTTAGAAGGTTATCCCCTCAGCAAAAGAATAAAAAAAAGGATTAAAGGTATTTTATTTGGCCACGATACAGATGTGTTTGTAGGTGTTTCCCAGTATACTTCCAATGAAATTATAAAAGATTTTGGATTTCAGCTCAAAAGTAAAACGATAACTATCTACAATGGTGTTCAAATTGACGAGATAATTACACAAAATAGCAGAAGTTCGGCAGAGCCTGTTTTTTTGGTTGCCTCCCATTTAAGAGAATCCAAAGGGATCCAAGATTTAATAGAAGCGGTATACCGGCTTAGTGAAGATATAAAAGGGAAAATCAGGATTGACATATACGGTGACGGTCCATTTTTAGAATTTCTTCTACAAAAAATACAACAGAGAAAATTGGGGCATGTTTTTATTTTTAAAGGTAGCCAACGTAATCTCAAAGAGATATATTGTAAGTATGATTATATGTTACAGCCAACCCGTATGGAATGTTTTAGCCTCTCCATATTAGAAAGCCTTGCAGCCAATGTTCCTGTTATAACAACAAACGTGGGTGGTAACGAAGAAGCCGTAAGTGATGGGGTAAATGGTTTTATCTTCAGGGCAAGAGATATTGGCAGCCTTAGCAAAATATTAAAAGATGTATATTTGGGGAACGAGAAAATCACTGTAGATACGAGAAAATTAATTGAAGATAATTTTAACCTGGAGCAGATGGTCCAAAAGCATTTTAATCTTTTAGTATGAAAATAGCATTTCTTACTCCGGAATATCCACATCATAAAACAGGTAGTTATGGTGGGATTGGTACAAGCATTAAGAATCTTTCAAAAGGATTAATAGAGCATGGAAATAAAGTCATTATAATAATTTATGGACAGAAAGAAGATGCCGTATTTGAGGAGGACGGTATAATCTTTCATCAGGTCAAAAATGTAAAGATTAAAGGTTTGTCGTGGTACTTTACCAGAAAAAAGATCCAAAAGATCATCAATGATTTATACGATAATAATCAGGTAGATTTAATTGAGGCACCTGATTGGACGGGTATTACATCATTTATAAAAGTAAAATGCCCTATTGTAATACGTCAAAATGGCTCAGATACCTACTTTTGCTATCTCGATGGAAGAAAGGTGAAACCTATAAATAAATTTCATGAAAAGTATGCTTTGAAAAATGCAGACTCAGTACTATCAGTCAGCAACTATACGGGGGAATTGACAAACAGGCTTTTTGAGCTTGACCTTAATTTTACGGTCATACCGAATTGTATAGACAACTCTTTCCTTGTAGCAAATCCTGTGGCAGGTGATCAGCATACACTGCTTTATTTCGGCAGTTTAATAAGAAAAAAAGGATTATTAGAGCTGCCCCATATTTTTAATAAAGTGGTAGAAAGGAATCCAAATACCAAACTGATTATTATTGGCAGGGATGTGCCGGATATTATAACAGGCAGTAGCTCTACCTGGGAAATGGCTAAGGAATTATTCTCCAAAGAAGCCTTAAAAAATGTAAATTATATAGGAGTGGTGGCCCATGAATCTATAAAACAATATATCCAAAATGCGACAGTCTGCTTGTTTCCTTCATTTGCGGAAGCCTTACCGCTCGCATGGCTCGAAGCTATGGCTGTAGGTAAATCACTTGTCGCATCTAATGTAGGTTGGGCTAAGGAGATGATTGATGATGGTACTGATGGCTTTTTAGTTCACCCTACCGATCATAAACTGTATGCAGAAAGAATCAACACATTGTTGGCAGATCCTGATTTAAGGCACGCTTTCGGAGAAAAAGCAATTGAAAAAATACATTCCAGATTTGCAGCTTCTGCGCTGATACACAAAAACATGAGTTATTACCAAACAATAATAAACGAAAAGAGATGAATTTGGAATTAAATGAATATGTTACTTCCAGTGGAGAAATAATTTTATATACAGGAAATGTTGATCTGGACAAACTTGCAGCTGTTGTTGTTGGTCCGGGTGATATTTGGCACAGTTCATTTGAACAAGGTTATAAAAATTCTTTTCAGGAACTCGTTTATCAGGCATCAGTCTTTTTTTGGTATATTAATGATTTTGATAACCTTGATCAAGCTGTAAGTTGGCGGGTTAACCCAAATCATTTTGCAGTCCGGAAGTCAGTATGGGACCTAATGAATGGTTTTGATAATGATTTTGATAATCCGCAGATGCAGGCATTGGATTTTGGTTTTCAGTGTGTTAGGTTTTATGGCGGAATCCCATTATATGTAAAAGGTCTCTTTTTTTCAGAAGAAGTAGAAACAGTAGAGATTTCAGTCCGCGATCGCCATGTGTTTTTTCGTAAAAACTTTAAGATTGAGCATTCCTTATTCATGTTGTATAGAATAGGACTATGGAAATTAAAAGAGTGGAAAGCTTTCTTTTATGCGAAAAATAATTTTATACAACGTTCTTATACTATAAATATACCGCCAAGGAAGTTAGTGGATTTGGATAAAAAGCCAACAGTAAGTTATATCATTCCTACAATGTTCAGGCAGGAATTTACACTTCAGTTATTGGAAGACCTCAAAAATCAGATTACTAAGCCATTAGAGGTGATTATTGTAGACGCTACTCCAGAAAAGGACAGGCCTAAAGAGGGTTATGATGCAAAAAACTATCCGTTCGAATTAACCGTGATATGGCAAAAATCAAAGGGGAGCTGTAGGGCGAGAAATGAAGCCATTGCGTTATGTAAGGGTGATTATATAATTTTTGGAGATGATGATATCCGGGTTCCAACGAATTTTATTGACAACCACATCCGTTTCTTAGAGACTTATAGAGCTGAAGCATGTAATGGTTTGGATATCCGGGCAGATAACCATTTACAGGATTTAAACGATCTTAAATATAAGCTGGATAATTTTGGAATCTTAAGATGGAAAGCCGGAGCAACAAATAATTTTAGTAATGCCAATTCATGTGTAAAACGGGAATTGGTTAATCGACTTATTGGAAACGATGTTAACTTTGATGGTGGTTATGGCGAAGACAGTGATTTTGGTTTGTCTTTGGCAAAATTAGGAGCTACAGTTATGTTTAATCCTTTTTCCCCTAATCTACACCTGAAGCCACCAAGTGGTGGTTATCGTTGGTGGGGTTCACAGTCAAAAATTATAGGCAGTAAACGCAAAAAGCAACCATGGGAGTTAGATGTACCCGTGAAAAGGATAAGGCCTGTACCAAGTCCAACTGTAATGTATGGTATAATCAAGCAATTTACACCACAACAGTTGATCGAATATAAATACAAACATTTTAGTTACTATCTTTTTTCGGGCTCCAAGATTGGTTTCTTATACCGTTTTTTAAGGATTCCCTACAAAAATATCCAATTTAAAAAATCGGTTTTTTATGCTAAAAGGCTAATGCAATTAGGTTCCAGATACAACTAAATAACATGCGATTCTCTTTAATAATCTGTACATATATGAGGCCGCATTCTCTACTTGATTTATTAAATTCAGTAGAGCAGCAAACTTTATATCCTGACGAAATCATTATTATTGATGGCTCATTGAATAATGAGACAGCTGTAATGTTAGGTAAACACCAATTTGTTGATCTCCAATATTTTTTAGTTGGACCAGATGATAGAGGCCTTACAAAACAAAGGAATTATGGGATCAGAAAGGTAGACAATGCAACAGAGGTTGTCTGCTTTTTAGATGATGATACGGTTTTAGAACAGGATTATTTTGAACAGTTGATCAATACTTATTCTATTTATCCTGAATGTTTGGGTGTTGGCGGTTATATAGCAAATGAATCAGATTGTGAATATGTTGGGCCTGATTATAAACCGGGGATAGATGAATATTTTTATGACGGTTGGAAACGGAAGGACGGCAGCCGCTTTATACTCAGGAAGAAACTCGGATTGGACAGTGATTGTGCTCCTGGATTTTCACCCGATTTCTCACATGGGCGCAGCGTTGGTTTTCTGCCGCCGAGTGGGAAAACCTATGCTGTTGAGCAATTAATGGGAGGAGTTTCATCGTTTCGAAAAAGTATTTTCAAAACGATCTTATTTTCGACTTATTTTGTAGGTTATGGATTGTATGAAGATGCCGATTTTTCATTGAGAGTTGCAAAGACCGGAAAATTATACCTGAATACTGCAGCACGCTTAAATCATTACCATGAGGAATCTGGTAGGCCGTCTAAATATAATTATGGAAAGATGGTGGTGAGAAATGGCTGGTATGTATGGCGGGTTAAAAATCCCAATCCTACTTTAAAGGTAAAGTTAAAATGGAATGCTATCACTTTACTATTGCTTTTAATTCGCTATACAAATGTAATATCCGATAGCAACAGGAGAGCGGCATTGACAGAAGCTTTGGGCAGGACGGTGGGCTGGTTCAGTCTTTTTTTTAAGAAGCCTAAATTAACAGATAGCCAGCAATAATAGATATCAGTTATATGATGTTTATGTCAGTCACTATTCCGAATAAACGATATATTTACTGTCAGAATGAGATTCATGCTTTATAAATTAATAGGAATAGAATTATAATATTTTTTAATAAATGACTTTTGTAATTATTACTCATGTTCCACATATCATAGAGTCAGGCAATTTTTTTGCTTACTCACCCTATGTGCGCGAGATGAATATCTGGCTTAAATATGTAGACAAAGTAATAATAGTTGCTCCTGTCGATAGCGCGATAAAATCTGCCATACATCTTAAATATGATCACAGCTGTATTGAATTTGTCAGTGTTGAAAATTTTGATGTGATGAGTATAAAGGCTGTTTTTAAAACTGTTTTTAAAATCCCACATATTATATGGTCACTTTTTAAAGTTATGGGCAGAGCAGACCATATCCATTTAAGATGTCCCGGCAATATTGGGCTTTTGGGTTTGGGATTACAGGTTTTTTTTCCATCGAAAGTAAAAACTGCTAAGTACGCAGGAAACTGGGACCCCAAATCAAACCAGCCATTGAGTTACAAATTACAGCAATGGATACTAAAGAATACGTTTCTAACGCGGAACATACAGGTATTGGTTTATGGCAATTGGAAAAACAGTACAAAAAATATAAAATCTTTTTTTACTGCGTCTTTTAGAGAATCGGACAAGCTTCCTATTTTAGAGAAACTTCAAAACGGACAGATCCATTTTGTTTTTGTAGGTACATTGGTAAAAGGAAAAAACCCGATGTATGCTTTAGAAATCATTAAGTCTATGTTTGAAAGCGGAATTAATGTTGTTTTTAATTTCTATGGAGATGGCCCAGAGCGGAAGACATTGGAAAAATACGTGCAAGATTATGGAATGGAGAAGATTGTCCATTTCAATGGGAATCAGACCCAGCAAACACTAATTGAGGCTTATAGAAATAGCGACTTTGTAATCCTGCCGTCAGAAAGTGAGGGCTGGCCAAAAGTAATAGCAGAAGGTATGTTTTGGGGATGTGTTCCTGTTTCTACAGCTGTTTCCTGCGTCCCGTTTATGCTGGATCATGGCAAAAGGGGAGTTTTGCTGACTATGGATCCTGCTACAGATTTAAAACAAATAGTAAGTTTGATAACTGAAGGAGGTTTTAATGACAAAAGTAAGCTGGCTTCAGAATGGGCCCGGAAATATACTCTTGATTCTTTTGAAAAAGAAATAATGCAATTACTTTCGGTATGAGGATAGTGCAAATTATAGATTCACTTGAGGCAGGCGGGGCAGAGCGTATGGCGGTCAACTATGCGAATGCATTGGCCATTGAATTGCCATTCTCGGCTTTGGTATCCACAAGAAAAGAGGGTAGCTTAAAACAGCAGATTGATGGTAACGTAAGCTATTTATTTTTACAAAAGAAAGGAGCAATAGATATTACAGCAGTTTTACGATTAAGGCAGTTTTGTAAAGAACAGAATATAGATTATCTGCACGCCCATAGCAGTTCTTTTTTTATAGCGGTTCTTGTTAAATTATCATTGCCGAAGCTTAAAATCATATGGCATGACCACGATGGGATGAGTGAGTTTCTGGAGCAGAGGAAAGCTTTTTTTTTAAGTGTGGCTTCTATTTTTTTCTCTGGAATCATCTCAGTCAATAACAAGCTGAAGGCATGGGCTGAGCAAAAGCTGAAATGCAAAAATGTAATATATATCCCTAACTTTACCGGCTCCAGTTCTACAGAACAACATACAGTATTAAGTGGTGAGAAAGGTAAAAGAATATTGTGCCTTGCCAACCTAAGGCCCCAAAAAAATCACCTGCTACTGGTCGAGGTGGCCAAACTATTAAAAAATTCTCATCCAGAATGGAGTTTTCATTTGGTTGGAAAAGATTTTAAGGATGATTATGCCAATGTTATAAGGGATTCAATTGCCACAAATGGGTTGAAACAGTATGTGTATATTTATGGTTCGAGAAATGATACCAATGCTATTATCGCACAATCCGATATAGCAATACTGACTTCAAAATCAGAAGGCTTACCGGTGTCTCTTTTAGAATATGGGTTCCATAAAAAGCCAGTAGTTGTGACAAACGTTGGAGAGATTCCTTCGATTATAAAAGCCAATTTAAATGGTAGTATAGTAGAGAATGACAATGTAAACCAGTTCTATTCAGCAATTGTAAAATTAATAGAGAATGAATCCTTAAGAAGGAATCTTGGACAAACATTATATGAAGATATCATGCAGAATTATTCAGAACAGGCCATTATAAAAAAGTATTTGGATTGGCTTAATATTGTAGCATATGCAAAATAAAACATTAGATTATATTTACCTGTTAGGAATTCATATACTGATTGCTGTAGCGGTTTTTATATTTCCGTTTCTGGCAAAAATTTATGCACTCTTAATTGTAGCGGTCGGAATTGTATATATCGTCAAGAAGAGAAATAAAAGTAACGAAGTGCTCTTGGTAGCCGCTTACATTACCGGGAGTGAAGTTTTTCTTAGATCTACCGATGGTGTGCCGATTTACGAGTTTTCCAAATACGGTGTAATAGTAATGATTGTTATAGGTATGTTTTACAGCGGTTTTTCTAAGAACGCAATTCCATATTGGGCTTATTTACTGTTGCTGATACCGAGTCTTATTCTGGCACTTTTTGTATTAAATGTCACTACTGAAGATAGGAAGATTATTTCTTTTACTATGTCTGGCCCTGTATGTCTTGGTCTCTCAGCTCTTTATACATATCAGCGAAAAGTAAGCCTCCAGCAATTGAATACTATACTGTTAGCCATAGCATTGCCTATCGTGAGCCAGACAGTATACCTGATCCTGTACAATCCCAGCGTAAGGGAAGTCATTACGGGTACCGATTCAAATGGACGTACTTCAGGAGGATTTGGTCCTAACCAGGTGTCTACCATATTAGGTCTGGGTATCTTTATCTTTTTGACCAGGGCTATACTACAATCCAAAAATTTACTGTTGGTTGGGATTAATATTATAATTTGCGCCGTAATAAGTTTTAGGGCTCTTGTAACCTTTTCACGTGGTGGTGTTCTTACAGCGGTAGTAATGATCGGATTACTGGTAATAGGAATTTATTTTAGATACAACAGCAGGGCCAGGGTCAAACTTAATTACTTTGTAATAGTTGTATTCTTAGCCGCAGGACTGATATGGTCATATAGCCTTTTACAGACAAATGGACTTATAGGGAACCGTTATGCGAATGAAGATGCTGCCGGAAGGGTAAAGGAAAGTAAATTTACAGGGAGGGAAGAATTAGTAGAAACAGAATTAAAAGCTTTTTATGAAAACCCTTTTTTAGGTGTTGGTGTAGGAAAATCCATAGAAATAAGGGAAGCCGAAACAGGAATCAATTCGGCTTCACACAATGAGATTACCAGGCTTTTGGCTGAACATGGCTCTTTGGGAGTGTTAATGTTGCTGATATTATTCATTACCCCAATTGCACTCCACCTGGACAATAGGGAGAACTTTTTTATGTTTCCCATACTGTTTTTCTGGGTTTTGACAATAAACCATGCCGCAATGCGTATTGCAGCACCCGCATTTGTTTACTCATTGGCATTGTTAAAGGTTT
>Ga0247810_10002151_pt1 | contig 11239 bp, 10 predicted proteins | sample UWRJL119311C1_FD_179918 | JGI IMG/M metagenome (GOLD analysis project Ga0247810, IMG submission 179918) | Plant litter microbial communities from Arlington Agricultural Research Station in Wisconsin, United States - UWRJ-L119-311C-1 | ecosystem: Environmental > Terrestrial > Plant litter >...
TATTCTAGTTTCCTTACACTCCTCTACGATCCAGCTATGGGATTATAGAATGGGCACACTCATTGACCGATTCGAGGAGCACGATGGGCCAGTTCGCGGCATCGATTTCCACAAAACACAACCCCTCTTCGTCTCTGGTGGAGATGATTACAAGATCAAAGTCTGGTCATATCAGACTCGCAGATGTCTGTTTACACTCAATGGGCATTTGGATTATGTCCGCACAGTATTCTTCCACCACGAGCTTCCTTGGATCATCTCGAGTTCGGACGATCAGACAATCAGAATATGGAACTGGCAGAACAGATCATTGAGTAGGTGATATAGGACCTTAGGTGGTACTTATAGCTGATACAACTTCCAGTTTGCACGATGACTGGTCACAATCATTACACAATGTGCGCACAATTCCATCCGAAAGAAGACCTGGTCGTGTCAGCGTCCCTCGATCAATCAGTAAGAGTTTGGGACATCTCGGGCTTGAGAAAGAAGCACTCAGCACCTACGTCCATGACTTTCGAGGATCAGATGTCGAGAAGCAATCAAAATCAGGCAGATATGTTTGGCAATACAGATGCCGTGGTTAAATTTGTGCTGGAAGGTCACGACAGAGGTGTCAATTGGGTCGCATTCCATCCGACTCTGCCTCTGATCGTGTCAGCTGGTGATGATCGGCTTGTCAAGCTATGGAGGATGAGCGAAACAAAAGCTTGGGAAGTCGATACATGTCGAGGGCATTTCCAGAACGCATCTGGGTGTTTGTTCCATCCACACCAGGATCTAATCCTGTCAGTTGGAGAGGACAAGACCGTACGGGTGTGGGACTTAAACAAGCGAACATCTGTCCAATCTTTCAAGCGGGAGAATGATAGATTCTGGGTCATCGCAGCACATCCAGAAATCAACCTGTTTGCGGCTGGTCACGACAATGGAGTCATGGTCTTCAAGCTGGAGCGGGAGAGGCCCGCATCTGCATTCTACCAAAATAATCTATTTTTCATTACGAAGGACAAGCAAGTTCGCTCGTATGATTTCCAGAAAAATGTCGAGAGTCCAACGCTTTTGACTCTGAAAAAGCTTGGTAGCCCATGGGTCCCTCCACGATCACTATCCTTTAACCCAGCAGAACGAGCTATTCTCGTCACATCCCCAGCAGATGGAGGTTCATATGAATTGATCAATTTACCCAAAGACGGTTCAGGAGCCATTGACGGCACGGAGACCAAGCGTGGACAAGGCAACTCAGCAGTGTTTGTTGCACGAAACAGATTTGCTGTATTCAATAGCTCTAGTCAGCAAATCGATATCAAGGATCTCACAAACTCAACAACGAAGACGATCAAACCACCTGCAAATACGACGGATATCTATTTTGGTGGTACTGGCAATCTTTTGCTTATTACACCAGCAGCTGTTCATCTTTACGATATTCAACAAAAGAAAACCACAGCAGAGCTTGCTGTAGCTGGCGTCAAGTATGTCGTTTGGTCAAACGATGGCCTGTACTGCGCTCTCCTGAGCAAGCACAATGTGACTATTGTCACCAAAACGCTCGAGCAAGTGAGCACATTACACGAGACGATTCGCATCAAGAGCGCAACCTGGGATGATGCTGGCGTTCTCCTCTACTCTACTCTCAACCACATCAAGTACACACTTCTCAATGGTGACAATGGTATTGTTAGGACCCTCGACCAAACTGTGTACCTCGTTCGCGTCAAGGCACGAACCGTGTACTGCCTTGACAGAAGTGCGAAGCCTAAGATACTCAACATTGATCCGACTGAGTACAGGTTCAAGCTTGCTCTTGTAAAGCGAAACTATGAAGAGATGTTACAGATCATCAAGAATTCTAGTTTGGTTGGACAAAGCATCATCTCTTATTTGCAAAAGAAAGGGTATCCAGAGATCGCTCTCCAGTTCGTGCAAGATCCACAAACACGTTTCGAGCTTGCGATTGAGTGTGGTAACCTGGATGTCGCTGTTGAGATGGCGAAGCAATTGGATAAGCCAAAGTTATGGTCTAGACTAACGACAGAGGCACTTGCTCATGGTAACCATACTATTGTCGAGATGACTTACCAGAAACTTCGGCAATTCGATAAACTTTCCTTCCTGTATCTCTCGACTGGCGACGAGTCAAAGCTTGCGCGAATGGCCAAAATAGCCGAACATCGTGGTGACTTTACAGCCCGGTTCCAGAACGCTCTTTATCTTGGTGATATCAATGACAGAATCCAGATGTTCAAGGAGATTGACCTCTGTAAGTCTTGAACCTGTGTCTTGGCTTGTAATTGTTACTGACTCGATTCTAGACCCACTTGCCTATCTTACCGCGAAGTCAAATGGATTGACCGAGGAAGCCGAGTCAATCCTGGAAGCTACTGGACTCACAGAGGACCAATTGACACTGCCGTCCATCGGAGAACCACTCGCACCACCCAAACCACTCATTCCTACCTTCAAGGCGAATTGGCCCACCAAAGCAACATCACAGTCATTCTTCGAGAAAGCACTTACCGGGCAACTTGAAGGCTTGTCTCTGGACGATGAGCCCGCTGTAGCATCAAATGGATTTGGATTTGATGATGCTGGTGAACCAACTGCGACAAAGTCTGGCGCCCTTGCCGATGTCGATGACGACGAGGATGCTGCTGGGTGGGATATGGGAGACGATATCGTGCCGGAAGTCGAAAGTGATTTTGTCAATGTTGAAAGCACTGAAGCTGGAGCTGGAAGCAGTGAGGCTGAATTGTGGGCACGCAACTCACCATTGGCGGCCGATCATGTTGCTGCAGGATCATTCGAGACGGCCATGCAGTTACTCAATAGACAACTAGGTGCTGTTAATTTCGAACCGCTCAAACCCCGTTTCCTGGAAGTTTATCAAGCGTCGAAAACTTACCTACCGGCATCCTCTGGTCTCCCTCCGCTAATCAACTACGTTCGTCGCACAGTTGAAGAAACTGATCCACGAAAGGTTCTACCTTACATCCCGCGAGACATCGAATCTTTAGCCGTCAATGACTTGCAGCGTGGATACGATGCAGTCAGAGCTAACAAGCTTGATGATGGTGCTCAGATCTTCCGAGGCATCCTTCATGCTCTACTAGTCAACACAGTCTCCTCTGCTTCAGAAGTCAAAGAAGCCCAAAAGCTCATCACCTCCGCATGTGAGTACACGGTCGCTATGCTCATCGAACTGTCGCGGCGAAAGCTTGGTTCGCCTGATGAAATAAACAAATCACCCGAAAAGTTGAAGCGCAGTCTCGAGCTATCAGCATACTTCACCATCCCCAAATTAGAGGTGCCACATCGACAGCTTGCTCTCATGAGTGCTATGAAACTGGCATATTCCACCAAGAATTTCAATTCTGCATTGAGTTTTGCAAATAGGTTGCTTGCTAACGGTGGAGGACCAGCTAAAGCTGTTGAGAACGCAAGTCTCCCATAACGCTAATCTGCAAGAATATTGCGGCTAATGAAACTTTTTAGGCACGTAAGATCAAAGCTCAGTGCGAACGGAACCCCAATGATGCAGTGGAGATTGAGTTTGATCAATTTGCCGAGTTCGACATCTGCGCCGCCTCATTCTCGCCGATATACTCAGGTTCGTCCTTCGAGGTTTGCGCTTATGATGGAAGCAAGTACCAGTCAAAGTACAAGGGTACGGTGTGTGCTGTTTGCGGTATATGTGAGATTGGCAAGAATGGCAGTGGGTTGAAACTGCTTGCTTAAGCTGCTTCATTGAGCTGAAGTAACTACATGAGCGTTCTGCACGAAAGGAATGGTATAATGTTGTCATGAAATCATGTCGTTATGGCCAAAAATAGATGAAGAATTCGCAAGGTCAAGTAGAAGGACCAAAAGTATGAAGGGAAGTAGTAGGGATTAGGTCCTTATGTTGGACTAGATGCTTGCAAAAGCAATTTCGGAAAGAGATACGAGCGTGAATATCATATCTATCACCACAATTCGAAGCGTTCTCATGTCGCTGGCGTTTCTCACGTGGTGTTACAATCCATGCCTGAGAACGAATTCTCGAGCAGTAGGATTATAATCCTGGAATACGATCTAGGTCTATTTTGTCATCTAGCTTCTGCCACGCGCAATCATCATATTGTACACGAGCGCCAATCCACTGTTCCAACTTCTCCTTCAAGTGACAAATCTCCCCCTCGTATCATAATACACATCCTCTCCTCCCTTTCACTCGCGCCTGCTCCCTTGCAACAGTCTGAATTCCCTCAAACAATTGTCTCTAATTCCCGAGCATACCCAAGCGTGTTCTCAATCGCGGCCTGGCTCAACTCTTTTCCATCCACATCACCCTCTAATCCAACACCGCCCTTCCCACTCTGCAGAGGGAAATATATCCTGCCATCACGTACCATCCAACCTCTTGACTGTGCGAATTGAATTACGGCACCTTCGGAGGGTAAGAAGAGGAGGTTTTTGGTGCTGGAAATAGGGAGGGAAGGATACGCTGTCTCGGAACATGATGCGATTTCGGAGCGGATCTGCGATATCAGGATCTATGTAGCATTAGTTTTGAAGAAGACAAGAGGGAGATGTGAGATGTACTTCAGAAAAGACGGCGTATTCTTCAGAAGGGACCTCTCCAGCGGCCATTGCTCTCCAAACTAAATCATAACTTCCCTCCATCAACCACCTCTCCAACTTGATCGGATACGCCAAAAACTTGTCTCCCTCTACGTGCTCTCCTCTGACCTGTAAGCCCTCCAGCTCTGTATGGAAACCCGCATAATCTCCTTGCGTCAACAGTAACAGTAAATATAACCCTGTAATCTTGTTCTTTTCTCCACTTGATTTTGAGTTGAGTTCGTAGAATGGTGTCAGTTGGTGCTTGAAGCGTGTGAACGAGTCTGGATCCCGAGCGCGAATGGAGAGTAAGGCGCCGATCTCGAAAACTTCGCGGGCGAGGGCGAGGGTTGAGCTAGGTGTTTGAGGGGAAGGGGTCAAGGATTTGAGTTTGAGGAGTGTGAGCTTTGCTTGTGAGAGTAGTGGTTTTGCGGATTCGTATGTTGAGGCGCTGCGTAGCTTCTGGACGATAGATTGGAGGTCGCGTTCTGACATTTTGCCACGTGTGATTGATGTGACGAGAAGGCGGAAAAGGGTAGTGTGTCTGAGAAAGGCAGTGTAATTCGTTTGTTTATGAGGTTGGTGGTGATGCTGGGATGAGAAGGCGACTTTGTCTGGAACTTAAGATACAATGAGGTACCATGATGAAGGCTCCAGCTTAGTCAACGCGGCAGGAACTCTCTTGTCACGTGATGTTCATGCGACTACCGAGACCTAAACTCGTTCCCAATTGTTGAACTTTGCTATCAGCGACGACTTGCATCGTTCCCCGTGAACCAAACATTTGGCTGTGGTTGAATACAGCATTTCTTTATGACGGCCTTAAGCTGCTACAACCCCCACTTTCGAAGCAATGCAACATACGTTATATACAAACTCTCATATGAATCCTCATAAAACTCTACCGAATGGATTTCGAGGCCAACGCGTTTTTTATGTTCCCAAGACAACCAGTCTTTCCCCAATCCTCATACACAGTCACTTTATCAATTGCAATCACAAAGTGTACCGTTGGTTGGAGACGTGAGGTGACAGATCAGTGTGGACAAACTCACACCATGAACGATATCAGAACAAGCTGTTTGTTTTGATTTACGCGAAAAGCCAAGACTCGAATCTTCCCTCGCTATTGATCCGACCAGCATTCCACCACATCTTCTACGACTAATCAATCCACCGACACATATTCAGAATTGAACATTGCCTCGATCTCTGAAGATCTTTTGGTTTTAGTGGACGCCTTTCCGTATTGGTAAGTACAGATTATGGGGAGATCTCAACATGTGAACTATATAGTCAGCGTCTGCAGATTTCTTAGTGGACTACCTAGAACTTCCAACTCGAAAAATGGAAACACTCCTCACGAATGATGCGGAAACTTCTTGTGGCTCCAATGTTTAAAAATGGCCGTCATCTATTGTGATCGGAACCACTTGTAGATGCACAGAACTTCCTGCCTCTGCAACAGCGCCGGCTTCTGGTTGGAAGTCCAGCTTCCGTGTCAAGCTTCTCATAGGCTCCTTCTCTTACCTCAGATGACTTCGATCCATAGACCATGCATGAAAATAAAAGCGGTCGATCTTGTCCATATTTTATTTTAATCCTGGCGAAAGCAAATGAGACACCGCGCGCATTTTCGCCCCGTTTCGCAATAGCTTGCGAACATCGAAGACTTTGGAACCATTGTGTGAAAGGAGCCATTTAGAAATGTAAAACTTCATCAAAAATGCTTGGTAATGCCTACGTCAAGAATTCCATGTGCATATACTGCGACCATACCCAGTCCCGCTCCATCCCAAGCACAACTCCCAAAAACGACAAAGATTGCTTGATTGGGTATCATAAAATAACATGCCAATATATCAGAAAATGTCATGTAGATCCCACGCTATCCTTCCAAAGTTCAGCAGTCCAGAGAGCCTAAAGAAAAAAAGTCGGCCACACCTCTTCACTCCGCCAGTTAGTCCGTGGTGTCGCCAGAGTTCTCCTCATCAAGTCCACTAGCTTCTACCATATTCTCTCCTCCAACTGCCTCGCCAGAAGTCTCAGAAGTCTTAGCCTTCTTTGGGGAGGCTAAGCTAGCCTTGTCTTTTCCAGCCTTGCTACCAGCTCGCTTCCTCTTCTTTGTAGAGCTGGCAGCTCCTCCCTCTGCCTCTTCGTCTTCCTCCCCAAGGTTCTCCAGCAAGGCCCGGATGTCGTGGAAGTCCATAACCTTGTTATAAACTGTCTTCCAAGATCTCCTGAAGCCAGTGCGGTCGGCAGAAGTAACCCCAACATTCTTTCGCTTCATCACGACGACACCAGCCTTTAAGCTACTAGAACTTACGAGTGCACTACCCTTTGGCTGAGTCACTTTGTCGAAGTGAGCCGTGACAGCCTCAGTGACGGCTGGGAATAGGCTACTCTTGCTTTTGTGATCCTTGATCAAGTCTTCAACAGCCTTCTTGACCGCATTCTTCTCGGCAAGAGTCCACGGCAGAGCAGCTTCTTGGACAGGACCAATGGTTCGGTTACGGATCTGTGTTCGCCATTTATTAAGTCTCTCTATGCTGAGACTATCAGACCAATCGAAGTCAGCCCACTATAGGTTTATTAACTATATATACATTGGAGTTTCAAGATCGACTTACTCGAGAATACTGACGAACGTCTGTAACATCCTCCTTGTCGGTTTGAACGCGGTAGAAGACGAATTTGCCATGATTTGGCTGGTTGAGCCTCGCTGACTCGGTATCTTGACCATTGATGAATGACCAAATGCCACTCTTTGGTGGTTGATTAGGGTGGGCTTGTGCTTGCAGATCGTAGTTTGGATCTGCCTCCAGCATGGCATCAAAGTCATCGTCTTCTTCGACAGCTGCAGTGGAGGACTGAGGAGATGGGGAGGATAGATCGTCGAGTGGTGTCAGCTTGGAAACACCAGGAGTCAAATCAGTTGAGGATTTTTCGCCGTTAACCGTGTCGATGACGCGATTCTGCCTAATTGGGGTGATTGTTTGAACAGGCATGTTGATGATATGGTCTGGAGTCTTTTAGTACAATTAGAAGAAGTTACACCGGTGCAAGACCGGACGATGAGGTGGAGGTTAAAATATTCGCGACATACCTGTTGAGGTTCTGGGAGTTTATTGTTGTACTGTTGACAACAGCAAGAGTGTCGACCGAGGAATGTAGGAGAAGTATTGTCGAAGAAGAAGAAGAAGAAGAAGAGTATCGTCGTTCGTTGGATGTTCTGATGGAGGAGTCGAGAGTTGTGCATTGGTATGTTGTCGAGTTGTTGTAATTTTCAAGAAGTCAAAGGCGCATCGAGGAATTTTATAACTTCATCATCAGGACATCACGTCCCCACATCAACGAAGGACAATGCTTAGCGAATCTCTCTTGCTTCACTGTTCTCTCTTCACGACAACATACAGATCATTCACGAAGTTTGGTGAAGATGCAAGATTGACAAGTGAAACAAGTCCAGATTTGATGAGTGCTATTGCGAGGACAAAGGACTTTTTTTTTTTCAATACTCAAGCTTTTGCGACATCATGGTATTGTTGTTCTGACGACTCAGATTTACTTGTTGTTATACGCATAATTGTATGCGATATGACGGGTTGCTACCTCCAAGCTTTGTGGAAAAGAATCAAGACAATAGCATGGGCGAGACCTCGTGTACTTCTTCTTCCTGCGAGGATTGATACTCCAAATCGCGTACAAGCTTCGAGATTGCGAAGGAAGCCGCCCCAATTGAGGACACAAGTGTCAAGCTAAACAAGTGCATGTCGAGGCAGCAATTACAATTCATCTCGTAGCAAGTGCTACTCGCAAGTCTGCGGCACATTCATGATTGGCTGCGCTTGTGAATCCCTTAATGTTGCTTGTCAGTGGTCGCGGCTCAGCCACCAGAAGAGTTCAAAGAACACGCCAAAGTATCAGATATGTCTCAAGCTGCTCAGACTCGTTGTCTCGATGCGCAGTTGCTTCATTGTCCAAGTCTCGTGCATGTTCACATGTGCGTATGTTCTCACCTCACTAAAGGGTACAAAATATCCCACAAATTGCTTCTTGACGGACAAGTTGGTAGAAGTCACACATGGGCAGAACCACACATCTTCATGCAAGTTTTGGTTAAACCTCCTTGCATACTTGATACAAGATGGAGGGAGACCCGGCCGTCATCATATCAACATCTGCATGAGTTGCTTGAATAGCCGTGATCAGCAGCATCGAAACTCGTTCTTCCTCCCTCAAATGTTCTCCGAGCAGTTCGCTGTAGTATAGCATACTGACACAGAAGTAAATGGTAAAGGACATATAGCAAAGCGCAAGCAAGTCACTGCGTAATAGCGGATACGTAAGAAGTGTTTTATACCAATGAAGTGTTTTATACCAGTGCCAAGGCTTAAAGCAGAAATCACCAATTGCAACACGCAGTGGAAAGGAGAGCGAGAACAGATACGTAGCGGAACAAACTCACGAGACATCTCATTCCGTATCGAATGACTCGGAAAAACAGAACCGATCAAATAGAAACGAACAAGAATGCTTTGCTAGAGATAATTTCAAGATTGCAACTCCGGGGACAACGAGCTGTACTGACTCCACTAACAGACATGCAGTACATCCTGCCCACATAGACAGCCGGGTTTGAGAGACAATTCAAATTGCGCTTTCTCGATGTCGACAGTGGCCAGGACCAAGATCATGCATTTCTTTCCTCGGACTCGCCATGGCGCACATGGCCACCAACTCCATCGTCTGCGGGCACAATTGGACCTCTGCAACATGCGACTTGAGAACTATACAGACATGGCAAAGGGCGAAAACTGCGTAGCGATGGATGACAGCGTGGATCTGGTGTTGTCATCCCATGGAGATGTCAAAAGAAGGGAGATGCACTTTGGCAGGATGAGCCTTCCTAATCCGGCAATCTTGGCACAACCTTACAGGAACGACCACTTATGCACTCCTTGTTGAGATCAACATATAAGAATGAACGTTCTTTGATTTGAAAGCAAAGTTCACCTTTGGGTGGTCTTTGTTCATGTCTGATCTCTTTGACGCCTCGACGAAGCAGAGTATGCTTCGAACAACGATCGATCACCGCGGATATTCTTGTTACGTCAAAGCAAGTCATGTCAACCGGACTGATGGAGAGCTGGGAACTAACACACAGGTTGGGGTGGAATGAAGGGAAAAGTCCTTTGACTTGCTTGAGAGGCACAGTACCATGGGACCTGCACTAAGAGGTCTCCGGCAAGCTTCAGTCACTGAGGGTGCTCACCTCCATGCCAGTGTTGAAGGGTTACCGGGCTGCTTCAAAAGAGCTCGTGAGATGGAAGCCCTTCTAATATGCGGCTACTGGAATTGCGAACCTCGATGCACTGAATTGCATCAATCATCACAAGTGATCAGTACTGCCAAGAATTCAGTTCATCCAGCTGTTTACGACGGATTTTGCTCATTGTACCACCAGCATAATAGAGACGACGAATCAAAGGTTCAAGGGTAGGCTCGTTCAAAGCCACAGTTGTGGTAGTTTCTTGCTGCCGATCTTGAACTTGAAGTTCTAGATCATATTTCAAACTATGTCGAAGACCTTTCATGCTAATGTTACAATGTCCACCAATCGGGGCCGATGTCTCAGGCAAGCACGATGACTGCCATGCTGAGGTATTGATGAGCAGTTCTTCTGAAAACTGGTCCAAAACGATGGAGAGCTTGTGGTAACTCTCACAGTGGAAGACTCTATCGACGCGTTCAACGAGAATGCGGCGACTTAAAACAAAAGGTCTTTATTCCATTGTCGGTGATAGTCTGTAAGAATTGCTTTGTATAACGACCACAATGCTAAGTCACTACAAAGTCCACAATGTCAACAAAGAGGCCTTGTGGATTAATGATAATCACCGCAAGTCCTTCAGTTGAGGCGAAATCGCGGCAGATGGTTGAAATCTTTGAGACAACTAAACCTGAGCGAAAGACAGCTATCGCATCAGGTATCGCAAGTGAGATTACGGGGACATCGAAAGAACGAAGATTCTTTCATCTACCAACTCAAGAGAGGGCAGATAGGTTTAAGAGAAGCCCGGAAATCAGACGAAAGCGGCTCGCAGAAAATAAGGAACTTCTCGCGAGTGTTAGTGACTTCCCAAGAAAGAAGTGTACAGATAGTGATCTCGAATACGAGGTCGAAGCAGTACTTGCAAGAAGCCTCTTGAAGACCACAAAGGCTACACCACGAACGTCAGCACCGATAACACCGACACATTTTGACCTCAAGAACTCACGATGGCGGCTTTTTGGCGGACTCAATGGGCCTTGGCAAGACTTTATTTTTCCTTGCGTACTTTGTCGTTGAGCGACAAGTGTGTGTGCTATGTGATGACGTTGAGAGGTCCAGAAAAGTCGAGGATGACTGACATCTTTTAACAAGTCAGCATGCCGTACGTGACATATGCCCAAGTACTTGCAAACCCGGCTGGATTAGTTGTCCATACGCCCCTTCAAGTCAAATCTGCAATTCCCACCAAAGTCTGGCGTGAGGTCGGCCTGTGTTCCGAATGCGCTATCAAATCATGGTGGGGAGAGTGGAAGAAACGTGTGGACAATATCCTCGAACCGGGTATACTGGGTCTCAATATTG
>Ga0247810_10002154_pt1 | contig 11231 bp, 8 predicted proteins | sample UWRJL119311C1_FD_179918 | JGI IMG/M metagenome (GOLD analysis project Ga0247810, IMG submission 179918) | Plant litter microbial communities from Arlington Agricultural Research Station in Wisconsin, United States - UWRJ-L119-311C-1 | ecosystem: Environmental > Terrestrial > Plant litter >...
ACCCTGATTCTATGTCTGCCCAAAAACCTCGGCCCGGAAGTGTGCTCAGCGCAGTTCTCGGCACGCTCGGCTTCAGCGCCCTCGCCGGGCTCCTGGTCGCCGTTCTGGTAACCCCTTTTATTGCCGTCGCTGGTGCCACCGTGAATAACACCGTGGGAATCTTCGACAGCCTGCCCAATTTTATCGAAATTGACCAGCAGCCGCAGCAGAACCGAATCTTCGCCAGCCAAGATGGTGCGCAGGTTCAGATCGCAACGATTTTCTCGCAAAACCGCGAAGAAGTCACCTGGGATCAGGTGTCTGACTTTGTGAAGGACGCCGCTGTCAGCGGTGAAGACCGCCGCTTCTACGAGCACGGCGGAGTGGACCTCCCGGGTATCGCCCGCGCGGCCCTCAAAAACATTGCCGGAGGAAAGATCTCCGAGGGTGCCTCCACCATCACCCAGCAGTACGTAAAAAACACGTTCATTCAGGCCGCGCTGGAGCTGCCCGAGGACGAGCAGGAGGCCGCCTACGAGGCCGCCATCGACGACTCCTTCGAGCGCAAGCTCAAGGAGATGAAGCTCGCGATCACCCTGGAGAAGCAGTACAGCAAGCAGGACATCCTGCTCGCCTACCTCAATATCGCCAACTTTGGTGGCACCACCTACGGCATCGAGGCCGCAGCGAAGCGTTACTACAACACCACCGCGGCAGACCTCACCCCGGCGCAGGCCGCGAGCCTGGTGGCCACGGTGCAGTCCCCCACCGCACTCCGGGTCGACAACCCCGACAACTACGAGGCCAACAAGGCCCGTCGTGACGTGATCCTCAACGCCATGCTCGCGGAGGGCAACATCACCGCGGAGCAGAACGCCGAGGCCATCGCGACCCCGATCGATGCGACCACGGTCACCCTGACGGAGCCGTCCAACGGTTGTATGGTCGCCAACGACCACGCCCGGTTCTTCTGCGACTACATCCGCAACCTCGTCAAAGACATCCCCGCGCTGGGCGCCAACGCTGAAGAGCGTGAGGCTGCCTTCCGCCGTGGTGGGTATGACATCTACACGACCCTCGACATGAACCTGCAGACGGTTGCTCAGGATGCCGTGTGGGCCAATGCCCCGAATGACGCCACGGCGTTGCAGCTCGGTAGTGCTGCGGTATCCGTTGAGGTGGGCACGGGTCGAATTCTGACCATGGCGCAGAACAAGGACTTCAACAACACCCAGGAGGGTGGAGGCGACACCGCCACTGCGGTCAACTTCAACACCGACCGGGCCTACGGCGGATCGAGCGGGTTCCAGCCCGGCTCGACCTACAAGGTCTTCACCCTGCTCAACTGGCTGCAGAATGGCCACGGGATCAACGAGATCGTCAACGGGTCCCCACGAACCGTTCCGCAGAGCCAGTTCACCAACTCCTGCACCGGCACTCCCGTTGGCGAGCCGTACAAGTTCAAAAACGATGACGGCTCGGGCGGTCGAATGACCGTCGCCACCGCCACCCAGAAATCGGTGAACGGCGCGTTTGTGTCGATGGCTCTGGAGCTCGACCTCTGCAAGATCGCGGAGACTGCTTCCTCCATCGGTGTTCACCGCGCTGACGGAGCCGCACTCGAAACCAACCCGTCGTCCGTGCTCGGAACCAACACGATCGCCCCGCTGACCATGGCCGCCGCCTACGCGAGCATCGCCTCCGGCGGAACGTACTGCGCCCCCATCGCGATCGACCGCCTGGTTGAGCCCGACGGCACCGAGGTTGACGGCCAGAGCCGCGACTGCACGCAGCAGCTCGAGACGGACGTCGCCAACACCGCAGCCTTCGCGATGTCGAAGGTCATGCTCGGCGGCGGTACCGCGACGCGATCCAACCCGAACGACGGCGTGGAGTACATCGGTAAGACCGGTACCACCGACAGCTCGAACCAGACCTGGGTTGTGGGCGCATCGACTCGCGTCGCGACCGCTGTCTGGGTCGGTAACATCTCAGGAACCTACGCGATCCGTAGTTACAAAAACACCAAAGGTGTGAACGGCAGCAGCATCCGCCACGACATCTTTAAGTCGATTGCCACGGCGGTTGACGATATTCCGGTGTACCGGGGTACCGACTTCCCCGACGCGGCGACAGAGCTGCTGAACGGATCGGGCAAAACCGTTCCGGAGATCTCCGGCCAGACCGTCGAGGCCGCCACCGCGCTGCTCGAGGCGAACGGCTTCACCGTGACCAACGGCGGCCCGATCGACTCCGAGATTCCCGAGGGTCGTGCGGTGAGCACCGATCCCGCCACGGGCACGCTCCTGTCGAAGGACGGCGAGATCACGCTGTACACCAGCAACGGCGCACTCGGCTCGATGCCGAACCTCGTTGGCAACGGATACACGACCGCGTCTGATGCCAAACAGCAGCTGCGGGATGCCGGGTTCAGCAACGTCACCGAACAGTGCTCCGTTCTCCCCGACGACCAGGAAGACCGCGAAGACATGGTGATCAGCACGGCACCCGCGGCCGGCGCATCGCTCAAGCAGTCCGACGCCGTCACCCTCGCTATCGGAAAGCTGGAATGCTAATGGCGCATCCCGTCAAAGTCACCGCCACCTCGCTGGGCGTTGTCGCCGCGGCAGGTCTCGCGACGTTCGCCTATGGCGCGCTGGTGGAGCGTACGCGCTACCAGGTGCGTCAGGAGACCCTGCCGATCCTTGAGCCCGGTGCGCGCTCGTTGACCGTGCTGCACCTGTCCGACCTGCACATGGCGCCGTGGCAGACGGACAAGCAGGACTGGGTGCGGTCCCTCAAGGTGTTCGAACCCGACCTGGTGATCAACACGGGCGACAACATGGGTCATGAAAATGGCCTGTCGGGTGTTGCGTATGCGCTGGAGCCCTTCCGGGGCATCCCGGGCGTCTTCGTCAACGGCTCGAACGACTACTACGGACCCACCCCAAAGAACCCGCTGCGGTATTTCTCGGGTCCGAGTTCGCACAAACACACACAGACCGAGCTCGACGTCACGAAGATGGAGCGCTTCTTCGAAGACGAGTTGGGCTGGCTCAGCCTGAACAACACGGCGCGGGCGATGTCCATTCGTGGCAGCCGCATCGAATTCTTCGGCGTCAATGACGCACACCGCAATTGGGATCGCCTCGACAAGCTCACCGGCGCAATCGACACCGAGCGTGAAAACGTGGAGTGGGCGGATGCTCCGGGGCCAGAAGTGGTGTCGGTCGGCGTCACCCATGCCCCCTACCGTCGTGTTCTTGATGCGTTTGTCACGCACGGTGCCGACGTCATTTTTGGTGGACACACCCACGGCGGCCAAGTTCGGATCCCCGGAGTGCCTGCTTTGGTGACAAATTGTGATATTCCTCGCGAGCAGGCTTCGGGTCTCAGCCACTGGGAACACGCCGGTCACAGCGCCTATTTGAACGTTTCTGCGGGTGTCGGAACCTCGATTTATGCCCCAGTTCGCTTCGCATGCCCGCCCGAAGCGGTCGTAGTGACGTTAACCGCTCGCGATATCAGCTATTCTTGACGAGGTTCATGTGAGACGCCGTTAGTTCGGGGGATTACATGATGCACTCGGGGTGTGGCGCAGCTTGGTAGCGCGCCTCGTTCGGGACGAGGAGGTCGTGGGTTCGAATCCCGCCACCCCGACCGAGTGCACTGCAGAAAATGCAGTAGATGCAAAGAAAAAAGGAGCCGCACAGTGTGCGGCTCCTTTTTCTTTGCCCTGACGCGAATAGCCACGCGTTCGGGTCAAGCCGGCTGCCGAAGGAGGGGGCCGTCGACAACCGACTACGCAAACGCGCGCCTTGCGGTGCGCGCTTGTTAGATACCGCCAGTATGACCGGCGGAAGGCTCGGTGACCGCACGACGCGCCCGTTCGGAGCGACGGCCTTTGTGGTCTCCTTGGGGGTAACCCTAGCCCTCATTGTCAGATATATGAGAAAAACTTTCTGCCTACCGTCTGTGCTCCTCGCGCACGTCGCCGCTGGCGCGACGTCAGTCGTCCCGCGCCATCGGGTAGACAGATCGGGTCACCTTTGAGTAACGATCAGGTCTATCCAACACATTGCGACGCGTAGTTCGCCAGCATTGAACCATGACGCTATCGGGACTTTCTTCATTTCCCTGGCGGTCGACGAGCGCGAGACTGTGAAGCCCGCTCACATCATCTCCTCCGACATCACCCGGGCACAGCCCCGTCGACTGCGAATGTCGCTCCTCGACAGTGGCGACAAACCGTCAGCGTGGATCAGCGCCTGGATCATGGAAATCGCTCCCGACATCGATCTTCTTCTCGATGGAAGCTCCATGGCCGAGTTTGAGCAGAGCACTGCGAGCCCCGGTGACGTCATCCTCATCGACTACCAACTCGACCAGGCCAGCTCCATCGAGCACCGTGTGCGCACGTGTCGCGCCGCCGGTACCAAGGTCATCGTGATGAGCGGCGTGGTGACGCGCGAGACACGCGAGCGGTCGCTGAATGCAGGCGCGATTGCGTTTGTCTCCAAGGAGATGACGGTCACCGCCCTGATGGACGTTGCCCGCGACGCCATGGGAGTCGATGACGGCCTGTTCACCCCGCTGCCCGCCGCAGTGGCACCCGAACACAGGGTGCGTATCGGCATTGTGGTTCCGAAGCTCAGTGCCGGCGAGACCGAAGCACTGCGCCTCTACGTCACCGGGCTGACCGTCGCGGGCGTCGCCGATGACATGGGCGTCCACTTCGAGACCGCCAAGACCTACATTCGTCGGGTGCGTGAGAAGTACACCAAGCTCGGTCGCTGTGCTGGGCGTCGTGCCGACCTGATCCGTCGAGCTGCGGAGGATGGCCGTGCCGCGTAATCGTGGCGGCTTCCGCCTCCCTCTCTGTCGGGTGCTCCTCACCGGGCTGATCGTCGGCGCGGGAGGCGGTGGTCTCAGCGGCATGCTGACCGGTCTCCTGGCGGACGACGGCATTGTGGCCGATACCGGTGGACTGTTCTACCTCATCGGATTTGTCGGTCTGCTGGCCGGGTCCGTCATCGGCCTGGTCGCCAGCGCGCTGGCGCTTGTCGCAACAGCGATCTATCGCGCGTTCGGCGGACGGTCCCGACGCAAACTGATTGTGGTGGCAGCCTCGACCGCGTCGCTCAGCACTCTTGCTGCACTGTTGTCGCTCCTCGCCGGCGGGTTCGACATCAGCCCGTGGTGGTTTGTCATTCATACCGTCGCCGTCTTCGCGATTGCGGCGTTCCAGTCGCACCTACTGGTCACGGCAGCGCGCCCCCAATCGCGCACCACCGCCCAGCGGACCGCTCGTTCGGTGCCCGCGGCTTCCTAAATTCCGCGCGAGTCGATTAGCTGCTTCGATTCCTCACCCACAACCACACCATCCCGCAGCGGCAGCGTCGCTCCCTCCCACCGCCGTCGCAGCCAGCGGTCGTGACTGGCCACGATGACGGCGCCGGGGTAGGTGCCGAGGGCATCCTCGAGTTCCGTCGCGAGGTCGAGCGACAGGTGGTTCGTCGGCTCGTCGAGCAGAAACACGTGCGGCGGCCGCGCAATGATGAGTGCGAGGGCGAGCCTGCGCTGCTGCCCAATCGAGAGGGTTCCGGTCGGGCGGTCGAGATCGCGGGATGCCAACAACCCCAGCCCCGCCAACGGAACCAGCTCGGCTCGCCGCTCCCCCACCGTGCGCTCGTAGATCGCGCGCGGTGAGCGTGTGGGGTCGGCGAACCGCACGTCTTGCTCGAGCAGCGCGACCCGCAGCCCTTTCCGCCGGTGCACACTGCCCCCATCCGCCCGAACCGTGCCCGCGAGCACGCCCAGCAGCGTGGACTTGCCCGCCCCATTCGCCCCGGTCACGAGAATCGAACTCGTCGCCTCGATGGCGAGTTTGTCGATGTGCAGCCGGCCAGCGACGTGGGTTCCGCGCAGCTTGAGCAGTGCACTCTCGTCGTCGAGGGCGTGGGAACCGTGCGGGATGCCGTTAAACGCCAGCACCTTTGCCGGGGGTGCCACCTGGTTCTGTTGCAGGTCGTCGAGCCGGCCCTGCGCATTCCGCACACGACGGCTGACCTGCTTCTGCACCTTGCCGGTGCGAAAGTCGAAGCCCATTTTGTCGTTATCGCGCCGAGGTTTGTCATTTTCGATCTCGCGTGACGTGACCGCGACCGAATTGTCGAGATAGCGCAGTTCCTGTTGTTCGGTGGCGTACTGCGCTTCCCAGCGTCGACGTTCCGCGGCCCTCTCGGCGAGGTACTCCGTGTACGTTCCGCCGAAACGGGTGGGGGCGCTGCGCCGGATGCTCGTGGCGCCACTCACCTCGTCATCGCTATTACCACCGCCGCCCTGACCTCGCTCCTTCTGACTTGGCTCACCCAGGCCCCGCTCATCCTGACCCCGCTCGCCCTGGCCTCCCCCGGTAGGAGCTCCCGCCCGGGACGGATCGAGATCCACCAGCACAGTCGCCACCTCGTCGAGGAACGCGCGATCGTGACTGGCGAACACCACCGGCCCCGGCCAGGCAATCAGTTGGCTGCGCAGGAAGTCGGTTGCGGAATCGTCAAGGTGGTTCGTCGGCTCGTCGAGCAGCAATGCCGACGGTCGGGCGAGCAGCAGTGCGGCGAGCGCGAACCGCGACCGTTGCCCACCACTGACCTCGTCGAGTCGTCGGGTGAGCGGGAGGCCGGCGACTCCGAGCCCAGCGAGAATCTCATCTCGTCGTGATTCCACCGTCCAGACGTCGGCCGCTTCGGCTGCGGCGAGCGCCCGGGAGTAGCTTTCGTCGGCGGTCTCGCCAGCGTTCGAGAGTGCGGTCGCGGCATCCACCAGTTCCCGCTCGATGGCACGAATGTCACTGAGCGCATCTTCGATGAGTTGCTCCACGGTGGCGGACGGTTCGTACTGCACCTCCTGCCACAGCAGTGCGGTGCGGGCTGGTCGGGTGACCGTGCCGGTATCGGGCAGCTCGGTACCTGCGAGGAGGCGGAGCAGGGTCGACTTGCCTGCGCCGTTCTCACCGATGAGGCCCACGCGGTGGGTGCTGTCGATGATGAGGGTCAGGTCGCTGATGATGCGGTGATCGCCGTAGCTGCGGGAGATACCGTCGGCGCGAATATGGGTATGGAGCTGCTTCTGGGTAGGGATATGCGTTGGCAAGGGGTCCGCTTTCGAGAGAGAGTTCGAAGGGTTTCCCGCGTGGGCGTAGGCAGCGCTGAAGTCCCGGGCGCACAAGAGCGTCGCTGGAGAATGGGAGGGTTCGGTCGCGCTGCGCCTCAGGCGCGGGACGGAACAATTACCTCTTCATAGTGGGGTTTACGTTAGTCGCAGGTTTCTGGAATGCGCAAGCTTTTCGTTCGACACAACGAGGGTTAGTGACTTCGGGCAGGGTCGTGCGGTGCACCTAGAACGGAAGTTCGTCGGAGTCAGCATCCGGCTCAGGTAGCGAATCGGGACGCGCATCCACCGTTGTATCGGGCACTGGGTCCGCTGCTGGCTCAGGATTGGGACCGCCTTCCGTTACCTCGGGTGGCATCCCGCCGATGACGGTTTCGGGGAAGGTCAGTTTCGACGTGCCGAGGTTTGAGACCCATTCGAGCACTCCCTCACCACGCTGTTTGAGCTCCCACCCCGCGTACGTCTTGAAGTCGTGACACCCTGTGCAGAGGAAGGCCAAGTTCTGGACTTTTGTCTCTCCGCCAGCGTGCCATTCGACCGTATGGTCGACCTCGCAGTGGAGGGCCACCGTGTTGCATCCGCAGGGGCCGCGGCACGTTTCGTCCCGCACTCGCAGCCACAATCGCATGTCTTTGGGAACTTTGTACCGAGTTTTTCCCACCGACAACACCGTTCCCGTCTCGGGATGGGTCAAAATTCGAACAAAGGACTTCGCTTTACCCGCCAGCCGACGGGCGGTGTCCGGGTCGATCGGTCCATATCCCTCCAACGAGCCCGGCTCTTCCGACTTACCCAACAGCGTGAGGACGGGAACACTCACCAGCACGGTCGGCACGATTCCTTTTCCGGGCCCCTCGGCGAGATCTGAATTGAGAAGCAGGTCCGAGAAGAAGTCGGTGCGCAGTTGCATCTGGGTTTTGCTCTGGCCGGGGCATTTCATCGCCTGCGCAGCCATCTTGAGTCGGTTTTCGATGGCGAATGCTTCTGGTGCGGGCAAGTACGCAGTCAGGTAGGCCATTCCGTCGCGGGCAGGCTCCACGGCCACGTATCTGTCTGCGACTGCGCGAACGTGTCGTTCCGTGATCGACTCCGGGTGCATCTTCTCCCGTAGTTTTCTTGCGCGCCGATCGGTTTTCCCTGACGTGGTCTGCCGAGCGTAGGGCGCGATCTCTTTGTCGAATTCCCCTCGCGCCTCCTTGGGAAGGCTGTCGGCCTGATCAGCGATCACGGTCGCGTGCCGGTAAGAGATCTTCCCCTCAGTCATCGCCGCGAATGTTGCAGGAAGGTCGTCGACCAGCAGGCGACCCGTGTGAATACGCATCTCGGCGGCGCGTTCTGTGATGTTCAAACGACACGCTGTCTCATGAATGAACTGGCGGCGCATAATCGTGTCGTCCGTCCACCCCGCCTTCGACTTCGCCTTGGGTTTCACGTCGGGGTCGATCTGGACGCCGCTGCGGGATTCGACAAAACGACGTGCCTTATCGAGCAGCTCGACGCCGCGAGCAGCTTGCTGGTTCTGGATCTCTTCGTTCTCCGCTACTTTGTCGAGCATCCAGCTCAGGGTGTTGTTGAACTCAGCATGAGGCGTCGGCACAGCGAAGACGTCCGCGAGGCCATCGTCGTCCGCGTGCGAGACGACGTTCGTCGGCACAATCGGGTGTTCCGGACGAGCACCAGCGGACGCAGCGGCCGGAGTCGACTTGGTGGTCTCAGCGGACTCTTCAATTGCTTTGACTTGCGGTGCGCGCTTCTTGGGGATGAGCGGCCAATCCAGCCCCACCACAAAAAGGTCGGGCGATAACGGGTCACCCTTCGCGTCTCTCGGATCCGACGGCCGCATGACCCAACACGGCTTGCCCGAGCCGTCATCGACGCTCGTCAGCTGCCCACCGGAATCGAACATGGTCGACCCGAACATCAGCTCACTGGGATCAGCCCCCGCAATACGCTTTTGATAGTCCGCGAAGAGCATCCGCACCCACAGGAACCCTGCGGCTATCGTCTCCTCGAAGCTGGGCTGTTCGTCCATGTCAGAAGTCCACTACCCGCCTCTGACATTGACCGAGGGGGTTGATTTTGACAACAAACTCAGGAAATTCGGTGCCGATTGCGGCGTGGAATCAGACTCCAGATCCACCAACAAGTGCGGAAGGGCACGGTCGAAAACCCTCGCCGAGACGAGGCTCTGACCGTCGTCGAACCCGGCCTCGGACGCGAGCGCATAACGGATTCGTGCAGGCTTCACACCCGCCACCACCCTGTCACTGAGCTTCATTGCCATACCCAAATTCAACAACGAGCCACCGACATTTCGGGGCCAACAAAGGGCAAACAAAAGGCCGTCAAAAGGGCGGCAAAACGGTCTACCCGCCAAACACCGCCGACAGATCCTGGATGATCAACTGGGTACCCACCGTGTACCCCTCGGGAATCTCCACCACCGACGTCGTTGGGCCGAGATCCGCCGAACAGTCCTCCCCCAGCTCCCCGCCCTCGAGCACGTCCGCGCTCATCTGCTCCACATACACGCCCCTGATCAGCGTGCCTTGCGAAATAAACGCAGACGGCACAGACGGACACGACCCACTCCCATACGTCACCACGTAAAGCATGCCCGGCGCACCCACCGGGTCATACGTCACGTAGGCCTTCGGAATCAGCTCGTCATCGACGTCGACCTCAACACCGAACTCGAAAGACTCTTCGCCCGGCGGCAGTCCCTGCTCAACGCTCAGCACAACAGCCTCGGGAAGCGCGGGCGGCGGCTCCATCCGCGGCACAAACGTACAGGCGGCGAGCGCACCACTCACCCCGGCAAGCGCCACACCCACAGCAATGACACGCACTCCGGAACGAATCCTCATAAACCCCAGCGTCGCGTGTGCAGCCGACAGGAACAACCCAACGTTCGGCACCTTTCGTTCGTCCGGCCGTTCCGAACCGTTCGCCCCGCGCCGCAGCGGCCACTTCTCCCCAATTGGCACCTTGCACGCGCCCGCCCGATCCCGACAGGCTGGGCCTATGACTTCCTCCTCCCCCGCCCTCACCGCACACGTTCTGCGCTATGCCGCTTTCGCTGCGTCGGCGTCCGGTGGCAATCCGGCCGGCGTCATGTTGGATGCCACGGGGCTCGACGACTCGACCATGCAACGCCTCTCGGCCAAAGTTGGGTACTCCGAGACCGCGTTTGTGGTGGAGTCGAATGTGGGCGGCGACCCGCGTCGATCGCGGGTGCGGTACTTCTCTCCGCGGGCGGAGGTTCCGTTCTGCGGGCATGCGACGGTCGCGACGGCCGTGGTGATGGCCGAACTCTCCGGACCCGGCCAGTTCACCTTCGATACCGCAGTCGGCGAAGTCGTCCTGAACACGGAGCAGACCGAGAACGGCATCCTCGCCGCGTTCACCAGCGTGGAGCCCGACGTCCGTGAGCTCGAACCAGCGACCCTGCGCACGCTCCTAAACCTCCTCGGGCTCACCGACACCGACCTCGACGACCGCTATCCCGTGCGCGTCGCCTACGCGGGCAACTGGCACCCCATCGTTGTGCTCCGCGAGCTGGGCACGTTCGATAGCTTCCGGTTCGATCCCCCGGCCATGCGCGCACTGATGGATGCCGAGGGGTGGAAAGGCACCGTCACGGTGCTCCACGCTCTGTCGCCCACGGAGTTCGAGGCCCGCAACCTCTTCCCAGTCGGGACCATCACCGAGGATCCCGCCACCGGATCCGCCGCAGCCTCCCTCGGCGGCTACCTGCGCGACCTCGACCTGGTCGAGACGCCCGTGCGCGTTATCGTCCACCAGGGACGCCACGTTGACCGCCCCAGCCTCCTAACCGTCGACATCCCTTCGGTCGGCGGAACTGTGGTCAGCGGTACGGCCGTGCCCATCGAGTAACGCGCGGCTACTGGTCTTTTCCGCGTTGAACCGCTGGGGCACCGAGGTTCCATTGCCAGTGACGGAGGCCACACCTAGAATCGACAGCGCAGTGGCCGGCTGCTCGATCTGAGGAGTTCCGTTGGCCACCCGTAACGAGCCCGTGTGGCATCCCATCCAGTCGGCCCGCGAGGTCTCCCCCGGCC
>Ga0247810_10002155_pt1 | contig 11228 bp, 11 predicted proteins | sample UWRJL119311C1_FD_179918 | JGI IMG/M metagenome (GOLD analysis project Ga0247810, IMG submission 179918) | Plant litter microbial communities from Arlington Agricultural Research Station in Wisconsin, United States - UWRJ-L119-311C-1 | ecosystem: Environmental > Terrestrial > Plant litter >...
AACCATTGCTCCAACGGGAAATCTCGGTCATCTAAGCCTACAATGCCCGCCTTGCCCGGGAGCCTTCATGTCCACCTTGCTCAACGACTGGCGTCATCGCCCTACCCATCAGCGGGTTTGGGCACTGGCAGCGCCGATGATTTTGTCCAATATTTCCGTACCACTGGTGGCCCTGGTCGACAGCGCGGTCATTGGCCATCTGCCTCACGCCCATCAATTGGGTGCGGTGGCGGTAGGGTCGACGCTGTATACCTTCCTGGCCTGGACCATGGGTTTTCTGCGGATGGGCACCACCGGGTTTGCTTCCCAGGCAGCGGGCCGCAATGACGGCGCGGCGCTGCGGCAGATTCTGCTGCAAGGTCTGCTGCTGGCCATGGGCCTGGCGTTGCTGCTGGGGGTGATCGGCCTGCCGTTCAGCCATCTGGCGCTGAGCATGATGCAGCCGTCAGCCGACCTGCAGCAGCTCACCGGTGAGTTCTTCCACACCCGGCTGCTCGGACTGCCCGCCGCCCTGGCAGGCTACGCGTTGGTGGGCTGGTTTCTCGGCACCCAGAACGCCCGCGCGCCGCTGATCATCCTGCTGACCACTAACCTGATCAATATCGCCTTGAATCTCTGGTTCGTTCTGGGCCTGGACTGGGGCGTGGTGGGTTCAGCCCGTGCTTCGGTGATCGCGGAATGGACCGGCGCATTGCTTGGCCTGGCCTTGACCCGCAAGACCCTGCGCCTCTGGCCGGGCCATGTGGCGTGGGCTGCGCTGAAACTGTGGCGCAACTGGCGACCGTTGCTGGCGGTCAATCGGGACATTTTCATTCGCAGCCTCGTACTGCAATCGGTGTTTTTCCTGATCACCGTGCAAGGCGCGCGGCTCGGCGATGCAACCGTTGCCGCTAACGCATTGCTGCTCAACGGCCTGTTGATCACAGCCCATGCACTGGACGGCCTGGCTCATGCCGTGGAAGCGCTGTGTGGGCATGCCATCGGTGCCCGGGACCGAAATGCCTTGCGTCGCTCGCTGACTGTAGCCGCAGGCTGGTCGTTGATTGCCAGTGTGGGGTTTGCGTTGCTGTTTCTGTTGGCCGGGCACTGGTTTATCGCAATGCAGACCAACATTGTCGAGGTCCGGGAAACAGCGTTCATCTATTTGCCGTATCTCGCCGCATTACCGCTGCTGGCGGTCTGGAGCTACTTGCTCGACGGGCTGTTCATCGGTGCGACGCGTGCCCGAGAAATGCGCGACACGATGCTGGTCAACCTGCTGCTCATCGCACCTTTCGCCTGGATGCTCCACGACCTTGGCAACCACGGCCTGTGGCTGACGCTGCTGACATTCATGCTGTTGCGGGCCCTGACACTGGGGTTCGTCACCTGGCGCTTGAGCAAAGCGGGCGCCTGGTTCAGCGGCCAGCCCGCGCATTAGTCGCGGTTTTCGTCACTGCCGTGGGCGCCGACGAACAGGACCTTAGGACTGCTCAGCTTGACGCCGGTAGCATCAATCGTCAGGTGGCTGTCACCCACGCGAAAGGACATTTCCCGGCCATCGTCATAAGCGATCCGGGCGCCGCCATCGATTTGAATACTCGGCGCATCCCCCATCACCGCCGTCAGCCCTAGCTGCACCTGAACCCTCTCTGGCGCAACCGGGTCAATTGGCGCAGTCGGCATGAGATCCGTGGGGCTCCACAGGCAGCCGATGATCAGTGGCCTGTCGATATCCCCCTCCTCAAACGTCACCATAACCTGCATGCCGCCAAGCAAGCGGGTGTCCAACTGATGACTCACCGGCAACCAGCAATGGTTGTGAACAGCGCCATGCCCTTGCCCAACCCAGTCAAAAAGCGCCTTGACCCGGCCCTCCGCATCACGGCTGACCGGTTCGCCTTCTGCACCCACGATCTGCGCACGGTGCAGCGCTGTCGGGTAGGGTCGCGCTCTGGGCCGAGGGTTGAAACCTGCCTCCCAGGGAGCGACCTTGAAGTGGTTGATGTACATCGGCGGCTCATTTCCGGTTGCCGCTTCCATCTGCCGAGGATCGAAGCCTTGGTGAACCACGTGGGTCACCATCCACAAGTGATTCAGCGTGACGTCGGGGTGCCCCTTGAGTGGCAATAAATACCCGGCCACCACAAAGGGCAGCGTGCTTTCACCCTCGGCTCCCGGACGGGATTTATCGACCTGGTCGTCATGCTCGGCATTGATCGAGAACCGCACGACCCCGGCCTGCAGGGGCGCTTGCTGAAAATTGGCCACTGGAGCACGCGGCAGACCGCGCAGCCCTTCTCCAAACACCAGCTCGTGCCCCAGTCGGGAATGCTCGAAGTGATAGTGAATACCCTCCTCGGCACACAGGCGCTGGATCAGCTCCAGATCGGTCTCCCGATATTGCGCGCAGTATTCACGCTGGCGGGGCTCGGCCTTGAGGTCGAAGCGGTAACTGTGTTTGCGGATGCCATGTTCGCGTAACACCTGGCGAATGATCTGCGTGGGGCTCATGCGCTGGAAAATTCGTGGTGTGTAACGTTGGGCCAGACAGGCAAGCCGTGGTCCGATGGTCAGCTGATAACACGCTGGACCCGGCCTGAAATGGCTGCGCATGACACCCAGAATATGCCCGTGAACCCCCGAATCCCGCCCTTTGAAACTCAGAAACGCGGCCTTGTACATGAGGTTCGGCACATCCAGCCAGGGTTCATCGATGAGCACTTCCAGCTCAAACGAAAAGGGCTCGCTGAGGGTCTGCGTCCCAGTGAACGACAGCACCTGCAAGTCCTGAAACAGAGGATCAATGTCCAAACGAAAGTGATGTGCAGCAGAACCGGGCATGGGTGGTTGTCTCTACAGGGAAGCGGCCGTGGATTTTGGCCGAGAAGGCCTGCCGGGTAGAGAGCGAAACGCAGAAAAGGAAATTGCCTACAGAAAAACAGGAAAGCGGAGTGTGCCCAAGGGTGCACACATAACAGGTAGGAGCGAACTTGTTCGCGAGGCGGCGCATCTGATACCCCGCGCTGGACCTCTCGCCAACAAGTTGGCTCCTACCCGCTCAGCCAGTACCGACCGATCAAGACGAAAGGTAAGAAGACCGCGTCAGCCCCAGACGCAAAGCGTCGAGGAAGTAGGTGCGCTCACGCGGGGTGATTTTGGCGCTGGCGACCTTGTCCCGGTAATGGGTCATCAGTTCTTCAGGCGACAAATGCACATAGCGCAGCATGTCTTCGATGGTGTCGTGAGTCTCGATGCCAGCCGAGTACACGCTGCCATCCGGATTCTGGTAGATGTTCACCGAATCGGTATCACCGAACAGGTTGTGCATGTCACCCAGAATCTCCTGATAGGCACCCACCAGGAACACCCCCAGCAAGTAGTCTTCGCCTTCGTTCAGGCCATGGACCGGCAGGCTGGTTTCGATGCTCTGCTCATCCACGTACTGATTGATCTTGCCATCGGAGTCACAGGTCAAATCTTGCAGCACCGCGCGGCGCATCGGCTCTTCGTTCAAGCGATGCAGAGGGATGATCGGCAGCACCTGATCAATTGCCCAGGTATCCGGCAGGCTCTGGAATACCGAGAAGTTGCAGATGTACTTGTCGGCGAGCTTGTCGTTGAGTTCGTCCAGCACCTGACGATGGGAGCGCTGACGGGCCTTTAGCGAGTTATGCAAACGACGGCACACGGCGAAGTAGCACTGCTCGCCCAGGGCTTTTTGCGCCAGGGTGATCTTGCCATCGGCATACTGGGCGGCGATGTCACTGTTGTAGTGGGTCGCGCGCCAGTAGGTCTCGGTGACCATTTCAATATCAGTAGGGCCGAGCAAGTCGATGAGCCATTGCAGGGTTTCCGGCAGGCTTTCCTTGTCTTCGATCACCGGCACTTCGTCGTTGTGTTTCTCGACGTCAGTCACCTGCACCACCAGCATGGCGTGGTGCGCGGTCAGCGAGCGACCGCTTTCCGAGAAGATGTGCGGATGCGGCAGGCCCTGCGCGTCGCAGAATTCCTTGAGCATGCCGACCACGACACCGGCGTAATCGTCCATGTCGTAGTTGATGGAGCTGGCGTTGCGTGAGTGAGTACCGTCGTAATCCACACCCAGGCCGCCGCCCACATCGATGTGATCCACTGGCAGGCCAAGGTTACGCAGTTCGCCGTAGTAACGAATCGCTTCCTTGAAGCCGTGCTGATAGTCAGCCAGGTTGGCGATCTGTGAACCCATATGGAAGTGCAGAAGGCGGATGCCCTGATCCAGACCAGCCTTGCGGAAACGCTCGACCACCGACAGCAATTGCGCCGCCGACAGACCGAACTTGGATTTCTCGCCACCGGTATCGGCCCATTTGCTCGATGCCAGGGAAGACAGGCGCACGCGCAGACCAACTTGTGGCGCGACTTTCAATTCGGCAGCTTCTTCGATCACCAGCTCAACTTCGGATTCTTTCTCGATCACGATGAACACGTTGTGACCCAGCTTCTGGCCCATCAGCGCCAGACGAATGAATTCACGGTCCTTGTAACCGTTGCAGACGATGGTGCCGCCTTTGGGAGCAAGCGCCAGCACAGCCATCAGCTCGGGCTTGGAGCCGGCTTCAAGACCGATGGAAACGTTTTGCGTGGCAATGATGTTCTCGACCACCGCTTCCTGCTGGTTGACCTTGATCGGGTACAGCGCGGTGTAGACGTTCTGGTACTCAAGCCGAGCGATATTGCTGTCGAAGGCGCCAGTCAGCTGACGCACACGGTCTTGCAGAATATCGGGGAAACGCACCAGTAGCGGCAGACTCAGCCCGCTTTTGCGCAAGTCATCGACCTGTTCGTAAAGATCGATAGGCGAACTGCCCGGCCCATTGGGTCGCACTTCAACGCGGCCGGCTTCATTGATTGCGAAATAACCGGCGCCCCAATGGCGGATCCCGTAAACGCTGCGGCTGTCCGCAACGGTCCATTGGCTGCCATCGTCTTTACGTGTGCGTCGTACGGACATCGAAGTCCCCTATAAAAAAGTCAGGTAGCGCCAGCCACAATTCAGGCTGGCCGCAGTGTAAAGCGTGCAAATGACGGTTTGGTGCTGACCGTCCGTGAGCAATAGACCTGCGATGCAACGCAGAGTTTGCATCGCCCGCGCCGGATATCAGCCGCCGGATTTTTTGGCCTTGAAGCCTTGCTTGACCAGTTCGGCCAGCAGCAGCTCAACGTGGTCACCCTGAATCTCGATGATGCCGTCCTTGAGCGCGCCGCCGGTTCCGCACCGTTGCTTGAGGGTCTTGGCAAGATCCTTGAGGCCGTCTTCAGCCAGCGGTACGCCGGTGATGGTCGTTACGGTCTTGCCGCCACGGCCTTTGCTTTCACGGCGCACACGGGCGATGCCGTCCCCTTCCGGGATAAGCGTCTGTTTGCAGGTGCAGGCATCAACGGGCTGACGACAGTCGGGACAATGCCGTCCTGCGTCGGTGGAAAACACCAGGCCACCCAAGGCGGCGAAGGATGAGGCTTTTTTAGCCACCGGAAATCCTCTTGTTGAGGACTGAAGGTTAGTCGACCTGCGCATGACAGCCAGCCGACGCGAAGCCCCACTCTGGCAGGGGCAGCGCAGCTGGACGGGAATACCCGACCAGCTTGAAAAGGTCGCGCAGTGTAACGACAAAAAGCCCGATTGCTAAGGGCCAATGTGCGCCAATTTAGTCGGGATTTGCGACGTGAGATCTATCTGTTTGGGGCTGTAGGAGCGCGCTTGCCCGCGATTCGGGCGACGCGGTGGCTCAGGAAGACCGAGTCATCGTTCATCGCGGGCAAGCGCGCTCCTACAGATCAAAGAGCAACTATTGCTGATTCCCGGCCAGATACCGCTTCAACGCCGCCAGCGAATCCGGGCAATAAGACTTGTGTTCGGTTTCACGCATCACCTCAGCCACGGGGATGAAGCGTGCTTCCAGCACCTCTTGCGGCTGCAGCGTCAAAGGTCCGTCCCACACGGCCGAAAACACTGCGCACCAGAGCCGATTACCAGGCTGATCAAAGAAGAATCTTTCGTGAGCATGCAACGCAACATCGCGCACACCCAACTCCTCTTCCAGCTCCCGAGCCGCCGACTCGGCATAGCTTTCGTCAGCCTGGACCATGCCCCCTGCTGCTACATCCCAGTAACCGGGATAAATAGCTTTGCTCAAGGTCCTGCGGTGCACACACAAATCGCCAGCCGAGTTGAACACCAGAATATAAGTGCCACGGCCGATCAGACCGCGCTCACGCAATTCGGCGCGCCCGATGGCACCGAGCAGGTTGTCCTGCTCGTCGACCCAGGCGATCTGTTCGGCGTCTGAGGCGGCGCGGTGCGCCGCCTCGTCTGCAGAGAACGACATCAATCAGCCTTGCGACAGTAATTGACGAAGGTCAATCACGGCAGCGTTAGCGCGGGAAATGTAGTTGGCCATGATCAGCGAGTGGTTAGCCAGCACACCAAACGCGCTGCCATTGAGCACCATCGGGCTCCACAGCGGCTCTTGCGAAGCTTCCAGTTCACGAATGATCTGACGCACGCTCACCGTGGCGTTCTTCTTGGCCAGTACATCGGCGAAATCCACCTCAATGGCCCGCAGCAAGTGCGAAAGCGCCCACGCCTGACCGCGTGCTTCATAGAACACATTGTCGATCTGCAACCATGGGGTCTCGACGATTTCTTCGTCGACCTGGAGGACTTCGCCCGGCTTCACGTCGACAATCGCTTCAGTCTTGAGCGTGCTGTTGAGCTTGACCCGACCGACACTGGCCGACAGGCGCTGAGACAACGAGCCCAGGCGGGTATTCACGTCGCCCAGCCAGTTATTCAGGTTGTCAGCACGGGCGTAGAACAAGGCGTTTTTCTGACCCGGATCGGAAAGCCGTGCCTGATAACGATTCAGCGCCGCAATGCCTTCACGGTATTGAGACTCGCTCGAAGGCAGCACCCAGCTGTTGTTGTTGAAGTTGAACAGTGGCTCGGCGCGGGCCAGATCACCGTCTTCAGCTGACTGAGATTGCGAACGAGCGAAGTCTTTACGCAACGCACGGCTCAGGTCACGAACCTGGACCAGCACGCCGTATTCCCAGCTTGGGATGTTATCCAGCCACAGACCTGGCGGCAGACGGTCGTTGGACAGATAACCGCCACGCTTATCCAGAAGTGTCTGGCTCACGGTTTTCAAGGTTTCGACAGTGGTGTAACCGATCACCATCTGCTTGCCTTCACGCTCGGCCGCAGCCTGAGCGTTTTGCTGGACCGGGAACAACGCTGGCTCACTGCTCCAGTACCAACCGATCAGCAGCGTAACCACCAGATAAATCGCCACCAGCGCGCCCAACGCACGGCTGTAAAACAGCCCACCCAGATACCCCCGGCGCTTGGCCGAAGCAGGTTGATCAACGCGGTCACTCGCGCTACCCGCGCGGTTCTTCCAATCCAGCATGGCTATGTCCCTTTCAAATCACGGATTCAATGCTCTGACCGCAACCTTACAGCAAGGTGCGTTTTGCGGGTACGCGGGGAGGGAGGTTTGTTACTGAACATTGGCGACGGACAGAGCACCCACAACAAATCCAGAAAAGTCCTACAGCGTTACCCATTGAACCTCATCTGCTGTGCTGGGACTTCCGGCCTGCGCATGTCCTGCGCAACCTCGAAGGAACTTAACCATGCCATTCACTGAAAAAGAACTGATCGAGCGTGACGCCAAACGCAATATTGGTGAAGAGTTGCTGGCCTCGATACGAGATATCAAAGCCGGAAAACTCGGGGCGGTTCATCGAGTGGAAGCAACCGAAGCCGCTGAAGCGCGAAGCAAAGCGGGGCTTGCCCAACCAAGGTTGCTGAGCTTTTAGGTGTATCAGTTCGCACGCTTCAGGAGTGGGAACAAGGCCGACGCTCTCATTCAGGTACCGCTCGCTATTGCACATTGCAGCTACCAGACCTGATGTTTTTCGGGATGTGTTGATGGACGCGCGTTAATTGACCGCGGATGGTTCTGCGAGCTACCTGATAAAACCCGGCAACTCAAATCCCAGCCGCAGAGAGGCTATTTCACTGGCGTCCAATTGTCGGGAATGGATCACCCCTGCGGCATCCGTTCGGATTCCACTGCGCTCACCCGTGATCCACGAGGCAAATCTACTATGAATGAAGGGCTCCCAGGTTTCACTGTCGACCAGCCTGAACAACGTTTGCTTGGGCGCCGCCGGCTGAGGTGGCGGCGAGCGCAAAAGTTCTGCAACCCTACGATCTTTGGCCTCGCTCGTGATATGGCTCTGGTCGAAATAATAGGCTTCAGGTTTCACCAGAAGCCACTCACCGCTTTCAACCTGACTTAATACCTCGGAGTCAGTGTCCAGGAGCAACCCTTCGCGCAAATCCTCCAACCCCTGAACGGGCTCTGGCTCACCTAATGAATGCCGGACCAACTCCCGTGCTTCTTCAGGAGGATAGGCATTCATGGTTTCCTCAGGTAGAGGGTCGCGACCACTGATGAGTTTCATGGTCAATTAGCCCCATGCCATTCATCGAAGCCAATTGTGCCGGCCGTCTCATGTACCCATGAGATTTCCCTATAGGAAAATCGAATGGTTTCCATGGGGTGGAATTGTTCAAATCTAGGTTCACGACAATCCGGCATATAGGCATCGGCGCCAACAATTACCGCGTCTTTCAACTCAACAGTATAGAAATGCTCCACCCCACCCTCGCCTACCGGACGATAAAATTCCATACGGCACAGGGTCAATAATTCACCGTTGCAAAGTGCCGTATTGATAAGCGGCGAAGACTTGTCAATTGATTTGCGAATGGAAAACGGCTTGTGCATTCTGCGCCCGACACCCTTACCACTGGGCACTGCGATACCGGACTCGTAAGACTGAACCAGAATCTGATCTTCATGACGTTCCATCCAGGCAGTACCAACGGATGGCTTACTGAGGGCGCCCGCACTAATGAGACCCATGGTCTCCCCTTTTATTGTCAGAAAGCAGGGCATTGGCATTATATATTCTCCATTCGTTATTTAGGTTCAGCTTTTTAGCTGAATGGCTTACCACTTTGACTGGCAATGCTCAGGTCAGATTTATTAGTTTTTACTTTCGGCACCTGTACATTCCGCATGGCATCGGGCAGGGGGCCTCGAGATTCTGTTGCACTTCGAATTGTGCATCTTCGCTCGGCAGCCACTGCCGTGAGACTTCAAGAGTAATCAGATAGCGCTCTTCGTTGGGGTGTTTTATGTCCGTGAACTGACTCATAAGCAACTGTGTTTGATACTTATCCCCAGCACGCCAAAATGTTCGTCCGCCAAGTACTCCACGCAGGCGCTCACGCCACTGAGGAGTATCCTCGAATGCTGGTTCACCTGCAGGATGGCTCAACACCCAGCCTTTGGTACGCCATTGACTCTGCAGATCCAATGCAATTTTCAAGGCATCATCCAGCAATAGCGGTTCGACCTGGGGTGACAAACGAACATTCTGAATAATATTATCGTCAAACATGACCATTAAGAATCTAGCCGGCTCGGTCACAAATCCATACTGGGGATCCCTGAATCGCAACCTTGCATCCGACTTTGGAATCCCCCCCCACAGGTGACCTCGTATCAAAGGGCTAAAGTTCACACTCGAACGTTCACGCATCTCCTCATAAGTATCACCGAGGGTTAAAACAATTTCGGGGTTTTCTATGTCGACGTACAGCAGCAAGGTTATTACCGCAACCATCAGCGAGCCGATAATCCAGTTTAAGAGTCTGCGCCGCTGCCCACTGATTTTAATAAAACTCATTGAACACCGCCGCCCTCGGCAATTTCAATGATGGATTTCTCTATCATGCCGTAGCTTTCGTTGTTCAGGAGCTCATCGAAACGCGCAGCGGCCTTTATCACAAAAGACATACGCTCATCGAGCCTGGATAAATCTGCGAGTGGATTGTTACTAAATCGGATAGTTCGACCATCTTCAACGCTGCGGCATCGGCTCGCAAGCGTCAGTTCAATAGGCTGAGCAGCGTCCGAATAAAACCAAGTGACATACGCCACATGATTTGCACGCACTAAATTAACAAAACGATTATCGCTATATATAGCAGACTGCAGAATATTTGCCTGCTCGTGACGCGCAAGGTATTCGACACTTCTTGCAATCTGTCCACTTTCGATCGCGCTGAAGCCATATATTATTTCGTCAAATGCCCGCCCAAAAACAACATTCTTTTGGGGTACCGGCCAGAGCACAGGGAATTTAGGATGCCCATATATTGAAGCACGCTTTTCCAAACAGTGCTTCAACTCTTCCAAACCACGCTTGGCATAGAACATATGCAATGGGTAGATATCCAGGAATAACTTGGTGTTCCCCAGAGCCAGCATGTCATATACATGCTGTAGCTGACCCTGGACCAAAGATTGCGGCGCTCCTTTCGAGCGCCAGTCTACGGAGGGCACAGGGTTGCGGGTATCTGCCTGCTCACGCTCACGAATTGCTTCCTCCTGCTCCTTTTTGTCCCCCCCGAATAAACCGGACTCGACTCTCATGGCGTATAGCTTCTGGCGAGCATCATGCTCTTCCTGAATCTGCTCAATCGAATCCGCCGCGTGCAACAAGCCACACCCCACCTGCTTCGAAGCAAATGCAGCCAGCCCCGCCCATTGAAAGCGCGGCTCGTTGAGCCATAGCCTGGCGTAAGCGGCGTTAATGGCGCGATTGCGTTCTTTGGGGTCTGCGATGAGTACGCCGCCGGGGGCGACGATCTCTTCGGCCTCGCGCTGAAAGATGCGCCAAAGCCCTTCACAGGTCAGGATCGGAACGTCTATGACTTCCAGGTCGCAGTCATACACGTGGATGTTGCGTGTTTCGCATTTGGAGATCGGCAGAGTGTTCTGATTCAACACCTGCTTGTCGCTGTCGAGGTCCTTGAAACCTTTGGTCATTGAGCGGGCTCCCAGTGAGGTTCTGGCACCCTACCAGCCCAACGCCCCACCCGATCTCCGCTCAAAAAAATCAGAAAAGCCTGACATTCGCCCGTATAAATTCCTGCACAAAAACAGGAAAAAGCACACAAATACGACGCTATCTGCGCAAAAACGACTCCCTCACATACCAGCCAACCATTTGTTGCCAATTATTTGACTTACGGCACTCTTGTTACAGAAAGAGAGGTGCTAGCATAGCGCCAGCAGTCGTCTCCAGCGAAATTTCAAGTAGCCAGGCCATGAACGAGTCAGAAG
>Ga0247810_10002157_pt1 | contig 11227 bp, 13 predicted proteins | sample UWRJL119311C1_FD_179918 | JGI IMG/M metagenome (GOLD analysis project Ga0247810, IMG submission 179918) | Plant litter microbial communities from Arlington Agricultural Research Station in Wisconsin, United States - UWRJ-L119-311C-1 | ecosystem: Environmental > Terrestrial > Plant litter >...
TTTTTTCTATGAACCCTGTCAGGTTCTCCGTGAAGACGATCATTTCGAATAACAGGTTGTTTACAGGGTAAATACCCAGTTTGCTATAAAAAACATCCTTTGCATCATCATTTGTATAATAATATAGATTACGTGTAACCGTGGCCGCATTCCTTACCTTTAAAAAGTGCGGCATTCCTTTCGGAATCCATACATAATGCCGGGCCGGGATAATATATGTTTTGTTTTCTATATAAATATAAGCGATACCACCCTCAACATAAGTAAGTTGACCCTTGGTGTGCGCATGTAAAGGTAATCTCCGCTCGAGTTTCTCATGGACTACATACACGCTTTTCGGCTTCAGGTCAATCTCTTGTAAATACGTTGTAGTGTCTAAATTATACATTGGCTGGAATGGACAAATAATTGGTAATATAGGTAAAATAGCAACATTGCGAATGCGTAAATTTGTGTATTATTTTTGATATGAAGTACTATACTACACCCGTCGCTCTTACATTCCTGTTCACCACGCTGTTGAATGAGGTATCAGCACAGCAAACTCAGGCCAAAATTCCTTATACGATCGATCAGATCTGGCAAAAGGTAAGTGAAAACAATAAAGCAGTACAAATGCAGGACCTCAGAATCTCAGGTACTGTAGAAAATATAAAAGATGCCAAAGCCGAACGTTTACCGGATATTTCTGCAGAGGGAGAATATGCAAGGGTAAGTAACCTGCCTATTTATGAAAACGGTCTTTTCCATACGCCCTCGCAAATGGAGGTGGTACATACTTCCTACAAGTTCGGGGCTTACGCTTATCTGAACATCTATAACGGCAGTAAAACCAATATCAAAATTGCAGAAGAAAAAAAAGAGAATGAGATTGCACTGGAGCAAAAGAACCTGACCATTTCAGAAATGAGGTTAAGGGCGACCGCCTATTATCTGGATTTACAGCGCAGTGATATCTTCAAAAAACTGTTATTAAAAGATATCAGCGACCAGCAAAAACAGCTGGACGAGATCAAACAGCTACAGAAAAATGGGGTGGTGCTTAAAAGTGATGTGCTTCGGGTAACGCTTAAATTATCGCGCCAGCAGATGGCACTCGTTCAGCTCAACAATGATATCGCGATAGCGAATCAAAAACTGGATATCCTGACCGGCATGCCGGACGATACCCTGGTTGATCCGGTAGGTGATGCAGAGGCGGAGCTTCCTGTATTAAAAACGTATGCAGATTATCTTACCGAAGCCATGGATCATTCCTTTGCTTATAAAATATCAGAGAAAGAAGGGGAACTGCGTAAGCTGCAACTGAAAGACGTGAAAGCTAATGTAGCGTTCAAACTGGGGATGTTTGCCAATTACAATTATTCCTATCCGCAGATCTTGCTATATCCGTATTCAATCGCTGTTTATGGTTTAGGTTTCGCAGGACTAAAAGCGAGTTTTCCTATTTCCTCCTTTTATCACAATGCACATAAAACCAGAGCAGCAGAACTCAAATACCAATTGCAGGAAGTGGAACATGCGGATACTCAGGATAAAATCAGACAGGAAGTGAATGAAGCCTATTTAAGATATAGAGAGTCACTGACCCGCATTGAGGTCGCCAGGGAGAACATTACCCAGGCGACCGAAAATTTAAGGATCGTTAACAATACTTATTTCAACCAGCTTGCCCTGGTCACCGATCTGCTGGATGCTGACACCCAGTTATTACAAACACGTTTTGACTATGCAGCAGCAAGAATCGCGGCAAGATTACAATATTATCAATTACAAAAAGCTATAGGCAACCTATAAAATGAGCACTCAGAAGAACTACACGAATACAGATCAGTTAATTACCAGGATAACGGCATGGATCGCAGGTATTATTGCAATTGGCCTCGCGATATGGGGGCTAATCTTCCTCTTTGATTTTTACAGCTATGAAGAAACCAACGATGCGCAGGTAGAAGAATACATCAACCCTGTCACCTCCAGGGTCACCGGTTTTATCCACGAGATTAAATATGAGGAAAACCAGGAAGTGAAAAAAGGCGATACGCTGCTGGTGATAGACAACAGTGAATATAAACTGCAGCAGGAAGAAGGTGAAGCAGCATTGGCCAATGCGCAGGCGCAAATCAATGTGATGGAAAGCAATGTGGCCACTACTGCAAAAGTATCTGTAGCGAGTGAATCACAAATTGCTTCCGCTAAAGCCAAACTGGTGAAACAGCAGCAGGATTATGATCGTTATGAGAAGCTATTTAAGGTAGAATCTGCCACTCAGCAGCAATTGGAAAACAGCAAGGCGGCGTTGGACGTGGCCAATTCGGAATATCGTTCTGCTGTAGAAAACTACCAGGCCTCTTTATCGAAGGTCAACGACATTAAAGCCCAAAAAGGGGTTTATGAAGCAGAAATTAAACGCAGGCAGGCTTTATTGAGCAGGAACAAGCTTGATGTTGGTTATACCGTAATCCGCGCGCCTTATAATGGTAAGATGGGGAGGAGAACCATTCAGGAAGGTCAGCTCATTCAAGCTGGACAAACACTCGCTTTCATTGTCGACAAAGAAGCGGGTAAATGGGTGATTGCCAATTTTAAAGAGACACAGATCTCCCACATGCATATCAATGCTGCGGTAGAAATCACCGCAGATGCCTATCCGGGCAAGACTTTCAAAGGGACTGTCGTGTCCTTATCACCCGCTACCGGCGCACGTTTTTCACTTCTGCCTCCTGATAACTCTACCGGGAATTTTGTGAAGATAGTACAAAGGATTCCTGTGAAGATCAAACTGACAGATAATGCTGCAACGCTGGATCAGTTGCGTGCGGGGATGAATGCCAATGTGAAGATAAATAAAGACTAATGACGATCGACTTACCTGTATTTAAATCCTGGGTGCCTGAATGGTTAATCAGGGGAACCATTTTTCTGGTGATTTTTCCGGGACTGCTCCTGTTTGGCTTATCCACAGCCAGTGGTCCGGGTGCCGCAGGTTATTATGGCATAGAACCCGCAGACGTGCAATATTCCATGATTGTATTTTATGCAGCTGTCGCCGGTTTTTTCGCCTTAGAACGCAGGTTCTTTGTCTTTACCGCTACGAAGGAATATTTTTTGCTGAGTCTCATTATTCAGATCGCGACAGCCTACGTGTGTTTCCATACGCAGAACCTGTATATTCTGCTGTTCTTCAGGTTTTTACAGGGGATGTCCAATTGTATGTCCACCAGTATCTGCATTACTCTCATCTTTAGCAGGCTGCACAGTGAGCGTGCAAGAGAAATTGGGTATTCTATCTTTTATAGTATGTTATTGTGTATCACGCCCATTTCTACGATGGTTACGGCTCCAATTCTTGATGCTTTTGATTTCAATACCTTATATAAATTCATTATTTACGCCTACATCCCCGGAGCCCTAATTTTACTGGTGATCATGAATAATGTAAGGTTAAACAGAAAGATGCCATTGTACCAGCTGGACTGGTCCAGTTTTATCATCTATTCTGCGGCATTGTGTTTATTGGGATATGGCTTGGTATATGGACAACAATATTATTGGTTTCAAGATAGGAGGATAGTGCTGAGTCTGGGCGCTGCGGTTTTGTTGATCCTGCTGCATATTGTCAGACAGCTCCATTTAAAACGCCCTTACCTGAGTCTTGAAGTTTTCAATTACCGTAATTTCAATGTTGGCGTGTTCCTGATATTTGTCCTGTATATTGTCAGGGGTGCATTAGGGATTGTTTCTATATACTTTGCAGTAGTGATGGGGATGGATCCGATACATATTGCCTATGTTTTGCTCGCAAATATTGCAGGCATTGTATTCAGCGTCCTGATCTCTTCCCGTTTAATCCTGATGAAGAGACCAATGCGGCTGGTCTGGATCTACGGCTTTGCACTGATGCTGGTCTTTCATGTGTGGATGTGGTTTTTATTCAGTTCGCAAGCGGAAGCATCAACTTATATTATTCCCTTAATCGTGCAGGGAATGGGAGCAGGGATGCTGATGACACCTATCATCATCTACACCATTTCTTCAGTACCTGCGCATTTAGGCAGTACAGCCTCTGCTACGGGTGTGTTTTTCCGCTTTACCGGCTTTTGCAGCAGCATCGCAATTATCAACTATTTCCAGTTGTATAATAAAAGTAACCACTATAACCGTTTTCAGGATCAGCTTAGTCTTTTAAATGCTGGCGTTACAGAGCGACTCATACTTTATACCAAAGGACTAACAGGGAAAGGTGTAGCCCCAGAGCAGGCAGCAAAAATTGCAAGAGGCTTACTGAACCGTTCTGTAGATGTACAGGCACAAATACGTTCCATGATGGACTATTATTTCCTGATCAGTTGCCTGCTGGTGGTGGTGCTGTTGGTGATTGCATTGTTCCCTTACTTAAACCGTACCAGGATAGACCTGAAATCTAACCAGCCAGCACCGGCATCATATTAAAATATCAGTAGCTAAAATCAGGTTCTGATAATTTTTTCTTTCTCGTCCTCATCCTCGTCTCTTTGTCCGTTACCAAGGTCTGATTTTGGTGTACTTCCATGCAGAGATTCGTCATTTCTGGATGCTGAAGGATCATTATTATCATTTTTTGAAGGTTTTAACTCATCTTTTTTGCCTTCAGTCTGATTTAAATTTTCCACATAAGGCAGACCTGAACCTTCACGATGCTCCGTAGTGCTATTAAACTTCGGTTGAGTTAAATTTTGCGGATTGTTTACGTCATAACCCTCATTGTCAGGTGTTTCTGTACTTTTGTCGTTCTTCGTGTTTTCCATGATTTCTCTTGTTGATGTTGATTGATAATCTAACAATGAGGGCAGGAAATGGTTTTAATTAATGCTGGGGCATATAATTTATGAATATTCCTTCGTTTTAGATTTGGAAGAAAACCAATAATTATTACCTTTAGGACCAGAAATCAAATTTAATTAACAAAATATCATGGAAAAATTCGCACAATTAAAAGAATTAATCGCCGGAGTTGAGGCTGATGCAGACAAGTTTTATAATTCAGGTAACGGCGCAGCTGGTACTAGAGTTCGTAAAGCAATGCAGGATTTAAAAACTTTAGCTCAGGATATCCGTACTGAAGTTACTGAGAAGAAAAACAGCGCTAAATAATTTTAATTCTGGAAACAGATAACAATAAAAAACCCGGTTAAGCAATTAACCGGGTTTTTTATTTTAAGAATGATGTTTGCGTTGCTATAGAGAAATTCTATTCCACGTTTCTTACCGGTCGCTTTGTTTTAATCACATGGTCTACGGAATAGGGGCCGGATCCAACAATCCAGAATAAGATCAGCAGCAAGAGCACAATTACGGATAACCATAACTCCGAGTTCAGGAACGACAATCCTCTGGTCATATTGACAAAGAAGATGGCACCCACCAGGATAGGAATCTGGATCACCACTGCGAAACGGGTCACCAAACCAATCATGATCAGCAGGCCACCTACAAGATGTACAAATGCCACGATGTGTAGCAGCACCATGGCCATCAGACCTGAAAATCCGAAAGTATTATTTTGTACGATCCATTCCTGCTGGACACCCGTGTCACTAATAAAAGAAATGCCTTTACCTAAGATCAGCAGGCCGAATGCCATACGGATGATGTCGAGCCATTTGGTGTGATGTAAATCTCCCCAATGCTCTACTTTTTGAACAATATTCATAATGCCCTCCTTTTTAAGCTATTATATTTGGTGATATTGAAGTTAAGCATAAAAAAGAGCTTATTTTCAATTATTTTTATCAAAATTAAACATCCATACCATATCAAATTTATCTTTTACCACTCCGAACAGCGCACCCCAGAATTGTATTTTTAAGGGATCGATGATTTCTCCGCCTGCCGAGATATTAGTATAAAAGGTATTGATCTCTTCTTCACTACTACAATTTACAGAGATCGCGAAGTTGTTTCCTAACTGAAGTTTCCGGTTTCCGATCATATCCTAAGCCATTAAAACCAGGCTATCCTTGATCAATGAGGCGTGCATAATCGCATTTTCATCTGTACCCATACACTGTGACCCCATGTTGGTATCTTTAACAGTCATTAGCGTCAGTTCTCCACCCAATGCATTTTTGTAAAACGTCATCGCTTCACGTGCATTACCATCAAATGTCAAATAAGGGCTGATTGTTGTTGTCATGTTATTTTTTTTAAATAAATAATGTATTTTAAAGGATCAAATGTAACGGCCAGATGAAAACAACGTGAGTCCTGAATCAGACATTGAAAGGGAGTAATTGCGACAATTAGCTGGTGCTGCTGACATACTGTTGTCATTCATATGCATAATTTTGGAAAATAATACCAACCATATGAATGATCAAAAGATAGAGGCCTTTAACATTATTGGTCTTGCTGTAAGAACTACAAACAAAGGCGGACAGGCGGGGATAGATATTCCTGAGCTTTGGCATAAATTTATGTCTACACAAGCCACAGATCAGATCCCTGGAAAAATAGATGATACCTTGTATTGTGTATACACGGAGTATGAGAAAGACCATACTGCGCCCTACACGGTAATTTTAGGCTGTCGGGTCCAGTTGATAAACCAACTCCCCGAAGGTATGACGCATGTGACCATCAAGGCTGGAAACTATGTTGAATTTACAGCAAAAGGCAAAATAATGGAAGATATGGTATACCATACCTGGCTGGATATCTGGGCATCTGGTCTGGAACGGGCTTATCAAACAGATTTTGAAGTGTACGGACAAAAAGCGCAGGATCCGGAAAACGCAGAAGTTCCTGTATTCATAGGAGTCTGATCATTGGCCGGATAAACCTGTAATCTCTTATTCCGCTTTTAACCTTGTAATGGCAAACATAACAATGGCAGATAATACCGTCAGCACAAAATAACTTGCGCCCAGATTGAATTCGTCTTTTGCAGGCAGAAAGCTGATGATGGCATAACTGAAAAACGACACAATTACATAAGTAATTCCACCTGTTAAACCGCCTGCAATGCCCGCATTTGTGGGGAATTTGGTCAGGCAGAAAGTGAAGTAGTTATTGAATACATATCCGGCAGTAGCATGAATAATAAAAGCGAAAAAGATGAGTGAGTACAGGTTGGAAATGTAGTGGATACTCGAAAGCATACCGATGACAAAGATTGCTTGCAATACCAGGTTGATCACCATTTTACGCATGAAAGGACGATTGATCGTTGCTTTACCAGCAAAGCCGCCAACCATCCAGGCAAATCCCAGTACCAATGAACTGTATCCCGCAACAATGGGCGACAATTCAAGGTTATGCTCGATGATGAAAGGGCCGGTCATATTGTAAATCATTACCATACAATAGGCCAGTCCAAGCATCACTATCCCAAGCGTGAAACTAGTTGTTTTTAACATTGTTGCATAAACGCCGGTGATGCTCTTGAAGTGAAAAACAGTACGGTGTTTTAGCGTCTCGCCACTGTAAATCAATTCCAGTATCACCATCAGCACTGCCAAGCCGGCGAGGAAGTAAAAGTTTGATTCCCAGCCAAAAATTGTCTGCAGGTAACCACCCAGAAAGGGAGCAACAATTGGTCCGGTAGACCAGATAATAGAAAACAAACTTAAATAATGTTTGAGTTTATCTCCAGAGTAGATGTCGACGAAAAATGCTCTTTTAGCCACGATAATTGCACCAACGGTTAACCCGTGAATAATCCGCATCAGGTAGATCAGGTAAATATCATGCGTCGTTGCGATCACCAGACTTGCTATTGCAAAAATAACCAGTGAAGCCTGACTAATTTTATAACGGCCAAAGCTGTCAAGGATACTCCCGATAAACAACTGTGATACACCATAACTGATCAGAAAAAGACTCAAAGTAAGCTGTACATCGATGCTGCTCACGTGTAATGTTCCTGCCATAGAAGGCAATGAAGGAATATAGATATCTGTTGCAAATCCAGAGAGCGGAAGTAACGCAAAGGCTAGTATTGTAGAAATTCCCTGGTTTTGTGGTTTTAAAGAATTGGATCTCTCCGGACTGGTAGTCATTAAATATAGTATCAATTTTGAATGGCCAAAGGTAGTTTTTATGAGGAGCTAAGGCAGTCTTTTAAAGAACATGTTTTTGTAAAGATTAGGGATTGAAATGGCATGACTATTCAACGAGGTTAAATGCAGCTTTAACGATTTGTATGGTCGATTCGACTAATTCAATACCTATATCTCTGATTTTTAGCGTTCCTTTATATAAAACAACAAAACATGAGTTTTAAAACCAGACGTTCGTATCGAAAAGTATTATGGGGAATTGTGATGCTTCTGGGCTGTTTAATTTTGCTCCAGTTTGTAAACAGACCTGAAATTGAAAATCCTCCTGTTACGGGAGAAATTAAAACGACGCCACAAGTAAAAGCGATTCTCAAAAAAGCATGTTACGATTGCCACTCCAATGAAACGAATTTGAGATGGTATGATAGGATTGTACCTGTCTATTGGACGGTAGCTAAAGATGTAAAAGAGGGAAGGGCCGTACTTAATTTCTCTGAATGGGACAATCTCGCAAAAGCGAGCCAATCAGCCTTGTTATGGGAAGCCGTCAACCAGATTCAGGCTGGTGCCATGCCGATTAAATCTTATCAGCTTGTGCATCAGGATAGCAGGGTTTCTGCCGCAGACCTCTCTGTTTTGAAAAATTACCTGTCAGCTATGGTAAAAAAGACCGTTTCCGATACAGCAAAAACAAATGCGCTTGAAAAACAATACGGTCATTGGAGCAAAAGCGAAGTGAGTAAAGCCGATGTCCCTGTCGCATTAAACGGAATTGAATTTATTCCTGATTATAAAAACTGGCAGGTAGTGACCACTTCAGACCGTTTTGACAATGGAACGATGCGTGTTGTTTTTGGGAATGACATAGCTATTAAGGCGATCAAAGCAAATCAGATCAATCCCTGGCCTAATGGAACCATCTTCGCAAAAGTTGCATGGGACAAATTAGTGGATGCGGATGGTGCAGTGAAAACCGGTGCTTTTAAACAGGTAGAATATATGATCAAGGATGATAAAAAGTATGCGTCTACTGTAGGATGGGGTTTTGCGAGATTTAAGACACCGAAAATGTTACCCTACGGTAAAACTAAACTCTTTGCTAACGAATGTGTGAACTGCCACAGACCGATGCGCGAGAACGATTTTGTATTTACAATTCCAGTAAAAAATTAAACACCATGAGATCATCATATATAGTATTGTCCCTATTTTTATTGCTGTTATCAGCCTGTTCGGCACCTGTAGATCCTACTGGAATCAATAAAGAGGCTTCCTTTCCTGCAGCATTCAACCTCAGTGAAATGGGCTTAAAAGTAATTAATTCATCAGTTCATCCGAAAACGGAAACCATGTGCACACTGTACGGCAACGATGTTGCCTTGAATGCTTTCAAGGGCAATGAAAATCTCCTGCCGGGAGAAGTTATAGCGCTGGTGACCTGGAAACAAAAGGAAGACGTACACTGGTTCGGCGCTAAAATCCCTGCTGCTTTACAATCAGTGGAAATGGTAAAAACCAGTGCAGGTCAGCCAAATACCATGGAGACCAGTTATGAGCACTTCGAGGGGAGCAAATTGATACGCCAGAAAGATACTACAGGAAATGCAAACCGTATCCAATATATCCTTGCTCAAAAACCTTCCGTATTGCCGTAATGAAACGATTTGAAAGGCCGATTTTGTCAGCTGCGGTTTCTTCTTTTGAATGTAAAGTTCTGTGATCTCATGATTTCTTATCTCTAAAGCTGGTTATATTCGTTCATAAATTTACTACGTCAATATGGAAGCACTTACTCAGGATACAGCATATCACGAACTTAAAGTTTACACTTTTAAGAATGAAACACAGCAACAGCTCGTTACCGATTTTTACACCGTAGCAATACCTGCATATAACCGTGCAGGCGTGAAAAATGTAGGCGTTTTCACAGAATTGGAACCCGTAGGTCAGACTAAATTGTATGTCCTTATTCCGTACCAAAGCATTGCACATTTCGCAGCAGTAAATGCTCAACTGGAAAATGATGCGACTTATCAGCAGGAGGGGGAGTTTTATCTAAATGCTCCGCCACTTGAGCCAGCTTATGAAAGGATAGAAAGTTCACTCATGCAGGCCTTTAAGGGCTTTCCGGAACTGGTTGTCCCTTACAAACAAACGCGTATTTTTGAATTGCGCCAGTACCAGAGCCCAAGTGAATCGGCCGGCAAAAAGAAAATAGAAATGTTCAATGACCAGGGTGAGATAGATATTTTTAAACGTCTTAATTTCAATCCCGTATTCTGGGGGGAAACTGTTATCGGATTGCAAATGCCGAATCTGACCTACATGATCACTTTTGACGATCTGGCCGCTAAAGATGCGCAGTGGGCGAAATTCATAGATGATCCGGAATGGAAAAAGATCAGTGTAGTAGATGGATACTCCAATGAGGAGTTGCTCAATGAGATTGTATCCACCTTTTTAATTCCTGTAAATCACTCCCAGATTTAATAAATAGAGCAAAAAATAATAAAACACAATGGAATATAGACAACTAGGAAATTCGGGCCTTAGAGTGCCAGTGTTGAGTTTTGGTACTGCTACCTTTGGTGGTAGTAATGAGTTTTTCAAAGCATGGGGCAGCACCCAGGTAGATGAGGCCACGCGTATGGTCAATCTTTGCCTGGACGCTGGTGTCAATCTTTTTGATACGGCCAATGTATATTCTGCCGGTACTGCCGAAGAAATTTTGGGCAAAGCTATTGCCGGACTAAGGGATAAGGTACTGGTATCTACCAAAGCTACTTTTCCGCTCGGTGAGGGCATCAATGACTATGGATCTTCGCGTATTCATTTGGTTAAATCCTGCGAAGACAGCCTTAAAAGATTAGGAACTGATCATATTGATATTTATCATATGCATGGTTTTGATGGCAATACACCTATGGATGAAACGCTGAAAGCTTTAGACCATTTGGTACAGAGTGGTAAAGTACGTTACATTGCCTGTTCTAACTTTTCCGGATGGCATTTAATGAAATCACTGTCCATTTCAGAGCGCCATGGCTGGGCAAAATATATTGCGCATCAGGTGTATTACTCGCTACTGGACAGGGACTTTGAATGGGAACTGATGCCCCTGGGTATTGAAGAACAGATCGGTGCAATGGTATGGAGTCCTTTAGCCAGTGGAAAGCTCAGTGGTAAGT
>Ga0247810_10002160_pt1 | contig 11222 bp, 10 predicted proteins | sample UWRJL119311C1_FD_179918 | JGI IMG/M metagenome (GOLD analysis project Ga0247810, IMG submission 179918) | Plant litter microbial communities from Arlington Agricultural Research Station in Wisconsin, United States - UWRJ-L119-311C-1 | ecosystem: Environmental > Terrestrial > Plant litter >...
TGGCGAGCTGGCGCACCGTCGGAAGGGCGATGGTGTCGATCACCTCGTCGACGAACTCCTCGGGCAGCCAGTTGAGGGGCGAATAGGCACCCATGCCGCCGGTGTTGGGGCCCTCGTCGCCGTCCAGGGCGCGCTTGAAGTCCTGCGCGGGCGACAGGGGCAGCACGTTCTCGCCGTCGCTGAGCAGGAAGAGCGAGACCTCCTCGCCGTCGAGGAACTCCTCGACGAGCACGCCGCCGTGCTGCAGCCAGTACTCGCTGTGGGCGATCGCGGCGTCGCGGTCCCCGGTGACGAGGACGCCCTTGCCGGCGGCGAGGCCGTCCGCCTTGATGACGTAGGGGGCGCCGTACTCGTCGATCGCGGTCGTGGCCTCCTCGATCGTGGTGGCGCGGGCGGCGCGACCGGTCGGGACGCCCGCTTCGTCCATGATCCGCTTCGCGAAGGACTTGCTGCCCTCGAGCTGCGCGGCCGCCTTGCCGGGGCCGAAGACCGGGATGCCGCGCTTGCGCAGGTGATCGGCGACGCCCGCGACGAGGGGCGCCTCCGGGCCGACGATGACGAGCTCCACGTCGTTGTCGACCGCGTAGTCGGTGACGAGCGCACCGTTGTTGGCGTCGAGCGAAACGGTGTCGACCTGCGCGGCGATGCCGGCATTGCCGGGGGCTGCCGTGATCTCGTGCTCCTCCTCCTCGGAGAGGAGGGACGTGATGATGGCGTGCTCACGCGCGCCGGAGCCGAGAACGAGGATTCGCACGGGTCCAGCGTACCGGGCACTCTGTGGGGTCACTGTGCGGCGGGCGACACCGAGGGGGCCAGTGCCACGACCACCGCGAGGACCGTCGCCGCGACGCCGAAGGGAACCCAGATGGCGCGCTCGAGGACACTCTTGGACGCGGCGTTCACGAGGATGCTGAGACCGAGCAGCCCCGCGATGACCCAGGCGAGGGCGACCAACCACGCGTCGGGCACGGGCGCCCAGATGCCTATGCCTGCGCGACGCACCAGCACGAGGGCGGCGGCACTCCAGAGGAGGACGGCCACGGCGCTCGCGATGCGCAGTGGCGTGCCGGGCCGGTCGGTGAACCCGCCGAAGGCGGCACGACCCCACGGGGCCCCGACGGCGAGCGCCAGCTGGAACAGGGCGAGCAGGCCCAACAGGCAGCTCGGCCACTTCTGGAGCGAGAGCTTCGGGCAGATCTACCCGACGCTTGCCACGCTGGAGACCGCTGGGTGTGTCGAGCGGCAGGAGAAGACCTTCGTGCTGACCCGCGCCGGGCGCGACCGACTCGACGACCTGCTGGCCGCCCCTATCGAGGCGACCCGTCCGCGCAACGGCCTCATGCTCCGGCTCTTCTTCGGTCAGACCCTCGGCGTGGGAAAGGCGCGCGAGCTGGTGACGGAGGCGCGCGCGGCCGCCGAAGAACAGCTCACCGTCTTCGCGGGCCTGCGTGCGCTCGCGGACGACGAGATCGCCCGGGGACTCGACGTGGACCAGTGGCCGTGGTGGCTCGTCACCATCTCGGCGGGCGAACATGGCGCCCGCGCCACGATCGCCTGGGCGGACGAGACGCTCCTAGCCCTGCCGGGGTAGTTTCGAGGAATGGCCAGAGCCCGCATCCCCGACGACACCGGCATCGCCGCCGTGCGCGTCTTCCCGGGCGACCGGGAGAACGCGGCCACCGCGGTCCGGTACCTCCTGCAGATCCTCGCCGAGCAGGCCGAAGGCAACACGGTCGAGGTGCGGGTTCCCCCTTACGGCGCCGTGCAGGCGATCGAGGGGCCGCGGCACACCCGCGGCACCCCGCCGAACGTGATCGAGACCGACCCGGTCACCTGGGTGGCGCTCGCGACGGGCGCGCTCGCCTGGGCGGACGGACTCGCCGGGGGGAAGGTGCACGCATCCGGCTCCCGGGCCGATCTCAGCCAGCACCTTCCGCTGCTGCGAGAATAGGGACATGAGCGACATCCAGCCCGAGGTCACCACGACCGAGGAGGTGCGCGTCCGGCGCGCCCCGCGCTACGCGCGCTTCATCATCCTGGGTGGTGCGCTCGGAGCCATCGTGACCATCGCGCTCACCCTCGCCTTCGAGCCCGACCCGCAGGTCGGCTACGCGGCTCTCCTCGGCTATTTCCTGCTCTTCGGCATCCCGGCCGGCGTCCTGCTCGGCTGCCTCGTCGCACTCATCCTCGACGCAGCATCCCGTCGTCGTGCGCGCAGTGCCACCGCGGAGCACACCGTCACCGAGGCGGCACCGGTCGAGGGCGAACTGCTCGACTGACGCACCCGCTCCTCCACGTGCAGGGGCACTGATTTGCGGCAAATGGCAACCTTTGCGCCGCGAAATGCGTCATTTGCCGCAAATGACGCGCGGCAGCCCGGCCCGCCCGCCCAGCCGCTTGGGGCCACTATTTGCGCCAGATGACAACTTCCATGCTCCCGAACGCGTCATTTGCCGCAAATGGTGCGCACGGGGTCAGCTGAGCTGGTTCGCCTCGACCCAGGCGAGGTACTCGTCCGTGACCGTCCCGGTGACGTAGTCGCCCGTGAAGCAGCTCATCTCCAGGTCGGTGATGTCGGAGCCCTCGAGGATCGCCGACTTCATGTCCGCGACCTCCTGGTAGATCATGTAGTCCGCGCCGAGCTCGCGCGCGATGTCCGGGATCTTGCGACCGTGTGCGATGAGCTCGCTGCGCGTCGGCATGTTGATGCCGTAGACGTGCGGGAAGCGGACCGGTGGAGCGGCGCTCGTGAACGTCACCTTGTTGGCGCCCGCCTCGCGCGCCATCTGCACGATCTCCTTCGAGGTCGTGCCGCGCACGATCGAGTCGTCGACGATGAGGATGTTCTTGCCCTTGAACTCCGAGCCCATGGCGTTCAGCTTCTGCTTGACGCTCTTCTTGCGCTCCGCCTGGCCGGGCATGATGAAGGTGCGGCCGACGTAGCGGTTCTTGTAGAAGCCCTCGCGGTACTCGATGCCCAGCTTCTGGGCGACCTGCATCGCGGCGGGACGGCTCGAATCCGGGATCGGCATGACCACGTCGATGTCGCCCATCGGGGTGTACTGCGCGATGGTGTCGGCGAGGCGGTCGCCGAGGCGCAGACGCGCGTCGTAGACGGAGATGCCGTTCATGATCGAGTCGGGGCGCGCGAGGTAGACGTACTCGAAGGAGCACGGGATGAGGCGCGGGTTCGGCGAGCACTGGCGGGAGTACATCTCGCCGGACTTCGTGATGAAGACGGCCTCGCCGGGCGCGACATCGCGGACGATCTCGTAGCCGCCGCTCTCGAGGACGAGGGATTCGCTCGCGACGACGTACTCGTATCCGGTGAGCCCGGCCGGGCGACGCCCGAGGACGAGCGGACGGATGCCGAAGGGGTCGCGGAAGGCGAGCATCCCGTGACCGGCGATGAGCGCGATTGCGGCGTAGGAGCCCTCGACCCGCTCGTGGAGCGTCTGGATGGCGTCGAACACCTGGTCGGGGTCGAGGTCGCTGCCGCGCACCTGCTGCTGCAGCTCGTGGGCGAGGACGTTGACCAGCAGCTCGGTGTCGGAGCTGGTGTTGAGATGACGGCGATCGATCTCGAAGAGCTCCTTGGTGAGCTCCCGTGTGTTCGTGAGGTTGCCGTTGTGGACGAGGACGATGCCGTAGGGCGCGTTCACGTAGAACGGCTGCGCCTCCTCCTCGCTCGAGGCGTTGCCCTTCGTCGCGTAGCGGACGTGGCCGAGACCCATCGTGCCGAGCAGGGTGCGCATGTCGCGCGTGCGGTACGCCTCGCGCACCTGGCCCTTGGCCTTGAACATGTGGATGACGCGTCCCTCGGACGTCGCCATGCCGGTCGAGTCCTGCCCTCGGTGCTGGAGGAGGGAGAGGCTGTCGTAGACCTGCTGGTTGACGGGGCTCGCAGAGACGATGCCGACGATGCCGCACATGCGGGATGGTCTCCAGACCGTAGAGTGGATGGAACGTAGGACAGTCTTTCACGTCGCGGAACGGAACATCGCATGGCCAACAAGTACGCAGAGGCCGGGGTCGACACCGCTGCCGGTGACCTCGCCGTCGAGCTCATGAAGTCCGCGGTCTCCCGCACCCACACCTCCGGGGTGGTCGGTGGTTTCGGTGGCTTCGCCGGAATGTTCGACGTGTCCTTCCTCAAGGACTTCGATCGCCCGCTGCTCGCGACGAGCACCGACGGCGTCGGAACGAAGGTCGCCATCGCGCAGGCCATCGACAAGCACGACACGATCGGCCAGGACCTCGTCGGCATGGTCGTCGACGACATCATCGTCGTCGGTGCCAAGCCGTTGTTCATGACCGACTACATCGCCTGCGGCAAGGTCGTCCCGGCGCGCATCGCCGACATCGTCCGCGGCATCGCCGAGGCCTGCGAGTCCACCGGGACCGCCCTCGTCGGCGGCGAGACGGCGGAGCACCCCGGCCTCCTCGGCGTCGACGACTACGACGTGGCCGGTGCGGCCGTCGGCGTTGTCGAGGCGGCCGACGCCCTCGGGCCGGAGAAGGTGCGCAACGGCGACATCGTCATCGCGATGGCATCGTCGGGCCTGCACAGCAACGGCTTCTCGCTCGTGCGCCACATCCTCGCCTCGGCCGACCTCGGCTACACCGACTCGGTTCCCGAGCTCGGCGTGCTCGGCGAGGCGCTGCTCGAGCCGACCCGCCTCTACACCGGCCCGCTCGTCGACCTCCTCGAGGAGCTCCCGGGCGCGATCCACTCGCTCTCCCACGTCACCGGCGGCGGCATCGCGGCCAACCTGGCGCGCGTGCTGCCCCGCGGTTCGTGGGTGGAGGTCGACCGCTCGACCTGGACGCCGGCTCCCGTCTTCCAGGTGCTGTCGCAGATCGGTGGCATGAGCCTCGGCGACACCGAGGGCACGTGGAACCTCGGCGTCGGCATGTTCGCCGTCGTCGACCCGGCATCCGCGTCGTCGGTCATCCGCTCGCTCGGTGCCGTTGGCATCGACGCGTGGGTCACCGGACGTGTGACGGTCGGCGAGCGCTCGCTGGACTCCACAGCGCCCGGTGAGCACTGGGAGCAGGGTGCGAAGGGTGTCGACGGCGGCGCGGTGCGCCTGGTGGGGACCTACGGGAAGTAGGCAGGCGGGAGGAAGGGCCTAGGCGCTCTTGTGCGCCGGCTCCTCGTCCTCATCCTCGTCGGCCGCGTACTTGTCGACGTAATCGGAGTACTCGGGCCACGCGGCCAGATCCTCGTGCACCTGCGTGTCGCTCTTGTGAGCGAGCTCCTTCTCGAGAGCACCGTAATTGGTGTCGGGGCTGAAGTACTTCAGGTCGCGTGCGACCTTCGTGTGCTTCGCCTTCTGACGGCCTCGACCCATGCGTGACCCCCTCTGAATCTTCCGCACAGAGCCGCGGGGCCCCGGGAAACTGCTGGCAAGGACTGGTTAAAGTAGCGGCCAGTTTAGCACGCAGGTACTACGGGTAACGTTGACGTGTGCGCACTGGGAATCCCGACACCTCGGTCGTCGTGATCGGTGCGGGCCAGGCGGGTCTCTCGGTCTCGTACTACCTGCAACGGCTCGGCCTCGAGGCCGGCAACGACTTCGTCGTGCTGGATCGCGGGCCTGCCACCGGTGGGGCCTGGCAGTTCCGCTGGGACGCGCTGCGGATCGGATCCGCCCATCGCATCAACGATCTGCCCGGGATGGGCGAGATCGGACTGAGCTTCGAGAAGGCCGATCGCAGCCGCCCGGCGAAGGACGTCGTCGCCGAGTACTACGCGCAGTACGAGGCGCACTACGGCTTCCAGGTCGTCCGCCCGGCGAACGTCACCGACGTCCGTAACGTCGGTGCGGACATCATCGTCAACTTCGTCGGGGACGACGGCCCGCGGGCCGTATCGACCGACATCGTCATCAACGCGAGCGGGACCTGGGGTTCGCCCTTCATCCCGTACTACCCGGGACTCAACGACTTCGAGGGTCGCCACGTCCACACCAACGAGTACGTCGACGCGGCCGACTTCGCCGGGCAGAACGTCGTCGTCGTGGGCGGCGGGACGAGCGCGATCGGCTTCCTGCTCGAGCTGGAGGAGCAGGCCGAGAAGCTCACCTGGGTGAGCCGGCGCCCGATCGACTTCCTCGATGACGGTGAGCTCAACCTCGAGGTCCGCGAGGACGCGGTGCGCCAGCAGGACGAGGCCGCCCGTGCCGGTCGGGCTCTGCCCAGCATCGTCAGCGGCACCGGGGTTCCGCGCACGCGCCGCATCCAGGCCGGCATCGACCGCGGCCTCCTCCAGGCCCGACCCATGTTCGCGAAGATCGAGCCGGACGGGGTCCGCTGGTCGAACGGCGCCTTCGAGGCCGCTGACGCGATCATCTGGTCGACCGGGTTCCGACCCGAGCTACGTCATCTCGCCCCGCTCAAGCTCCGCGAGAAGGAGGGCGGCGTCGTCGTCGCCCAGGGCTCCTCGTGGAAGGACCCGCGCATCTTCTTCGCCGGCTACGGCCCGCAGGCGTCCACGATCGGCGCCAACCGGGCCGGCCGCTTCATCGCGCGCCAGGCCATCGCGACCCTCACCCGGATGCACCGCGAGCAGCGAGAGGCCGCCGACCGCGCCGCGGCCCCGCCCGAGCCGATCGCGCGCCCGGCCGCCTCACCGGTGGCCGCCCCGCCCGCGGACGCCTCGCCGGGCATCGACGACTTCTTCACGACCAACTGACGCCGTCGCTGGCGGGTTGCTCAATGCTGGGGTTGCTCAATGCTGAGCGTCGCTGAGCGCGCGGAGGTTTGCTGAGCGCGCTGCGGTGTGAACCTCCGCGCGCTCGACAAACCTCGGCATGGTCGGCGGCGGGAGGCGAAGGCCGTCAGGCGGGCACCGTGCGCTGCGCGGTCCCCGGCCCGCGATCGCAGGCGCGGATCTCGCTGCGCGAGCCCGCGCCCCTGAGCCGGCCACGGCATCCGTCCTCATGCCCGCGCCTCGCTGCCTCGCTGACCTTCGATGAGCGCGCGGCGATTCGAACCGCCGCGTCCTCGTCAAAGCCCCGCGCGCGCAACGACGCTCACATTGGGCGACGTGCGGCAGGGCAACAGGCAACGTGCGGCAGGGCAACGTGCGGCGGGGCGACGTGCGGGAGGGCAACGTGCGGCAGGGTGCCCGCAGCCCGGTCAGCGGATCTCGAGGGGGCCGCCCGAGGCCGCGACGACCTCGCCCTGGTCGTTGGTCGTGATCGCGACATCGCCGCCGCGGAATCGCAGGCCGGCCACGTCGATCGCGGTCGCCAGCGGGCTCACGGCGAGCGCGTCCTCCGTGGGCTCCAGGCCCAGGATGCTCGCCAGGACGCTCACCGCCGCAGCAGCCGACCAGGCCTGCGGGCGGCACGCCGCCGGGTAGGGGATCGGCCGCGCGACGGCCCAGGCCGGGTCGCCGGAGTGCAGCTCGGGCACACGGTAGTCGAAGCCGCTCGCCGTGCGCAGCAGTCCGTCGATGAGCGATCGGGCCTCCGCGGAGTGACCATCGCGGACGAGGCCGGCGATCGCGATGGCGGTGTCGTGGGTCCAGACCGCGCCGCCGTGGTAGCTGAGCGGCCAGAATCCGGCCGAGCTCTCGTCCATCGTCCGGAGTCCGTAGCCGGAGTCGAGCGTCGGCGAACCGAGCCGATGTGCGACAAGCCGGGACTGCCGCTCGTCGAGCAGGCCGGTGCCGAGCAGATGGCCGAGATTGCTCGTGATGCTGTCGACCGGGCGCTTGTCGGCGTCGAGGGCGATCGCCGGGTAGGCCCCGTCGGCGTCGTCGATCCAGAAGGACTCGTGGAAGCGCGCCTTCAGCGCGCCGCCCCACGCACGCCAGGCCGCGGGGTCGCCGGTGCCGAAGTGCTCGAGCAGCTCCGCTCCGTGCATCGCCGCCTCATAGGCGTAGGCCTGCACCTCGCACAGCGCGATCGGCCCGGTCGCGAGGGTTCCATCGCGCCATTGGACGGAGTCCCCGGAGTCCTTCCAGCCCTGGTTGGCCAAGCCGTGACCCGTCTCGTCGACATACTCGAGCAGACCGTCGCCGTCGGCGTCGCCGAAGTCGCGCATCCAGGCGAGGGCTGCCTCGAGGTGCGGGAGCAGGGCGGCGACCTCCTCGTCCGGCATGCCCCAGCGCCAGGCGTCGTGCAGGAGGCAGATCCACAGCGGCGTCGCATCGACCGTGCCGTAGTACAGGGGCGGCAGGACGACGCCCTCGCCGGGGATGCTCAGTTCGGCCTTGCGCAGCTCGTGCATGATCTTGCCCGGCTGCTCCGCGGTGTCCGGAACGCGCTCTGACCCCTGCAGGCCGGCGAGTACGCGAAGGGTGCCGGCCGCGACCTCGGTGCCGAGGGGGAGCAGGAAGCGGGCCGCCCAGATGGCGTCCCGCCCGAAGAGCGTGAAGAACCAGGGGGCGCCGGCGGCGAGGAACTCGTTGTCCGGGTCGGCGGTGGTGGTGAGTCGCAGGCCGTCGAGATCCGCGAGCGCCTGGTCGACCCAGAGCTGGAGGCGCTCGTCGCCCGAACGGACCATGGGGATCGGCCAGGGGGTGTCGCCGGTCGGCACGCGCACGACGGCAGCGCTGTCCTCGGCCTGCAGCTGGAGGGTGATCGACGTCTCGCCCCGCGGAGGCACCGTGATCGCGGTGCGGACGGAGACGACACCGTCGTGGAGGGTGATCAGTGCGTCGTTGGTGCTCAGCGTGGCGGTGACGGTGTCGTTGCTCCACCGCGCGCTGTGCTCGTCGACGGTGACGTGCGGCGGCTCGAGGGTGTCGGCCAGCCCGGACTTCACCGCGTCCATCGGGCTGAGGTCTGGCCGCAGACGCACGACGATCTCCGTCGTGACCTCGGTGTCGAGCCGCGACTCGACAGTGATGGTCTCTTCGAAGCCGGTCGTCGTCACCCGGCGACCGGTGGCCAGCCGCACGTCGGGGTCGGCGCCGGGGCCGTCGAGGTGGCGCACCAGGGAGACGGTGGAAAGTCGGTCGGAGGCCGCAGAGTCGCTCGCGATGTGCTCAGGTCGCTCGCCGTCGGTGAGCACCTCGAAGGAGGACGTGAGGCGGGTGTCGCCGAGGTAGTGACCGTGGATCGCGGCACCGCCCATCGACCCGTCCGGCGCTGACCACGCCTGGGCCGGCGCTCGAAGGACGACCGTCGCGTCATGGAGAAGTGGCTGCCTTGGCGTCATCGTTGCGCGCCTCCCTGGGGTTGCGGTGCGGAAGGGGTGGTTGACACCCCCGCTTCGAGGGGTAACATAACACTCACAATTTGAACGATCAAACTTTCCGCACCCGAAGCGGAGAGTGTGATCACGGCACAGTCGCCGCGGTCGGGTCGGACGGATACGGGCCAAAGGAGGCACGGGATGGCTGCACTGCCGACCATCGACGACGTGGCCCGCGCGGCCCAGGTCTCCCGTCAGACCGTGTCGAACGTCCTCAACTCCCCCGGTATCGTCCGCGAGCAGACGCGCACCCGCGTCGAGGCGGCGATCCACGAGCTGGGATATCGCCCGCACGCCTCGGCCCGGCGACTGCGCACCCGCAAGTCGTTCACCATCGGTGTCGCGCTGCACCCGTTCAAGAACGGCATCTCCGGCAACGTGCTCGACCGCTTCCTCCACGCGCTGACCGAACGGGCCGACCTCCGCGGCATGCGCATCCTGCTCTACACGGCGACCGATGCGGCCGGCGAGATCGAGGCGCTCCGCCGCCTGCGGGACGGCGCTGACGTGGACGCCTTCGTCCTCACCTCCACCTTCCACAACGACCCGCGCGCCGAGTGGCTCATCGCCGAGCGCGTGCCCTTCGTGACCTTCGGCCGCCCGTGGGGTATCCCCGACCTCGAGGACGCCGACCACCTCTGGGTGGATGTCGACGGATTCGCGGGCGTCCGCGACGCGACCGCCCGGCTGCTCGAGCAGGGTGCCCGCCGCCCCGCCTTCATCGGCTGGCCGAGCCCCTCCGGCACGGGTGACGAGCGACGTCGCGGCTGGCAGCACGCCACCGCCGACCTCGGTATCGATCACCTGCACCGGGAAGTGGAGGACGCCGTCGCGCAGGGCACCGCCGCCGCGCTCGAGCTTCTCTCCCTCGAGGACGCCCCGGACGCGCTCGTCTGCGTCAGTGACTCCATCGCGCTCGGCGCGATGATGGCGGCGTCGTCGCTCGGCCGACACGACGTGCCGGTCGTCGGCTACGACAACACGGCTGTCGCGGAGGCCGTCGGCCTCTCCAGCGTCGACCAACCCGTGGAGGAGGCGGCCAGCGCCGCCCTCGACCTGCTCTTCGGAGCCACCGGCAACGACGCGCGATCGCGCGAAGCCGTGAACGAGGAGCCGAGACACCGGCTCCTCGCCCCCCGACTTGTCGAGCGCGCCTGGACGAACCTGGCGCCCGGCGAGACCACCGGCACTGCGAATGCCGGCAATCACAATCGAAAGGATCCATCGTGAGGAAATCACAATGGGGTGCCGTGGTGGTGGCCACGGGACTCGCGGTCAGCCTAGTCGCCTGTTCGCCCGGAGGAGGAGGTGGAGAGGCGGGCTCGGACGAGCTCACCATCCTCATCGGCTCGTCCGGTGACGCCGAGACGGCGGCGGTGCAGTCCACCGTCGACGCCTGGGCTGCCGAGAACGGGGTGACGGCGGAGGTCGTCGCCGCGAGCGACCTGACCCAGCAGCTCAGCCAGGGGTTCGCGGGCGGCGACGCCCCCGACCTCTTCTACATGAGCTGGGACCAGTTCTCGACCTACGCCTCCAACGACTACCTCGACCCCTACGCCGCCGATCTCGCCAACGCCGGCGACTTCTACCCGACGTTGGCCGACACCTTCACCTACGACGGCACTTTCACCTGTGCGCCGAAGGACTTCTCGACCCTCGGGCTCATCATCAACACCGACCTGTGGGCGGCAGCCGGTCTCACCGACGCCGACATCCCCACCGACTGGGACAGCCTCGAGGCGGCCGCCACGAAGCTCACGACCGGTGACACCGTCGGTCTCTCCTTCGGTCTCGAGTACGCCCGCGTCGGCGTCTTCATGAACCAGGCCGGGGGTGCGCTCGTCAACGAGGACGGCACCGAGGCCACCGTCGACAGCGATGAGAACGTGGCTGGGCTCGAATACGTGCAGAAGCTGCACGACGCGGGCGTCCTCCGCTTCCCGTCCGAGATCGACGCGGGCTGGGGCGGTGAGGCGCTCGGCGCCGGCAAGGCCGCCATGGTGATCGAGGGC
>Ga0247810_10002161_pt1 | contig 11215 bp, 11 predicted proteins | sample UWRJL119311C1_FD_179918 | JGI IMG/M metagenome (GOLD analysis project Ga0247810, IMG submission 179918) | Plant litter microbial communities from Arlington Agricultural Research Station in Wisconsin, United States - UWRJ-L119-311C-1 | ecosystem: Environmental > Terrestrial > Plant litter >...
CGATCGCGTCCCAGACGAACCAGGCGTAGACGAGACCGGCGACGATCGCGATGACGAGCGTCGGGACGTGCACCGAGACGGTGCGGCGGAGGGCGGGGGTCTTCTCGCTCATGATCAGGCTCCCGTGATGAGGATCGGCCACGGCAGGGTCACGACGAGACCGAGCACCAGCAGACCGATGGCCGTGACGGCGCGGCGACCGCGGGACAGGAGGAGGGTTCCGCCGAACCAGATGGCGGGGGCGGCGATGGCCAGGCCCTGCGCGACCCGGAACATGATGCCGTCGATGCGGCGGAGGTCCACGTCACCACTGCCGGCGACCAGGACGACCCAGCCGATGGTGCAGATGAGGTAGACGCCGCCGAGGATGCCATAGGTGACGAGGAGGACGGGGCTGAGAGGGTGCTTCTCGGTGTCGGTGGGGGTCTCGACAGGCTCGACCCGCTGGGGAGGCTCGGCGGTGGGGGTCTCGACAGGCTCGACCCGCTGGGGCGGCTCGACCCGCTGGGTCCGCCGGGGCGGGGTGGCGGCGACGGGCTCGTCGCCGGCCCAGCTGAGGGCCTCGTCGTCGTCCGTGCTCATGGGCTTCACCCTAGCGCGGGCGCCTAGACGGAGATACGGAACATGTCGCTCAGCGAGCCGGCAGCGGTGCTGGACGATCCCTCCGGTTCCGGCAGGGGCGGTGCGGCGAGCACCGCCGATGTCGCAACCGACTTCGGATACTGGAAGGTGACGTGCGCCGCGAACTCGTCGTCCGGCTCCCCGTATCGATCGACCGTCCCGGCGGCCACGATGTTCCAGGGACGGGCCGTCGAGAAGGACCCGTCGGTGCCGTTGTCGGGGAGGAACTGGCCGTAGTCGTAGCTGTGGCTGTAGGTCGCGCCGAGGGTGGCGGAGAAGGTGTCGACGGCGATCGTCGAGCCGGCGAGGTCCACCTGGAGGAGACGCTGGAATCCGGTCGCGCGCTGGCCCGAGTGCGTCCGGAACTCCTGGTAGTCGGCGAGCAGCTCGACGACCGTGTGGCCCTCGAGCCCGCCCGCGTTCTCGGTGACGATCTGGCCGAGACCGTGGAAATGGCCGCTGAGCACGACCACGACATTGCGATGCGGGGCGATGACGCGATCCCAGAGGTCCTGGGCGTTGGAGACCCAGCGGGAGTTGGTGGAGCGGTGGGCGTCCTCGAGGAGCGTCTTCGGCTTCACGTTCTCGTGCGTGGAGATGACGACGTTGTGGCTGGGGTGACTCGCCACGACGCCCTCCGCCCACGTCACTTCCTCCGGGCCGTAGGCATAGGGAAGGGAGAGCATGAGGAACTGCGCGCCGTCCCGCTCGAAGGTGGAGAAGTTCGCCGAGTTGTCGTCCGGCGCGATCGAGTCGCCGTACCAGTCCTCGCCGGCGTAGCGCTCGGGCCCGAAATACTCGTTGAAGAGGTCGTTGCTCACCCCGCGCTTGTTGTCGTGGTTGCCCGGCAGCACGCTGTTCGGCACGCCCGCGTCGTCGAGGATCTGCTGGACGGCGGAGGCGGTCTCGAATTCGCGGGTCGCCCGGTCGAGGCCCTGGTTCGGGTCGACCCAGTTCTGGATGAGGTCACCGGTGTGGGTGGCGAAGGCGATGTCGCGCTGCTCGGCATTGTCGGCGATCCAGCTCGCGAGCTCGGCGTACACCCCCGGGTGCGCCTCGCTGAGGTACTGGGTGTCGGTGATGTGGGAGATGGCGAAGTCGTAGTCGGCCGGGTCCTGCAGCTGACCGTCGATGCCGGGCGCGAGCGTCGCCTCGGTGCGCGGGCCGTCCTGGACCAGGATCAGGAGGCGGTCCTCGTGCATGTCGCCCCACTCCACGACCCCCTCGAGGCGGACCGTGCCGCCCGTGCCCGCGTCCATGAGCCGCCAGTCGTCGCCGTCCCAGACGGAGAGCTGCAGCTCGTTGCGGCCCGAGGTGGTGCCCTCCCAGTAGACGCGGGAGCCGACCTCGAGCCCCGAGGCGTCGAGCACCAGGCGCTGGTAGGGGTAGGCGAAGGCGGCGTCGGCGATCGCACCGGGGGCCGCCGGGTCGAGCGCGGTCTCCGCGGGGCCGACCTCGGATTCCAGGGGCGCATCGCTCACGCCGGCCCACGCCTCGAGAACGGTGACCGCGGTCGCCGTGGGCGGCAGGGCGGGCTGGAGGACCGTCGTGGGCGCGGCGACATCGACCGTGGTGCCCTCGACGCGTGCGGTCGGGTCGATCCACTCGTGCTCGTCGATCTCGCCGGGCGTCGCGAGCGCGGTCACGAAGTCGTCGGCGTCGACACCGGTGAACCGGCTGCGCTGGAAGGTCTCCCCCGCGACCCGGTCCGGCTGGAAGGTGGTGAGGGTCGCGCCCTTGGTGCACGGGCTGTAGGTGACGAGGCTCTGGTCCATCTCGTTCATCGCGAACATGCCGACACTGTCGACCCGCTTACCGCGCTCGTCGGCGAGCCAGGCGCCGGAGCCGAGGAAGTTGAAGGAGACGGGATAGGTCGCGTCCGCGGCGACGGAGGTGCCCTCGCGGGCGGCGAGGAAGGTCGCGCCCGGCTCCAGGTCGGTGCCGTCGGGGATCTCCAGCTGCACCTCGCGGCTGCGGATGCCGCTCGCCTCGCAGCGACGGATCGTCCAGCCGCCGATGTCCACCGTCTCCTCGCCGTAGTTGCCGAGCTCGACGTAGTTGTGCTGGGTGGCGCCGGTCGTCGAGGGGTCGCTCGCGAACTCGCTGATCGCGACGGAGCCGAAGGCGAACTCCTCCGGAGCCACCGTCGAGGAGGCGTTCGCTGCGCCCGGGGTGCGCTTCGCGGCCACCCAGCCCTTCGGCGTGAACTGCCACGACTGCGCGTCGACGTGATCGAGGGTCGCCGGCAGCTTCGTCCCCTGGCAGGCCGAGTCGCCGTAGGCGCTCACCGCGACCCGGTCGACGAGCAGCCCCTCCGAGGAGCGGAGGTAGACGCCCGACGCCACGTCGGCGAAGCCGCCGCCATAGCGCTGGTCGGCCTCGCCGGTGAAGCCGCCGCCGGCGAGCACGTAGCGCTCCCCCGCGGCGATCGTCGTGCCAGCGGGGATCGTGGCCTGCAGGGTGTTGCCGCGCAGGCGGCCGGTGCCGGTGCAGCGGTACAGCTCGAAGCCGCCCACCTCGACCGTGGTCGCGCCGAGGTTCCAGAGTTCGACGAACTCGTCGTCCTTCGCCGCAGGGCCGGACGGGGCGAACTCGCCGACGATGACGGGAGAGGCACTCTGCTCCGGTGCCGCAGTGACGTTCTGCTCGGCGACCGTGCGCGGGGCGACGACGAAGTCGCGGAGAGGCTCACCCGTCGCGGCCACGCGCTGCCAGCTCTCGTCGAAGGCGAAGGCGAGCGTGTTCGGGAGGTTGTCGCCGACCGTGCACTCGCTCGTCGTCGGCCACGGCTCGTTCGGGTAGACGCCGATCGCGTCCATGAGGCGGTCGTCCGCGTCCTCCAGGTAGAGGCCGAAGCCACTCGTCATGAACGGACTCGTGATGTGGGTGTCGCCGGACATGCCCACCTTGCTCACGGTGACGATCTCGCCCGGTTCGAGGACGATGCCGGTCAGATCGCCCTCCGCGCGGCCCACATTGCTCCGCAGGCCCTGCGCGCTGCAGCGGAACACCTGCCAGCCCGTCAGATCGACGGCGGTCTCGCCCCAGTTGCGGAGCTCGAAGAAGCTCTCGGCGTCCGACCCCGCGCCACCGCTGGCCAACTCGTTGATGAGCACGAGGCCGGTCGGAGCGGCTGGCACCTCCTCGGCGACCGCCGGTTGGGCGATCGCCCCCGAGGTGAGGAGGACAATGGTGAGCACTGTTGCAGCTACAGGGCGACGCACGGTCCCAGCGTCGAGGGGCGAGGTGACGCCCGCCCGTGGTCCGTGTGAACACGGGCCCAACGGACGGCGACAGCGTGTCGCAGGATCGCGACATCCCCGCGATACTGGTGCGACATCCGCTTCCTACCGTGGAACCCATGACAAAGACACTCCGATACCCCGCCATCGCTGCCCTCGCCGCCACCGCCGTGCTGCTCTCCGGCTGCACCTTCCGGCTCGCCGACCCCGGCGCCGACGAGCAGAAGCCGGACACCGACCGTGAGACCTCGATCAGCCCGCAGGAGAGCGAGAAGCCGGAGACCGAGAAGCCAGATGACGACGAGACCGAGTCCCCCTCCATTTCGGTCGATCGTCAGGACGCCATCGATGCTGCGACGACGACCGTCGCCTGCACCGACACGGCGAGCGTCGATGCGACGGGCGTCGTCGTCCGTCTCGAAGGCGACTGCGGCACCGTGACGATCGGCGCCGATGCGGCCGTCGTCATCACGGACGACGCGGAGCGCATCGTCCTCACCGGAACGGGCACCATCGTCTACGCCCTCGAGGTCGGCAGCGTGGAGATCTCCGGTGACGCCAACCTCGTGCGCTGGACCGGCTCGTCGCCGGTCGTCCAGGACTCCGGCGTCGCGAACGTCGTGCAGAAGGACTCCTGATGAGTGCCGTTGGCTACGCCGCACCCCGGACCAACGGGCTCGCCATCGCCTCCCTCGTGCTCGCCCTCTGCGGGCTCGGCCTCCTGCCGGTGATCTTCGGACACGTGGCGCTCGGGCAGATCAAGCGGAGCGGGGACCAAGGATCGGGCTTCGCGATCGCCGGGCTCGTCATCGGCTACCTGACGCTCGTGACCGTCGCCATCGCGCTCCTCGTGATCGCCGTTCCCCTCATCGCCGTCGGCCTCTCGGGAGGCTTTGCGTGACGAGCACCACCCCCGACGCCCGGCCGCGTCTCCTGCTCGTCGATGACGACCAGGCGATCACGGCCGGGCTCGGCGCGTTCCTGGGCCGCAGCGGCTATGACGTCGTGGTGGCCGCCGATGGGCAGGAGGCGCTCGACGCGGGCGCCTTCGACATCGCCGTGTGCGACGTCGTCATGCCGCGGGTGGACGGGCGCGAGTTCGTCCGGCGGGTGCGCGCCCAGGGGCGCTGGGCGCCGATCATCCTGCTGACCAGCGTCGGCGAGTCCTACGAGCGCAGCGCGGCCCTCGACGAGGGTGCCGACGACTACCTCAACAAGCCCTTCGACCCCCAGGAGCTGCTGTCGCGCATCCGGGCCGTCCTGCGTCGCAGCGTCCCCGGCGAGCGCCCGCTCAGCGCGGCGAACCGGCTCCGCTCCGGCGGGCTCGTGCTCGACCGGTCGGCCCGCCGCGCGTGGCTCGACGACACGGAGCTCACCCTCACCCCGAAGGCCGTCATGCTGCTCGACTACCTCATGTCCCACCCGGGCGAGCTGCACAGCCGCGATCGCCTGCTCAGCGCCCTGTGGGGTTTCGACTTCGCCTCGAGCACCCGGGCCGTCGACCACCGCGTCGCCGAGCTGCGCCGCGTCCTCGGCGACGACCCCTCCTCACCCGTCTACATCGAGACCGCGCAGAGCCTCGGCTACCGTTTCCGGGCACCGGTGGTGACGGCATGAGGTACGTCGTCGCTGTCGCGCCCCTCCTCGCCGGTGTCATCGTCGCGGTCGTGCTCGGGGTCGCCGGCGAGCGCCGTGAGCTGCTCATCGGCACGCCGCTGCCCCTGCTCATCGGGCTCGTCGGCGCGCTCGTCAGTGGGGTCGCCCTTGCCGTGTTGCTGCTCGTCCGCTCCGGCCGGCGGGGTGCCGCTCGGGTCGCGGCGGCGCACGCGGAAGGGGTTGCGACGGGAGCCGCGGCGGAGCGCGACGCGCACCGCCGCTTCCTCGCCCGCCTCGATCACGAGCTGAAGAACCCCGTTACCGCGATCCGCGCGACCATCGCCGGCCTCGGCGACGATGACCCGGCCCTCGCGGTCGTCGACGACCAGGCCCGCCGGCTCGCCACCCTCGTCGGCGACCTGCGCGAACTCGCCGAGCTCGAGACGCGGCCGCTCGACCTCGAGCCCGTCGACCTCGAACGGGTGGTGCAGGACGCGGTGGCCGCGGTCGCGCAGCAGCGGCCGGAGGCGGCGGGGCGACTCTCGGTCACGGTGGATCGGGTGCCGTGGCCGATCCCGGAGCTCATGGCCGACCCCGACCTGCTCGGCCTCGCCGTCGAGAACGTCGTCGGCAACGCGGCCAAGTTCTCGGCGGACGGGCCCATCGAGGTGCGGCTGCGCGAGGACGGCGGGCACGCGGTCGTCGAGGTCGCCGATGCGGGCCGCGGTGTGCCGCTCCTCGCCGTCGACGCGGTGTTCGACGAGCTCGCGCGCGCCGGCAACGCCCGCGACGTCCCGGGCTCGGGCATCGGTCTGGCGCTCGTGCGGACCATCCTCCGCCAGCACGGCGGCGACGTCTCCCTCCGCTCCCGCGAGGGCGCCGGCACCGTCGTCACCCTGCGCCTGCCGGTCGTTGCCCGACGCTGAGCGTCGCTGAGCTCGCGGCGGTTCGCTGAGCGCGCGGCTGGTCATACGTGCGCGCGCTCGCCAGACCTGCGCGCGCTCAGCGACGCGCAGCATGGGGCAACCAGCGGTAGCGTCGGGGGTGAGATGAGCGGAACACCCGAGGCGCCCGCGGCGCGCAGCCACTTCGTCGACCTCACCCCGTTCCGGGTCTCCCCCGCGTACTTCCGGATGTGGCTCGGCGCCTCCATCGCCGGCATCGGCGCCCAGATGACGCTCGTCGCCGTCGGCCTCCACATCTACGCGCTCACCGGGGACACCGGCGCCGTCGCGCTCGTCGGAGTCATCGGCCTCCTGCCCATCATCATCGCCGGGCTCTACGGCGGCGTCCTCGCCGACACCTTCGACCGGCGCACGGTCGCCCTCCTCGCCGAGACAGCCGCCTGGCTCTCCGTCATCGGGCTGGCCGTGCTCGCCTGGCTCCACATCGACGAGTTGTGGATGTACTACGCCCTCACGACGGTGAACGCCGTCAGCGTGACCATCGTCGGAGCCGCGCGCCAGGCTATCGTGCCGCGCCTCCTGCCGCCCGAGCTGCTCCCCGCCGCGGGCGCCCTCGGCGGCATCAGCATCGGCTTCCAGGTCATCGTCGGCCCGGCGATCGGCGGGGTGCTCGTCGCCCTGGTCGGCGTGCAGTGGACCTACACGGTCGACGCCGTGCTCTTCCTCGCGGCCTTCACCGGGCTGCTCACCCTCCCCAAGATCATCCCGGAGGGCAGCACCGGCAAGGTCGGTTTCGGCGCGGTCGCCGACGGGTTGCGCTTCCTGCGCACCGCCCCCAACATCCGGATGACGTTCATCATCGACATCATCGCCATGACCTTCGGACAGCCGCGCGTGCTCATGCCGGCGGTCGGCGCCCTCGTCATCGGCGGCGGGGCGATCACCGTCGGGATCCTGTCCTCCGCCTTCGCGGCTGGTGTGCTCCTCTCCTCGGTCTTCTCTGGGCGCCTCGGCGGTGTCCGTCATCACGGGCGCGCGGTGCGCAACGCGGTCCTCGCCTATGGCGGTTTCATCCTGCTGTTCGGGCTGGTGCTGCTGCCGCTCGGGTCGAAGGCCTCCGGCTCGGTCGTCGACTCACTGGCGAACGCGAACATCCTCGCGCTCGTGCTCGCCGCCGTCGCCCTCGTCGGCGCGGGCGGCTCGGACAACGTGAGCGCGGTGTTCCGCTCCACCATGCTGCAGGCAGCCGTGCCCGACCACATGCGCGGTCGCATGCAGGGCATCTTCATCGTGGTCGTCACCGGCGGCCCCCGCATCGGCGACGCCTATGTAGGCCTCGTCGCGGCGACGGCGCTCATCTGGCTGCCGCCCGTGCTCGGCGGAGTGCTGATCATCGGTCTCGTCGCGTGGCTGGTGGCGGCGAGCGCGCGGTTCCGCGCCTACGACTCGCTCGCGCCCACGCCCTGACTGGCAGTCGTTGCCCGTGTGCTGGCAGTCGGCAGCGGGCACACTGGGCGGTATGACCACCGCACTCATCGTCATCGACGTCCAGCAGGGGTTCGCCGACCCGTCCTGGGGCGATCGCGACAACCCCGCCTTCGAACGCAACCTCGCCCGCCTGCTCGAGGCGTGGTCCGGTCCCATCGTGGTCGTCCGTCACGACTCGGTCTCGCCGGGGTCACCGCTCGCTGTCGGCCAGTCGGGCAACGACCTCGTGCCGGTCGTCGCCGCGGTCGAGCCCGCGCTCCTCGTCACGAAGAGCGTCAACTCGGCCTTCCACGGCTCGCCCGATCTCGCCGCGTGGCTCGGGCAGGAGGGGATCGACGCGATCGTCATCGCCGGCATCCAGACCAACATGTGCGTGGAGACGACGGCTCGCGTCGGCGGCAACCTCGGCTATGACGTCACGGTGGCGATCGATGCGACCCACACCTTCGACCTCGTCGGCTCCGACGGCACCCGTCTCACCGCCGCGGAGCTGAGCCGCACCACGGCCGTGAACCTGTCCGGCGGCGGCTTCGCCCGCATCGCCACAGTCGATGAGGTGCTCGCCTAGCACCCCGCCCCACCGTTGAGTCGGGGTCGGAGGGGGGCGTCAGCGCAGGGTGGCGACGGCCTGCCAGGCGGGGTCGGGCTGGTGCTGCACCTGCGCGCCGAGCTGGGCGAGGGCGGCGCGGAGGCGCTCGACGGCGTTCTGGTCCTGCGAGTCGCTGTAGAGATGGAGCTGGCGCGTACCCCGCGCGGTGACGGTCGCGACGAGCGCGGTGCCGTGTCCGACCGCGGAGAGCAGCCACTCCTCCGCCTGTTGGATCCACGTCTGAGCCGCCTCGTCCGGCAACCCGTCCCCGCGCGAGGTCGCGAAGGGCAGGTTGGCGAGGGTGTGCAGATCCAGGGTCGGGTCGTCGATCCAGCGCAGGGCCGTGCGGGTGGACAGGAGCGCGGGGTGCTCCCCCACCTGACCCTCGCCGGTCGTCCACGCGTCACGCGGGAAGCGCGTCGGCAGCCAGTCGACGAGGCCGATGAGGTCGGTCGACGAGTGCCAGCGCTCGAGGGGGCGGTCGAAGGAGACCGAGCCGGCCCAACGCTCGACGTCGTCCTCGCCGAGGAGCCAGTCGAGCATGAGGAAGCAGGCCTGACTGCGGATGCTCTCGGGAGACTCGGCGAGCGCGGGATGCCAGAAGGCGATGTCGACGAGGGCACGCCGCTCGTCGAGCTCGAGGGCCCATTGGGCGTCCGAGAGCCGCACCGGCACGGGTCCCAGCTGGATCGACGCTTGCAGGGCGTCGGATCGGCGGGCCCGTGAGGGCGAGTACTCCCATGTGGCGGAGGTGACAGGGGCCGCGCGGAACCACCGCTCGGCGAAGGGGCGGACGGCCGCGAGGCCGCCGGAGGTCACCGTGAGTCGATGGGCCGCTCCGGCACCGGGGCCGAGTTCCCATTCGAGGTCGGGATGCATGCGCGCCACGCGCTCCGTGAGGGCACGTTGGGCGGGGGTGAAGTCGCCGCTGGCGATGGAGTGGGACACGAGGGTGGCGCCCTCGGCACTCCACCACGTCCAGAACGATGCCACGGGAAGTCGGGTCGGCATGCCCGAACGCTACTGCGTCTCACTGTTCTCGGGGAGTACCCCATTCGGGTGCAATCATTGCACTGAGGTGAGGATCACTCCTTCTCGATGGCCCCGGCGCCCCGCGCGTTGTAGACGGTCACTCCTCCCGAGGCGACAAGAGCGCCGTACTCGCGGTGCACGTCGAGTGCCTCCTCACGCAGCACGTCACGGACGACCTCGATGCCGCGCTGCTCGAACTGCTCCACCCAGTCGTGCGGCAACGGGCCCTCGTCGAACTTCGTCAGCCGCTCGATCTCGGCCCCGTCGGCACCCATCACGACACGCGTGACACCCGACCACATGGTGGCGCCGTAGCACTGCACGCAGGGCTGGCCGTTGACGTAGAGCTCGCGTCGGGCACCGTCCGCACCGAGGTCCCAGTCACCCGTCCCGACCTGCGCGAGGCTGAGCGCGACGACCTCCGCGTGCGTCACCGAGAGCCCGGAGCCGAGCACCAGGTTGACGCCAACGGAAACGAGCGCGCCGGTGGAGGCGTCGACCACGATCGCCGCGAAGGGCCCACCCGTCCCCTCGAGGAAGTTGCGGCGGGCGAGACGGTTGGTGAGCGCGATCCGCTCCTCGTCGGTGCCGAGGGGCGCCCCGTCGACCTCGTCGAGCACCCAGTCGGGCAGGGTGATCTCGATACGGGTGGCAAGCGTCATGAGGTCCTCAGTTCGAATACGAGCAGCGTCGAGGAGGCGGTGGCGATGAGGCGTCCCTGCTCGTCGACGAGCTCGGCCTCCGCGAATGCGACGCGGCTGCCTCCCTTACGCACGATACCCGTCGCGGTCAGGTGCCCCGAGTCCGCGGTCGTCCCGCGCAGGTAGTTGACCTTGATCTCGACGCTCGTGTAGCCCCAGCCCTGCTCGAGGGTGGAGTGGACGGCGCAGCCGGCGACCGAGTCGAGCACGGTGCAGATCGCTCCACCGTGGACGGCCCCGATCGGGTTGTAGAGCGAGGAATCCGGGTCGAGCCCGAAGACGGCGCGCCCCTTCTCGATGTGGTCGAGCGACATGTTCATGAGAACGGTGATGGGCGGCGGCGGGATCTCCCCGCGCGCGATGGCCTGGAGGTAGTCGAGTCCGCTCATCCCGAGCGCCTTGCGGGCGCCGATCATAGGGTCCTCGTAGGTGACGGTGCGGGTCTCGGTCATGGCTCGATCCTGCACCACGGACCGGGAAGATTCCTGCACGATCGTGCAGTTTCGGTGCTACGGTCGCCCCATGGCACTGGATGCGCGCGGCGAGCGCACACGCAACGCGATCCTCCACGCGGCCATGACGGTCATCGCCCGCGAGGGGGTCGCCGCAGCGACCCAGCGGGCCGTGGCGATCGTCGCCGGCACATCGCTGGCGTCGACGACCTACCATTTCGGCACGCGCGCCGAGATGCTCGCCGCCACCATGGAGTACGCGGGCGCCCTCGCGGGCGAGGAGATCGCGCACCTCTCCGGTGAGATCCGCTCCGGTCACCTCGAGCCCGTGCAGGCCTGTGTCGACTACATCGGACGGCAGCGCAGTCGCGAGTCGATCACCGGCGTCGTCGTCTTCGAGCTGGGCGTCGCAGCCGCGCGCCTGCCCCGCCTCCGCCCCGCCAACGACCGCTTCGTCCAGGCCCTGCGCGACCTGTTCGCCCCCTTCACGACCACCGGCTCGGGGCAGGGCCTCGCCGAGGCGCTCTACGGCGTGCTGCTCGTGGAGCTGGCTCGCGAGACCCCCTCACCGGGGCTGAGCGACAACGTC
>Ga0247810_10002164_pt1 | contig 11202 bp, 7 predicted proteins | sample UWRJL119311C1_FD_179918 | JGI IMG/M metagenome (GOLD analysis project Ga0247810, IMG submission 179918) | Plant litter microbial communities from Arlington Agricultural Research Station in Wisconsin, United States - UWRJ-L119-311C-1 | ecosystem: Environmental > Terrestrial > Plant litter >...
GGGGTCCCTCGTCTCCCCCGTCCCCCGGCCGTGACCCTAGTAGATCACTCCCCCCACCCCCGGTTCGCTTCTTTCTCGTCAGCAAAAACGCTTTGGCCATGTTTCTTTTTAAAGATACTTAATAAATCCAAATGCGGACTCTTACCCGTCAATAGTCTGAAATGTTGTTAATTTGGTCACCTCCCCAAGCGCCAGACTCACCACATATTGGCCGCGGGAAGTGATGCAAATTAGCTGACTTTCGTCACAATAACCGCCCAATGCAGTTCTATTTCGGTCCATTAGCTAAACAATGTGAGCTAATTTTGTCTCGTTCGGATGCCCGTTTGGTCCCCCACACTCTGTCCACTCTGTCGTCCCAGCTTCCTTTTCTTCGTCTCCATAATTCTTGCTTTTTGCGATGCAAGATCCTCATGGACGGTATCCCATGGGTTGCACATACAGTACAGTAACGTTCCGTATCACGAAGAGCACTTCCAGAAGCCACACGTCCTCCACAATTGCGAGATGCCCCTTTCTTCCGCCAAGAATATTGCTCACACCCTACAGCGGACTCGACACGGTTTTTATGATTTGATTACCTGTCTCGATAGGGAATGCTTCAATAGGTAGATCATTAAGATCGCCTCGAAAGTAACGGTGCTGACTTCGCAATCACCAATGCCGGACCAGGGCGCGCACGACACGGAGTGAGACGACGGGTTGATTGGGAAACGGTACGAACAAGCCGAAATTGATCAGAAAAGCCATGAGCCATTGCAGTCAAGTCACATCGGGACGGGCAACTTCACCCTTTGTTCATGGTTCGCCCAAGTCTTCCCGAACGAAAGCAGCTCCCGAAGGTGCGCTCACTCAACTAGACATATGTGATGGCTCAATTGCATTCTCAACGAAATTACACCGTTGCTGTCTTCCAGGCGAGTCAATTTATGATAGTTTCTTAGTGGTGTTCCAGATTCATTTACACGCATCCTCAAGATTCACAATCCTCGCCTCGCGATTCGACATCCACCTCACAACCACTCGTATTTCATCAACCCTCTCCATCACTCAGAGCTCCTACAGACTTCCCGTCCCTGAGCAAGCTTGAAATCGTCTTCCATATATGACCTGTCTTCGTAAACAAACTCAACAAGGAATCTCGCATGAGCTCTCAATCATGTGAGGTGAGTGTGAGTGCTATCCATTGGCAAATGGACTATGAGAATGTCCTGGACCTGACGAACCGATGTTCAAGAGACTTCGGAGCAGAGTGCTGAATAGTCAGGTCACGTTCCCTATAGCTCTGTGCCTCCCTTCCCGTTGATGTTCACGATGCGCTTGTGGCCAATACATAGACCTGCCCGGGTATCTACGGCAATGCGTGCGATCTCGTGAACGATCGTCCACTGGCAAAGGAATTAGGGCATGAATGTAAGATACATCATCGTGACATCAGGAGATTTCTTCAGCTATGGCCAGACTTTCATTTCAGGTTTGCATGGTACATGTAATTTGATCATCGTGAAATCCTTCGGCTAACATAAAATGTGATATTAGAAAAGGAATGTGGTGAAGGGCCCTCTTGGAGCGACAGTAGCACAGTTAATAAGGAGTTGTGCAATTGCATATTGGCAACGCCATGGGCTTTGCCGTGACCACTAGGATGAGCACGGATGCATCTGCCATGCCCTTAACAGCACGAACTATCGTGCATGGTGGTACATGGTACAGATATGTGACGGTCAGGGAAGAATAAGCATAATATGTATGCCCAACTGCAATCACTTCATCTACTTACATTAACAGTAGAATTTGCAATATAGAGAGAGCTGTAGATCAAGAATTCAACCGAAAAGTGGCCCTCTTTGTGAACTAGACCTTAGTGGCTCGGGAAGTTCGGTTGCACCCGAGTTCGTTTCCCCCTTAGAAGGGTAATCGTCGGCCCGTTGCTATAGTTCCCTGAAGACCCCTCAATTATTAAACACTTATTAAACACTTCACGAAAAGAGCTTTATGAGGCAGATGGGCCACATCATTGGCTCGATCCCCTCATTTGTGAAAATTGACGATTTAAACTGATGATTTACCCCGACGGTGCAGAAGATCTTTTGTCCGTAGCACCGAGATAATGTCCGTTCGCTTAACGAGAAATCAATTCCTTTTGGCGAGGATGCTAGCGTATCAAATAGGGGTTAAGCAGCCAGGGGAGAACCGAGCCTGGTGGGCGCGTAAAATCTTCCACTTTTATCTAAGAGATCCAATCATCAACATAGCCAGAGACATTCACAGCAGATGCATGCGCTTCAAGTGAACATCATTGGCGAATTCGTCCTCGACATGGCCGGTCTGCATCTGGTTGCTTCTCACTGGCAGAATTCCGTCCTGCCCCCTTCCATCTACTCCTCGATGCATCTGCAGTGGCCGCTTCTCCAGCCAACAGCACGATGGCGGAGCGCTGTGAGCTTGGGATAGTCACACAGGATCATGCAGAATACTGAGCACTGATCACAGCACAGTCGGTTGACTACAGGGCCATTTGGTTGCCCACTGGCGCTCTGGCGATTGAAGCCGAGGGCAAGTGCGCTTGAATACATATACCGTTGTAGGCGCCGAGCTCATCAAAGGTTTCCTTTCTTGATCTTTTGAACTTTTGCGACCATCCGTTGTTTGAAGCTTTCCTCACTCTTTCCTAAGCCCTCGTTATATCATCTCATTTCATACACAAGTAGAAACATTGACCGGCAACGGTGAACGCTAGTATTCTAGCATCCCCTCACTCAGATACCCCCACTGCATATATATACCCGGCATCATGGTACGTACTGTTGCAGAATCGGGATCCAATGCGCCGGAATCAATACTGACCCAACCCAGCCTATCTCTACCCCAATATCACCTATGGATTCCAGGGTAGAGATGTTCCAAAAAGGAGAATCTAAAGACCAGTTTTTCAACATGAAGGCGCTGGCGCCACGACCAATTTCCACAGCCACAGAAATGTTTGATACAGACTTTGAAGATGATGATAGCGAAGTAGAAGCGGACTCGCCACGAATCAGTCTGAATTCTGTAGGTCGTATCTCCTGTGCTCCATCTCGCCCGCTAACATAGAGCCAAGTCTGGTAGAAGAAGCGAAACTACACTGTCATCTTTTGAAGAAGTACATACACCAAGCTCGAACTCACAAGAGTTCCAAGGTTTCAATTTCGAAATAAGCGTAAGAAAAGCTGTAGAAGGACCAAGAGGACCCCATTTGTTCCGGAGTTCGGTCCAGTCTGACGAATACGAACACGATGAATACATATTAGGAATGTCTCCTATGACCCCTAGGCCAAGTGATAAACAGTTTGCGGCAGCAAATGCTACACCAACCCCAAAAGTGCCTGAAATACCGCAGCGCCATTTCCTCACACTGAAAACTGATGTAAACGACGCTTTAAATCTAGAACATCTTGCCCAATGGACGCCACGACAGGTTGGAAGATGGATGTGGAATGCGGGCTTTGAGCAGTCGATTGTTGAGAAGTTTGAGGAAAACGACATCTCGGGTGCGATCCTGATCACACTGAAGTTCGAGGATCTCCGAGAGCTTGATATCCCCTCCTTTGGGCAGAGGACAAAGGTGTGGAATGAGATACATGTCATGAGAGGCAGTGCACCCAGCACCCCAAAACCTTCCACGCCAATCGAGGAGACTGTTGCATCACCATGTACAGAAATCAGGAGGTCTCCTCGCCAAATCTCACGGAATGAATCCATTTCACGTGAGAAGAATCATGACTGCGATTCTGACGATGAGCCGAAAGATATGAGGAGACGCAAGAGCTCTCGAAGACGACATCATCGGAAGCATAACGAGCCCATAACTCCTCTCGAGTCTGTCTCAATCGTTGGTATTGAGCAATTGATGCCAAAGCCACATTCCTGCTCACGTGGAGAGAACTGCTCGAAATGGAGACGACAACAACGACTGATTGAAGCATTCAAGAATGACCACCCCATCAGCCCAGAGAAGGGAGGCTCCATTTGGGTTGCTGGCAATCCAGGAAACCCAGCCACTGCTCCAGCTGTCGATCAGGTTGCTCGGCCTGTTTCCGATGCCGTTGCCTCTATGGTCGCTTCGTCGGATGTATTGGGTCCTGGAACTGCTCCTGTCTTCCGTCCTCTAGAAGAGGAGAGCTTACGAAATCTTGAATCTCGTGATCCTCAAGATAACGTGAAGCAGTTCATCCAGTTCCAACACATGGATCCATACCAGGTAGCATGGTCCTCCGAGGTACCACCTACACCCCCTTATGAGATGTTCCCAGCGATCCCAGCTCCTCACAATGGTCTTCGGGACCTTCCCAGACTTGCTATCCCGCCTCCTCGTCCACCGCCACGCTCCACGAGCGCGGGAGGATTCTCACCTTATCGCATGGACCGTGTTGAGGCAATGTCTCCCGATCTCCGCAACCAAACCCAATCCCCAGGCTCCATCTACCGCTTCGGCACGCCGTTCTCAGAGATGGATGTCCCGGTTACAGCAGTCCCACTTGGACCTGTGTCTCGTGATGCATCTCAATCTGTTCCACCAAACATGTCATACCGAACCCCCAGTACGCCACTCCAACGAACCCAATCCCGCTCGTCGGCGCGTCGGCCATCGTTTGCCGCAATGCCTCGCGTTGATGAAAACACCATGATCACGCCTCCCCGACCCCAAGCCCCAGAATCACATCAGGCACACCCTGCTTTCCGAGATCAGCAGCAGCAGCGGAGCTCGGGCGAGCCGGCGCGCACTGTCGATGATGTTGCTTATGCTGGATGGATGAAGAAGCGCAAGACCAAGATGCTTCGTCACGAATGGCATGAACATCACTTCACCCTCAAAGGCACCCGGCTAGCGATGCACAAAGATGCCCGTGCCGTCGAGACCCTTGAATATATTGACGTTGATGACTACGCCATCGCCTGCTCGTCGTTGGCTTCGGGATCCAAGCTCAACGCCGCGTTCAAGGCCATGAACATCTCTCGTGGCAACAAGGATAAGAAAGACGAGGCGGCGTTCAGCTTCCAGCTCATCCCCGCCGCGCTCGAGAAGGGAGCCCGACTGAAGAAGAGAGATAGCGCCATGCTGGGCAACGGAGAGGCGACCAAGGGAAAGACCCACTACTTCGCCGTCAAGAGCCGTGATGATCGCATCGACTGGATGCGCGAGCTGATGCTTGCAAAAGCGTTGAAGCAGAAGAGCGAAGGATACGAGATCAATGTTAACGGAAACATGATCTGAGAAGCGAGGGGGAGCCCACCACTCATTTGGTATTGCAGTCTATTTGTCTTTTGGCGATACGCCATCCCGAAGCTTTCTCGCTCCTCGAGAAGCAAAGTTATTCTTCTTTTTTCAAGCAGGCGGCATTTTGGGCGTTGCACTTGTTCATAAGGACTGAGCGACTCTTGGGCTTTCCAAGAGGTGGCTGGATTAAAGGACGCTCCTTATTAGATAACATACCATAGCATAATTGACAACAAATCACGTATTCACATCAAGCTTTTCTCTTCTCATCTTATGCCCTCCTAATATGTGAAAGTCATTTTAGTAACGAAACTTTAAGTTGAAAAGGGGGCGTCTTGGGTAACAAAACCATGAAATCATTGTGAATATAGCCGTCCTGGTTCGACAACTCGGTCTGAGAGTCGAAGTGCCACTGGTGATGTGTCTAACGCAACAATACGTTTGACATTCTAGGTAAAAATACAATAGGACCGGGTCTTCACAGCCCACTTCCTTTCCAGCCAACTTCCTTTTTGGCTGTGAAGGCTATCCTAACGCTGTGCTGTCATATATATAAGATTGTCAAGCAAGCCTCAAGCCTACATTACATCGCTGCACGTATCTTAGAAAAAAGCTCATATCTTGACGTGAACATAAAAGTAGTTTCGAAAGTATCGGAAGAGAACGCGAAGCAGAGAGAAGAGCAAGTTCTGAAAAATGGAAATGTTATATCGACAGCCTTGAGATATATATGTATATATACCTGTACATATATATATTTGTATATATTCTACGTCCTCGCTAAGCTAGAAAAGAATCCATCGTGCGAGATTTTGAATGACAGATAGCCCTTGGAGGGAAAGAAGGTGGGGAAATAATCTGTGCTACGCTGTGATAAGAAGACCATGTAGCTCTCGGAAGCGTGATGTTGGGAAAGCAGCCACCAAGCTGCTGTTGGATGATAAATTTGTCAATTCGGACGCTTGGCTCCCACGCAAAGCTAGGAGATCTAAAGAGGAATCTGCTCGGATCAATGCGATTATGTGGCTGATGAATTTGACCCGTGAATTGAGATGAGAATGTGTGCTTATGCCGTGGACATATATCTAGATTGTGATTAGCTCCGCAGGGTTTCAATCTCTATTGATCGGGTTACATGAAGGGGTAGTGCATTCGTGCTGTGCTCATTACTCCTACGTTGCGTCCTATTTGAAATCTTGGAATCTGAGGTACTTCGGAGAGGATGGTATGGACAGTAAAATTTGGCTAGCCTTTAGATATTTTAGACCTCCATGCATAACTTTGAAACAAAGTACACTATAGTACATTTGCGTTCTGCCCAAACGCCCAATATATGATACACCTCATCTACACAATCCTTCACGTCGCGTATTTGTTGCTCTTGTCCCCAGAGGTATTGTAGCCTCTGTCCCACACTTGGTTCCAGTTTATATGCTCCCACCAGCTCTCTGCGTACGCCATTTTACCGTCAACCCCTTCAGCTCCAACCCCAAAATCCGGAAGATAAACATGCTCCCAGGTGTTGATACATAAGATAGGGTTCACATCGATACCACCCGGGGCCGTTTGGCCCGGCTTGTTGCTAAGTCGGCCATGGGCTCCAACCTGAGGATTTACTGGCGGGCCTCTAGTCACATCTGCTGCTTGAGTGTTCATATCCACTCCTTGCTTCCTGTAATGCGCTCCAGAATATGGACTTCCTGCCAAATATGTTGTTAAAATATTGAGCCTCTTGCCACCGTTGGCGTGATCGTTGTTTCTGACAAGCCAGACAAAGCCGGGGCCAAACATCGAGCCTGCAGTCACAATCATCTCGCGCTTGAGAGTCTCGACGGAACCAAAGCAGCGCACGATATCGGCTTTGACATCTTTCGGTATGTCGGTTGTACGCTTAGACAGTGCCTCAAAGAAGAAATGGTTGTTGTGAGCCATCGAGGCGTAGTTAAAGAGGGGGGCTGAATTCGGGTCGCGAGCGTATATCATGGCAATGTCTTTGGGAGTTTTGAATTCATGTTGTCCGCCTGAAGCAATAGTTAGTAGATTGTCCACAACAAGCTGGTAGCCCAAAAAGAGTAGACCGTCCCCACCGATCCCCCAGGTGTAGGCCCGATGGAGGGAAGTTCCTATTGATAACATACCAGCTATGAGGTAATTAAGTTTCTCTACCATGAGAGCTTGGTATCGTGTCCAGGCCAGCTCAACAGCTGCTGGTGAGAGAAATTCCGGAATACCTTCATGAAGATCGCCCCAATTGGGAAGCATAGGGACCGTATGAAGTGATCGCCGAGGCGATCTGAGTGAGAGCCCTAACCGGGCAATTCTAGGCCGTAACATCGTGTATGAATTTATGTTATTAGATACTTCCAATATTTTTAGACAAACCCCGTACAATGGCAGTGGAACAGCTACGGCTCGGATTATCTTCGCTCCGAATCCTTGGCATTGTTTTGTCCGCTGCGGCGGCCTCCGATCCTGTCAGGGACTCCTCCACTCTTCCTCCACTCTCTCTTCCGATAACATTAGAACAGTCTAAGTATATCTCGCAAGTTCCTCTTTCTCCCCAAGGATGATTGCTGTTCCAGAGCAATGGTCGATGTGTCGTTTCCATTCCCAAGAAGTGTACCAGGTGTCTGAACCACAACCGCCATAATGAGTCTGCAAACCATGGCAATGGATGGGGACAAACCTGTCTACAATAGCAACGTTGAAGCATTTCGAGAAGCTGAATATCCCATGCTTAGAGGCACGTTTATCAGGAATCAATTTGATGGAATGCCATTAACTGTCTTACAGATGCTGTCTATCTTGACCATGCTGGTACCACATTACATTCAAAGTCTCTCATGGAAAGTTTCATGGCTGATATGATGAGCAACCTTTATGGAAACCCTCACTCAGGATCACCATCTTCTCAACTATCAACCAACCGAATCGAAGATGTTCGGCTAAAGGTTTTACAATTCTTCAAGGCAGATCCAGAAGAATTCGATATAGTATTTGTTGCCAATGCTACAGCCGGTATTAAGCTGGTCATGGATGGCTTTCACGGAAGAGAGTCTGGCTTTAGCTATGGCTATCATCTCGATGCGCACACTAGTCTAGTGGGCGCTCGAGAATACACTTCATCCAGCAGGTGTCTTGACGACGATGATGTTGAACGTTGGCTCTCAGGCTCGGATAGCCTTGTTGAGAATTGCAACGACCTAAGACTATTTGCGTATCCAGCGCAGTCAAACCTGAATGGCCGAAAGCTCCCAATTTCTTGGTCTCGTCGAGCGCGTACTACAAACACATATTCTCTCCTTGATGCTTCAGCATTTGTCTCCACGTCACAGTTAGATCTTAGCAACCTTCAGGAGTCTCCTGATTTCACGGTTTTGAGCTTCTACAAGGTTTTTGGCTTCCCAGATCTTGGAGCATTAATTGTGAGGAAAGATGCAGGGATGGTGTTGCAAGAACGAAAATATTTTGGAGGAGGTACTGTTGAAGTAGTGCTTTGTATGAAAGAACAGTGGCATTCTTCTAAGAGACAGTCTCTTCACAGTAGCCTAGAAGATGGCACTCTACCATTTCACAGTATACTATCTTTGGATGCTGCTATTGAAGCTCACAAGAAGCTGTACGGCACAATGGATAGAATAAGCATGCACACCGCATATCTTGCAGAGAGACTATACAACGGTTTGGCTTCCATGCGTCATCCGAACTCCACTCCGGTGTGTGTACTACACTCCAAGTCGCCTAGCTTAAAGATTACTGGTAAAGAACAAGGGCCCGTTGTTGCATTCAATCTCTGTAACAGTCATGGAGCATGGGTTAGTAATATCGAGTTTGAAAAGCTAGCCTCTGTGCGAAATTTTCATCTTCGTACTGGCGGTTTATGTAACCCAGGTGGTATCGCTGCATCTCTGAAGCTTGAACCTTGGGAAGTGAGACGAAATTTCTCAGCTGGCGTGAAATGTGGCGGTGAAACGGACATATATGCTGGCAAAATAGCTGGCATCATTCGTGCAAGTTTAGGTGCAATGAGTACGGAGAGCGATGTAGATGCGTTTCTATCATTCATTCAAGAATTTTATGTTGAAAAGGCCATAACACAATCTTCTCTCCGCACCGCTTTGCCCCCGCAAAATCACGCAGACATGATAGTCGAAAGTCTCACAGTTTACCCCATCAAGAGTTGCGGAGGATTCAATGTCCCTGCGCAGACAGACTGGGAGATTCGTCCTGAAGGTTTAGTGTGGGATAGAGAATGGTGTCTCATTCATCAAGGCACTGGCCAAGCGTTGAGCCAAAAGCGGTATCCTCGAATGGCTCTGATCCGTCCGGTCTTAGACTTCGAGTCCGGCACACTCCGTGTTCATTATATTGGGGAAAAGATACAAGATCTAGCAAATGCAATATCTATACCGCTTTCATCAAATCCAGCTCTTTTCAATGGATCTGGTACCAATAGTACTCAATCATCTCAGGTCTGTGGCGACAACGTAGTAGCACAAAGCTATGCCGACTCTAGCATCAATGCCTTCTTTTCCAAGATCCTTGATGTACATTGTGTGTTAGCTAGGTTTCCTGCTGGCGGTTCTGGTCTCAACACCCGCCATGCTAAAGCGCACATGCAAAAGCACCAACGGCCAAGCGGAGGACTCGGCGTCACAAACTCACTCAGCGATTTGCCGCTGACTCCACCAGATTCAGACAGCGAAACTAATAGAAAGCCAATACTCTTATCGAATGAGAGTCCTATATTAGCCATCAGTAGATCAAGCATAAATGCTCTGAACAAGGAGATTGAGAAGTCTGGAGGCAAGCAAGCAGTGGCGTCTGTATTCCGAGCCAACATCATTCTTACTTGCTTGAGTCCGAGTGAACCTCAGGAACCATATTCCGAGGATGACTGGTCGACATTATGTATCGGGAAGCAGAGATTCCAGATGCTTGGTTCGTGCCGTCGTTGCCACATGATCTGTGTTGATCAGGATACCGCAGAAAAGAACAAGGAGCCTTTTGTCACACTGGCGAAGACACGGAGATTTGAGTCGAAGATATTTTTTGGATCGCATATGTGCCATATGCCTTCGAAGATCTCGAACAAGGAAACACAGTGCCCCACGGTCTGCGTAGGTGACACAGTGACTGTTGAAGATTGATGTAATGCTTACAAAATTGATTACCAAATTAAACCTACAAAGACGCTTTTATATTATGTCTGCTTTCTTTCCTATTCATAATAAAAAGGATCAAGTGCGTCTATGGCACTTCGTCAGCAGCTACAACGGTACTCTATAGTGCAAAGCGAACTCCTGAGGGTTTCGACGCCAGACACAGTTGCCTACGCTTGATGACCGTATAAAGACGTTGATACGAGTTGCACATTTGACGAAATACTAGGTCAACTGCAGATAAAGAGGATTCAGGTGTTTTGTGTTCCAGGATTCCCACATGGGCCACTGGAAGGTTGGCCTCTTCATGCGTAGAAACTGTCTCATCCGTAAATACAACACTGCACTCTTGAATCCCATGTTACTTCGGCATTCATTAACTGGCAGGTTCATGCTTGGGGATTTGTAGGAATGATAAGGAAATTACAACACAACACATTGTTGTACACCCTGAAGGGTTATTGGCACACCATAATTGTTCTGTAAGCAGATTCAGAGACACGTGTGGCGCAAGGATTCAAGATCCTCTGTGAGAAGAAGAAGGATGAATTGATTTGGTAATCAGCATACACCTTAGCACTTGGTGCCTTCAAGGGAGTTGGATGAACTTCTTTCTTAAACAATAGGCCGAGTGGTCCGATGTTTGAATGGATTGAACTTGAATTATCCTCGATGGTGACAACATTAAGTGATATATACTCTCTATCAGTTGCTCTATCTATAAGGAGTGATGCTAAATACGATCTTGGGGGGGGGGGGGGGGGGGGGACCACACCACTCTCT
>Ga0247810_10002166_pt1 | contig 11199 bp, 5 predicted proteins | sample UWRJL119311C1_FD_179918 | JGI IMG/M metagenome (GOLD analysis project Ga0247810, IMG submission 179918) | Plant litter microbial communities from Arlington Agricultural Research Station in Wisconsin, United States - UWRJ-L119-311C-1 | ecosystem: Environmental > Terrestrial > Plant litter >...
GGACGTCCCCAGATCTGGAACAACTGATGCCTCGGGCAACGTTTACTTAAACGGTGCGGCAAGTTCTAATAATGGAATTGCAACTCCAGGTTCACATCAATCTACCGCTATCGGAGGAGGAGCATTTTTGGCAAAATTCACCACCGCGGGTACGCTTACTTGGGGAACTTACTATTATGGTATTTCCGGCAATATCGATGCTTATAACTGTGCAGTGGATCCATCCGGATTTATTTACATGGCCGGGTACACTACAGCAACTGCTGGAGTTGCAACTTCCGGGACTCATCAGACTTCTTATGGTGGAGGCACATATGATTGCTACCTCGTAAAGTTTAAAAACTGTACAATAACAACCTCCACAATAACCGCATCCCACTGCTCCACTTACACCGTTCCCTCAGGAGACGAAACTTACACTGTCAGCGGTACATACACAGACACCATTCCCAATGCAGCCGGCTGTGATTCGATCATCACGATCAACCTTACAATAAGTGATCTGGTTGCACCGGTTGCAAATGTTGCTTCGTTGGCAAACGTGACTTCTCAGTGTTCGGTAGCTTCATTAACTGCTCCGACCGCAACGGATAACTGCGCGGGAACGATCACAGGAACGACTTCAACAACTTTTCCGATCACTGCGCAGGGAACGACAGTAGTTACCTGGACGTACAATGATGGTAATGGAAATACTTCGACTCAAACACAGAATGTGGTGATCACGGATAATATCGCTCCGGTGGCGAATCTTGCTTCACTGGCAAATGTAACGTCTCAATGCTCGGTTGCTTCATTAACTGCGCCAACTGCAACAGACAACTGCGCTGGGACTGTCACAGGAACGACTTCTACAACGTTTCCGATCACAACACAAGGAACGACAGTTGTAACGTGGACGTACAATGATGGTCATGGAAACATTTCGACACAGACGCAGAATGTGGTAATTACGGACAACATTGCTCCAGTTGCAGATCTGGCGAACCTTCCTGCAATTACGGGAAGCTGTTCGGTCGCTTCATTAGCTGCTCCGACCGCAACAGACAACTGCGCAGGAACTGTTACAGGCACTACTTCGACTACGCTTCCAATCACAGCGCAGGGAACAACAGTTGTGACGTGGACGTATAACGATGGTCATGGAAATACTTCCACACAAACACAAAATGTGGTGATTACCGATAACCTTGCTCCGATGGCGAATCTTGCTTCGTTAGCGAATGTGACTTCTCAGTGCTCGGTTGCTTCATTGACAGCACCAACTGCAACGGATAACTGCGCAGGAACGATTACGGGAACGACTTCGACTACGCTGCCGATCATTGCGCAGGGAACAACTGTTGTGACTTGGACGTATAACGATGGTCATGGAAACATTTCGACACAGACGCAGAATGTGGTAATTACGGACAACATTGCTCCGGTTGCCGATCTGGCTAACCTTCCGGCAATTACGGGAAGCTGCTCGGTTGCTTCGATAACTGCTCCGACTGCGACAGACAATTGTGCGGGAACTATTACCGGAACAACAACGACTACTTTCCCTATCACAGTTGCGGGAAATACAACGGTTACCTGGATATTTAATGACGGACACGGAAATACTTCGATGCAAACTCAAAATGTAACGGTGACAGTTCCTGTCGCAACGACTACATTGAGTGGATTGACGATTACGGCAACAACTTCCGGAGCTGCATACCAGTGGATCAATTGCGGAACCGGAAATACACCGATTTCGGGAGCAACTTCACAATCGTTCACTGCAACTTCCAATGGAACTTATGCGGTAATCGTAACTCAGAGCGGTTGTTCGACAACTTCGGCTTGTGTGACAATTGCAACGGTCGGGATTGAAGAAAAAGACCTCACTGGAATGAGGCTCTTCCCAAACCCGACTTATGGAACAGTAACTTTATCTGTTGAAAAAGAGCTTTCGAACGCCTCGATCAGACTGATCAGCATGTCGGGGCAATTAATCAATGAGCTGAAGGCCGTCAACGGAATGTCTGTTGATCTCGACTTATCCGGACAAGCTCCGGGAATGTATTTCATCGAGGTTCAACAAGCTGATGAAATTTTTCAACTGAAAGTAAATAAGCAATAAATAGTGGTTACAAAGGATAGAGTGATCGGAAACGGTTGCTCTTTTTTGCCACATACTAAACTATGAACTCAAGAGGTTCTAAAATAAATTAAACTATAATACGATGAAACAAATTACTGCCTTTCTATTTTGTTATATATGTTGTCTGTCAGCATTTGGTCAATATGAAACGGTGTGGGGAAAACACTTATCTTCTACTAGTCATGTGAAAGTTAATCAGACAGCGGTCGACAATTCAGGAAACTCCTATTCTATAGGACTTTTTAAAGGAACGATTGACCTTGATCCAGGCACAGGTGTACAGTCAGTCACCGGAGCGACGGCTGATGGAGATCTTTTTATCCAAAAATTAGATCCCAGCGGAAACCTTGTTTGGGCAAAGACCCTTCCTGTGAATGTATTTTACTCTAATTTCTCAATTGGTATTGCAGTAGATAATTCCGGTAATGTTTACACAACAGGGGATTTTTCAGGAACAGTTGATTTTAATCCGGGTCCCGGAGTTAATAATTTAACCCGGCAATCGGCAGCAAAGGATGCATATATTCTGAAACTTAACTCAGCTGGGAACTTCGTCTGGGTTAGGAGAATCGCAGCCCCAACTCCTGCTCTGTACGGAGCAAATGCTGCTAAAATACACCTGGATAACTTGGGGAATATACTGATGATCGGATCATTTGGATCAACGGTTGATTTTGATCCAGGTCCCGGCGTTTTCAATTTAACCACCGCAGCTTCTTTATCCGGCTACATAGCAAAGTATGATAACAACGGAAACTTTATAACGGTTAAGGAAATCTACAACGCTGGCGCATTACAGAATGTATCTGATGATGCGAATGGTAATATAATTTTAAGTGGTTTTATGCTTTCGACCATTGACTGTGACCCCTCCGCAGCAACTTACAATCTAACTCCAGTCGGAAGTTCAGATGGGTTTATCATTAAGCTCACACCTGCAATGGATTTTATTTGGGCAAGACAAATTTCAGGGTCAGGTGCTGACCTTGTAAGGCACCATTTCATTGAAAGTACAGGGGACATTCTATTTACCGGTGAATTTACAGGAACAGTGGATTTCGATCCGGGGCCAGGTATATTTAATATGACAACAAGTGGAAGTACAGAAATGTTTGTTTGTAAGTACAATGCTTCAGGCAATTTGCTTTGGGCAAGACAAACTCATTCAGCTACATATGCTCTCGGTCTGGCTGTATTGTCAGATGACGACGGTTTTGTATACACCACCGGGGGGTACCGCGGACTCACAAGTTTTAGCATGGAACCAGCAGACACATTAAATAATTTCACGCTAGGTAAATCCTGCCTATATCTTTCAAAACATGACGTAAACGGAAACTTCGTCTCAGCAACAAGAATCGGTGGCACTGCTGCATCAATGGGATACCGCCTTCAGTTGGATCCGGTTACAGATAACTTACTATTGGCAGGAGAGTTCGATAATGGGAATGTAGATGTAGACGTACAAGCAGGTGTTACGAATTTCGCAACGCCGGGAAATGTTACGAATGTGTTTTTTGTCAAACTTCAACCCGCTTGTGTGTCTTCTGCTTCTTCCCTGAACATTTCCCACTGCTCCATTTACACCGTTCCTTCAGGAGACGAAACTTATACTGTAAGCGGAACATACACAGACACCATTCCCAATGCAGCCGGTTGCGACTCGATCATCACGATCAACCTTACAATTAGTGATCTTGTTGCACCCGTTGCTAATGCTGCTTCACTGGCAAATGTAACGTCTCAATGCTCGGTTGCTTCATTAACTGCGCCAACTGCAACAGACAACTGCGCGGGAACGATCACAGGAACGACTTCGACTACGCTTCCTATCCTAATGCAGGGAACTACAGTTGTAACATGGACCTATAACGATGGTAATGGAAATACAGCGACACAAACGCAGAATGTGGTGATCACGGATAATATCGCTCCGGTTGCAGATCTTCCTTCGCTCGCGAATGTAACTTCTCAGTGTTCAGTAGCATCTTTGACCGCTCCCACTGCGACTGATAACTGCGTGGGAAGTGTCACAGGAACGACTTCGACTACGCTTCCAATTACGGCCCAGGGAACTACGGTTGTAACATGGACTTACAATGATGGTCATGGAAATACTTCTACACAAACACAGAATGTTGTGATCACGGACAATATCGCTCCTGTTGCGAACGCTGCTTCATTAACGAATGTGACTTCTCAGTGTTCGGTCGCTTCATTGACAGCGCCGACTGCAACAGACAATTGCGCGGGAACGATCACAGGAACAACTTCAACAACGCTTCCAATCACAACCCAGGGAACAACGGTAGTAACATGGACTTACAATGATGGTCATGGAAATACTTCGACACAAACGCAGAATGTTGTGATCACGGATAACATAGCTCCGGTGGCGAATGTTGCTTCATTGGCAGATATAACGTCTCAGTGTTCGGTTGCTTCACTGGCTGCTCCAACTGCAACAGACAACTGTGCGGGAACGATCACAGGAACAACTTCAACTACGCTTCCAATTACAACACAGGGAACAACAGTTGTAACATGGACTTACAATGATGGTCATGGAAACACTTCTACTCAAACGCAGAATGTGGTAATGACCGATAATCTTGCTCCGGTTGCGAATCTTGCTTCGCTCGCGAATGTGACTTCGCAGTGTTCGGTAGCTTCATTGACAGCTCCGACTGCAACAGATAACTGCGCGGGAATGATCACGGGAACAACTTCTACTACGCTTCCAATCACAACGCAGGGAACAACAGTTGTTACGTGGACTTACAATGATGGTCATGGAAATACTTCGACTCAAACGCAGAATGTGGTGATCACGGATAATATTGCTCCGGTTGCGAATCTTGCTTCGCTTGCGAATGTAACTTCACAATGTTCGGTCGCTTCATTGACAGCTCCGACTGCAACAGACAATTGCGCGGGAACGATCACAGGAACAACTTCAACAACGCTTCCAATCACAACCCAGGGAACAACGGTAGTAACATGGACTTACAATGATGGTCATGGAAATACTTCGACTCAAACGCAGAATGTGGTAATTACGGATAACATTGCTCCGGTTGCCGATCTGGCGAACCTTCCGGCAATTACGGGAAACTGCTCTGTAGCTGCGATAACTGCTCCGACTGCGACAGACAACTGTGCCGGAACGATCACCGGAACTACAACGACTATTTTCCCGATCACTACTGCCGGGAATACGACAGTAACATGGACATTTAACGATGGTCACGGAAATACTTCGATGCAAACTCAAAATGTAACGGTGACAGTTCCTGTCGCAACGACTACATTGAGTGGACTGACGATTACGGCAACAACTTCCGGAGCTGTATACCAGTGGATAAATTGCGGAACCGGAAATACACCGATTTCGGGAGCAACTTCACAATCGTTCACTGCAACTGCCAATGGAACATACGCCGTGATCGTAACGCAAAACGGCTGTTCTTCGACTTCATCATGTGTGACAATCGCAACCGTAGGATTGGATGACAAAGTAAAAGAAGCTTTGTTCGAAGTTTACCCAAATCCAAACAGGGGAATCTTCACCATCAGGAATTCATCGGCTTTACAGGTAACGATTACTAATGCCGCGGGACAATTGATCTCTGTACATGATATTAATCCAGGAGAGAACATTGTCGAGCTTGGAAACGTTGAAAGCGGTGTTTACTTAGTGATTGCGAAAGACGAGAACAATGAAATTATCGTAAGACGTCTTTCAGTAGTTCAGTAACCAGGGAAGATCTTTGACAACTCCTTCTGATGTGCCTTTATAATTTGAACAACTGTGAGTCGATCCGGCTCACAGTTGTTTTTACACAAAATCAGATTTAACTTGTGACCATGAAAAAATGCCTGCTAATACTGTTACTCTTCCCATTCCTGGCAAATGCGCAGGATAGATTTGTTTCAACAGAGGAGGTTGTAAGAACAATTTTATGAGAGAACCCGTAGTTCACAATGAAGACCCGGATCTAGAATACAATATGTGGGGTCCGCAGTTTCTTGAATATAAAGGAGCGCTTTTTACGGGAACAATCTTTTATGATGACACAGACCCAGTATCATATACCGAATATAAAAACGGAATGTTCGATGGTGAGGATGTGTCATATTACAAAAACGGAAAACTAGCTGAAAAGAGCTTTTATAAAGATGGAGAATATATTTCAGGGAAAGAATGGTACGATAATGGGCAACTTAAATCGGAAAGCACACATTTATATGACGAAAAGCACCCAAATTAAAAATTGTCAGTACAGCCTCAACTATCCTTGAGCTTATTGATAAAATGAAATTCGACTGAAAAGACATAATAGTGGTCTTACGTACCAAACAATTCTGTGATGATCTTAGCTTTTGATACTTATTACTTTAAAAACAAAGCAAAAACCGTCTGCATTTCGTTTGAAAGTTGGTCAGACGAAGAGAATTTTATCGTTGACACAGAAATTATCGAGGACGTTGAAGAATATGAATCTGGAGAATTTTATAAGCGAGAATTGCCTTGCATCTTAAGCTTGTTCCAAAAAATAGAAACTGAAAATGTGGAAGCAATAATTGTTGATGGTTATGTGTATCTGGATGACAGTCACAAACTTGGTTTAGGTGGGCATTTGCACAAACAGCTGGGTGGAAACATACGGATAATTGGAGTTGCCAAAACAAATTTTGCAACATTAGACAAAAATAAAAGAGAATTATTGAGAGGAACTAGCTCAAAACCACCTTATATCACTTCTGTAGGAAAAAACATTGATGAAGCTGCAAAATTGATTGGGAACATGGGTGGAGCATACAGAATTCCGACTTTATTAAAAACGTTAGATACGCTCACCAAAGAAAAATAATTGCTAAGAAGCATTTTGCGCTGGCTTGCACCTTCTTAGCTAACAATCATAATATTCTACGGAAATGAAAAAATACTTGCTCATAATTTTACTCTTCCCGTATTTGACAAATGCACAGGGAAGATTTAATTCTACAGCTGATTTAAAACTAACAGTTCAGGATTTTCTATCTGCTCTATATTCCCAGAGCATTTTTAGCGATACAGCTTATACGGTTACGGTAAACAACCTCATTGCTTCGGGAAGTTTAAATGACAACGCTGTGGCAAGAGTTCTGACAGTTAGCATGGATCGTAACAACAGGTTTTTTATCAAGAATAATCTAAATTCCGCAAGACTTGATGCGTTTCAATATTATAAGATACTGGACACAATAGTTACCAAAGACGAGTACATGGGCACAGAGTTTAACATGACTTATCTGTATGTGAAATTTACCAAGGCAAAAGACGCGAACTTGTATTATAAACATCCCGACCAGATTATTTATCTCTTCAGATTTGCGAGATTGCAAAGCCAGCTGTTGCTGATAGACATAACAGAGGCAGCTCACGATCGTTACCTGCAAGAAAGGATTTATTCTGACGAAAGCATTGCCAACAATTTGATGGATAAAAAATTTCCGCTTGTATTCGAAGAATTTTTACAGTTGACAGACCAGGATAGATGGTCACTTACCACACTTCCATTTCGCTCTCAATCGAAATGGGGCTTAAAAGCTTTGAATGATTCAATTTTATTTCCTGCTACTGCGGATACATTATATCCTGAGGCTGGGAAAAAATGGATGATCTGCATAAAGAATAAGAAAAATCTGATCGATGAAAATTTTAAAACACATTTTGCTTCCGATGTCCAGCTACTTGTGAGGGGAGATTACTACTTTTTCAGTCCGACAGATGACAATGGCGCGGCTCGTTCGGCATTCTCTCCAGAATATTACGCTGAAAAGCTGCCGGTAATGAAACCTGGTGTAACTTATTACCGGTCCCTGACCAGTTATCTTGTGAGTGCAGATGCAAAAGTCTACAAGCCTGTTACTATCTATCATGTCCAGAAAGTTACCAGCGAGGGAATGGTTTCAGATGATCTTACGAAGGCAGGCACATATGGTTATAGTTCTCTGGATGAAAAATATGAGTTGGCAGAAAAAGTGGAAATTGATCATTCAATAACGTATATTCTTTTGAACGAGTTAGGTAAGCCTCCTGTTGAATTTAAGGGCTACTCGGAAATGAGTCTCGTTAATAATAAACTTTACGCAAAGAAAAACGACTCAACATACATTTTCAGTGACGATGGATCTTTGGAGTTTTCTTCTGCTTTCGAGAGCCATTATAACGTTCAACGTGATAACTCACAAGTAATTCTTTATGATAGATCTATTGGTCTGTATGGGTTGTACCTAGCAAATTCCAAACTCTATCTTGAGCCAAGATACAGATCAATAACCGTCTCTGATCATGAAGAACCATACTTTATGGTGGTGACGGAAGATTATAATTATGGATTTATTACTCCGGATGGGAAGGAGTTTTTTGATTGACTCAAAAGAAAGAATGCAGGGTTTGAAGATTCCACGTTGAAATCACGATCAATAAGATGCAATAAGAATTATATCAATTTATTCTGACCTATTCTGACCGTTGGGTTTTCAATTATGATCCTTTCCAGCATCCAATTCACTTTTTTGCATGGAAACCATTGATTTTACTGATGTTTTGAAATGATCTTTAGCTGCACAAAGGAGCAAAGAGAAAACAGACATTAATAACCGGGAAAGGAAACAAAAGGAATCTTCCTGAGTAGTTTAATGTTGCATCAAAAATTAAAAATCAACCATCTCTGCGTCCTCAAAAGCACCTGGCAACTTGCCCGCCCGCTGGCGTGATTCACAATCAAACATTAAAAATCAACCATCCAAAATTCTTTTGTGTCTAATCAATCTTAGTTTTGTACAAAAAAAACCGGTGCGCATACTCTTGCTCGACAATATCGATTCCTTCACTTATAACATCTTCCATTACCTGGAAGCGCTGGGGTGCGATACAACGGTGATCGATCATACGGCTATTGTTTCCGAAGACCTGGAGCGTTTCGATGCGCTGGTGATTTCTCCCGGACCCGGACTTCCCAAAACTTCCGGGCGGTTGATGGAGATCCTGGCGCTTGCTGTCGGAAAAGAAATGCCAATTCTCGGAGTTTGCCTTGGAATGCAGGCCATTGCTGAACACTTCGGCGGAACACTTTACAATCAGCCGGAAGTAAAGCACGGTCAGCCGGAAACAATCACTCAGAATGGGAAAAGTGTGCTCTTCAACGGAATCCCCGGATCATTTACCGCCGGATTGTACCATAGCTGGGCCGTGAGCGAACCACTTCCCGGAGCACTAATTGCCACGGCATTTTCAGAAAATGGGGTTATGATGTCACTGGAACATAAAACGCTTCCTGTTTACGGAGTTCAGTACCACCCGGAAAGCATCCTCAGCGAGTGGGGAATGGAAGTGTTCGCGAATTTTCTGTCTGTTAGCGATACCCGGAGCAATTAAATAGCTTTAGGTTGCTGAATTGCGCTGACGATCAGTGTGTTCTTTTTTACCATCCGCCAGGAGTCTGAGGCTAAAAGAGTGAGCTGTTCCATTTTTATCATTTGCGCCTTGCTTTAGTCGCGACTTTACGTCGGGGTGGTTGTCCTGATTATGCAGTTCATCCACACCAATCCGTCGTTTGCCCCATAGACAATTCGCGTGCGTTTAATACATCTACTTTCGGCTGCAATAATTGGTTTATAAAACAGACAGATGAAAAAGACTTTACTTTTACTATTCCTGGGATCCGGAGCGCAGCTTTCCGCCCAGAACGACTTTACTAAAGTTGGCCCGCCACCACCGGCAATAGCAACAATCGATGAGCTTCCCGGATTGAATGTGCCAGCCCTGGCATTCTCCGATATAGACGGCGATGGCGACGAAGATGTGCTCATTACAGGAAGTGATGCGTCTAATACATACATCGCAAAGCTTTACAAAAATAACGGCGCAGGTGGCTTTGAGCTTGTAACAGGAACGCCTTTCACAGGAGCTTTTGACGGCTCGGTAACATTCGGTGACCTCGACGGTGACGGCGACAACGATGTAGTCATAACCGGGATTAGCCCGATTACAAACAGCTATAGCGCAGCACTTTACCTGAATGATGGTGCCGGGAACTTTACATTCGCAACAAGTCCGTTCGTAGAAGTTGTTTACAGCACCACTGTTTTCGCAGATGTAGATGATGACGGTGACCTGGATGTGCTCATCGGTGGGCAGTCCATGTTTGGCGAACAGGCAAAATTGTACCTGAACGACGGTTCGGCAGGCTTTACACCCGACAACGTTGCGAACGCTTTATTTGTGGGAGTAACTACCGGGGCGTTCGCATTCGGAGACATTGACGGTGACAGCGATCTTGACCTGTTCATAACGGGGCAGGGGCCTTCCGGTTTTCATTCCGAGCTTTATACGAATGATGGGAATGGAGCGTTTACTTCTGTACCTCATATCTTTCCTGCGGTTTACGGAGCCTCAGCTGCATTTGAAGACATCGATGCAGACGGGGACCTGGATTTCCTGGTTACAGGAGAAGAAAGCGGTGTCGGTGCTGCTACAAAATTGTATACGAATGATGGTAACGGAACGTTCACGCTGGTTGCCAGCCCGGCTCTGATCAACGTGAACTTCTCTACTATTAACTTCGAGGATTTTGACGGCGACGGTGATCGCGACCTGTTCGTTACAGGAAGCTACTCTTCCAACCTGTACATCAACAACGGAGCGGGCGCCTTTACTGTAGCACCTTCCAATCTGACCGCTTACGTCAATAATGGCGCTGCCGGTGTTTCAGATATTGATGGCGACGGCGATGCAGACCTGCTTGTGAGCGGAATCAACACTACTAAATTTTACGTCAACGATGGCAATGCCGTGTTCTCACTCATTGTTAACAGTCCGTTTATTGGTTTAAGCTCCGGAACGATATCTTATTCTGATGTCGATGGCGACGGTGACCAGGACGTATTGCTGACGGGCCAGGCCCAGACAGGCTTTACGACTAAGCTTTACTTCAACGACGGCAATGGCGGCTATACGGAAGATGTTTCAGCTGCATTGTCGCAGGTTGCGAGTTCAGCTGCTGACTTTGCAGACATCG
>Ga0247810_10002167_pt1 | contig 11192 bp, 9 predicted proteins | sample UWRJL119311C1_FD_179918 | JGI IMG/M metagenome (GOLD analysis project Ga0247810, IMG submission 179918) | Plant litter microbial communities from Arlington Agricultural Research Station in Wisconsin, United States - UWRJ-L119-311C-1 | ecosystem: Environmental > Terrestrial > Plant litter >...
GGAAATAACGACAAATATCGCGGGAAGCCATTTCATCTCCGTCAACGCTGATGCCTCCTTCGGCAACAACAACGGCGATATTTGCGCCACTCGATTCGCCGTCTTTTTTCAGCTGATCGTTCTTGAATTTATCGCGGGCATATTTCTCGAAAGCGAGCACTTTAGTCACATCGACCTTTCCGCCTGCTTTTTTGTTCACGATCGCCACGACTTCATCGCGGTATTTACAGCCATCTATCATTTTGTACTTCAAGGCGTCTTCCACGCGCTGGATCTTAACATTCTCTGCAATATCGAACAGTAACTGTGCTGTGATCTTACGATCGGCCGCAATATCGTCGCGCATATCCTGCCAGATCGACGTCAGAAAACGCTCCACCTGGACACGGCTTGAATCACTCATGTTTTCCCGGAAGAAAGGCTCGACAGCGCTTTTGAAATCATTATTCGAACCTCTGACCACCTGCATTTCAACACCGATCATATCGAGCGTTTTCTTGAAATAAGTAGATTCCGTACCCAGTCCCATGAATTCCATGGCAGATGTCGGGAAGCCGTAAACCTCAGAAGCCGAGGAACTGATATAGTACTGTTTCTGCGTAACCACTTCTCCACTGAGGTAAGCCACCACAAACTTCCCGGATTTGCGGAATTTATGGATCGCATTTCGCAATTCGTGGGCCGTTGCATAGCCGCAGCTTACATTATTGAGATCGAGGAAGATCCCTTTTACCGAATTATCTTCCGCTGCTTTCTCAAAACCGTAGAGCAGATCGCTCAGCCCGGTTGTTTTATCGACAGAAAAAGACATGCTATTGATCGATGCATCTGTGGATTCGCCTATTGCTCCCGATAAAGTCAGGTGCAGCACCGTACGGTCTTTCGGTTCGGGCTCTTCTCCCATTAAACCGCCTATAACCGAAAGTGTAATGATCCATCCGATTACAGATACAAGTACTACAGCAGTCAGCGCGGGCCAGAAGATCCGCCAGAAGGAAACTTTTTTCTCAGTCATAACACAGTAATTTTTACAAATATAGTTTCAATTCCTGCGGTAAAGACCGGATTCGTACGGAAGCGGGCCTGACCTGTAATAATGGAGCATATCCCGTATGAATGGTTTTTAGTCCGTTAAGCTTACATTTGCCCGATGGAAGCTCAGAAAGCATGGATTGGCATTGGCAGTAACATGGGCGACCGGCTGGGGCATTTCCGGCTGGCAATTACCCTGATGCAGGAGCGGAACATCTGTGTTCTTCGCACTTCTTCGATCTACGAAACCGAGCCCGTGGGTTTTTCGTCCGACACTCTTTTCCTGAATGCGGTGATCGAAGCCGAATGGGAAGGAACAGCCGAAGAGCTGCTTAACGCATTGCTGGCTGTAGAACACGACTCCGGACGTGAACGAAGCACTTCAGAAAGGTACACATCCCGGCCGCTCGATCTTGATCTGCTTTTATTCGGACAGGAAGTTATTAACAGTTCGAAATTAGTCCTTCCACACCCGCGTCTTCACCTCAGGAACTTTGTGCTATTTCCTTTGAATGAATTGATTCCAAGCTACATTCACCCGGGCACTCATTTTAGTATAGCAGAGTTAAAATCTTCCTGTATCGACAAAAACAATGTGTTTGTCCACGATAAACCATTATCCGTCAATCGTTAATTGTTCACAAAGCCTTGATCGTAAAAAATAATTGTTTAATATTGCACGTAAATTTTATTTAAGGTAGAAACTAACAATTGAATAATGAGAAAGCAAAGTATCAAAGGTTTGGCTTTTATGGCAGTAGCTGGTTCGCTTGTTGCTAGTTGTGACCTCTTGAAGGATTTAGAGTACAAAGTTACTCCAAGCCCACTTGAGATGCACGCTGACAGTGTACGTGTGAAAGTTGAAGTTAAATTCCCTGAGAAAGGAATCAAGAAGAAGGCGTCAGCTGAATTAACACCTATGCTGGGTTCAACTGCATTGAAAACAGTTACCGTTCAAGGCGAAAAAGCTACCGGAAACGGTACTGTAATCCAGTACAAACCAGGAGGAACAATGGTCTACACAGACGTTATTGCTTACAAACCTGAGTTTGAATACACAGACCTTAAAGTGACTGGTAAAGTTTACAAAGGAGGAAAAGAGAAAAAAGACAAATTTGAAGATCAGGTTATCGCACAGGGAACAATCATCACTCCTTACCTGGTAAACAAAGACTTCAAAGTTATCATCGCGAAAGACGAGTTCAAACGTGTTACAGAACAAGGTTACAACGCTCAGATCAATTACCTGAAAGGTAAATCAGACGTTCGTGCTACTGAGTTGAAAGAAAAAGACATCACTGATCTTGGTGCATGGTTGGCAGCTGCTCAATCCAATCCTAAGATCGCGATGAAAACGATCAACATCACAGGATACGCTTCACCAGAAGGTGAGGAGAACAAAAACAATACATTGTCTTCAGACCGTGCAGCTTCTGCAAAAACAGCGACAATGGATCTTGCTAAGAAAAACAAGAATGACAAAGCACAAACGGAGGTGTACAACCTTGCAGGACGTGGTGAGGATTTCGACGGTTTCAAAGCTGAGCTGAACAAAAACACGACAATGAAACAAGAGGATAAAGACCTTATCCTTCGTGTTCTTACAATGTATTCAGATCCTGCTCAGCGCGAGACTGAAATGCGTAACCTTGGAAAATCTTTCCTTGAGCTTGACAAAAACATCTTCCCTAAACTGCGTCGTGCAGAGATCAAAGTTGTTTACGATCTTACAGGATATTCAGATGAGGAATTGAAAACTATCTCTAAAGCTGAAGCTCAGAAACTGACTTACGAAGAGTTGCTGTTCACAGCTTCCCTGACTGAAGACCTGAATGAGAAACTGCGTTTGTACCGTGAAGCTGCGATCAAAGATCCTGCTGATTACCGTGCTGCTAACAACGTTGGTGCTATCCTTTACATGCAAGGGAAAACAGCTGAAGCTAAAGCTCAGTTTGAAAAAGCAAACACTTTGAAAGACAACCCAATTTCTAAAAACAACCTTGGTGCTGTTGCAGGAATGGGCGGAGACCGTGCTAAAGCTGCTCAATTGTTCGCTCAAGCAAACGGAGCTGGTCAGGAAGTAAGCTACAACAAAGGAATCGTAGCTATCCAGAACGGAAAATACGCTGAAGCTGTTACTGCTTTCGGATCTGATGCATCTTTCAACAAAGCTCTTGCTCAGCACCTGAATGGTAACTACGATGCTGCAATCAAAACGATCGATGCATCTGCAGACAAAGAAAGCGGACAAGGTTACTACCTGAAAGCTATCGCTTCTGCACGCCAGGATAAATTGGATGCTGCTGTCAGCAACCTGAAAAGCGCAATCGCTAAAGATGCTGCATGGAAAGCTAAAGCTGCTAAGGATCGTGAGTTCCTTAAATATGCAGACAACGCTGCAATGTCTTTCATCAAATAAGCATTCGCTTCACTGATATTGAAAGCCCCGACGATACTGTCGGGGCTTTTTTTATTACATTCATTTTATGAAGAACAAAGTACTCAGAGCAAAACACTGGCAGCTTTTCCTTATAACGACCGGAATTCCTTTTGCAGCAATGATCGTATCCGTCATTTTGCAGATCATATGGGTAGCGAGCAATAACGGAAGACCTACAGGAGAGCCGTTGTGGATGATCATTCCTTCGCTGCTGATCCCGGCGATTATGTTGTTCGCCGGATTAACACATCTCACCTGGATCTACAGCATTGCGACAAAGCTGCAGGCATATATGAACCCGGAAATGCGAAAGCTGAACGTCAAACGCTTCCGCCTGTTCTTCTTTATACCGTTTTTCTATATGCTGGTCATTATGCTGACCGTTCTTAGCGTGTTTCGCAGTTCCGTAGGTGACGAGGAAAACCTGGGGGTCATCGTCCCGTTAATGCTATTCATGATACTCGGCCATTCTTTCAGTGCTTTCTGCGCGATTTACGTTCTCTACTTTTCAGCAAAAACACTGAACAGCGTTGAAATGAAGATGGAAGCACATTTTTCAGATTACATCGGAGATTTCATGCTGCTATGGGTCTTTCCTATCGGCGTATGGTTCATCCAGCCGCGCATCAATGCGATCGTGAACGGGACAGTCGATTCGCCGAAGAAAATGATCTACCAGCAAAGAATCGATCCAACCGACTTCTAACTGATCAGATAAAAGCAAAATCGACGCGCCTGTTCAATTGTTTCCCTTCACTGGTGGAATTATCGCCAATCGGATCCGATTCGCCCTTAAACTCGATCTGAATCCGGTCACGGGCCAATCCCAGGCTCACGAAGTAAGCAATGATCGCTTCGGCTCTTCTTTTTGAAAGATCGATGTTGTAACCGTCCGATCCGTCGGCATCGGTATGACCGGTTACTTTGATGCGGAGATCCGTGTGGCTGGTCACGATCTTCACCATAGAAGATAAAAAAGCAGCGTATTCCGGTTTGATCTCGGCTTTGTCGTAATCGAAGAAGATCGGCTCGAATCTGAAATTCTTTCTTTCCATTTCGCGAATAGCCGGTGCTTTTCTTCCTTTTTTCAGATCGTCGGCAAAAATAGGGCGCCAGGATTGCAGCTCTTTTACCGTTGCTTCCCCGGCAAAGGCCAGTTTCGAAGGATAGCAGACAATTCTTCCCGAGTTTCCCCGGCATTCGGAGCTGGTGAATTTTCCTTCCAGGTAACCGGTGGAATCTACGAATGTAAGTTTCGCATCGATCGCGCACCATTTCACACCGGAAGCATCTTTTTTCTTCTCGATGGAAAGCTGTTTGAATTCTACTCCAGCGGCTGTTTTTGTTCCTTTCAGCTTCCTGACGGCATAAGCATCTTTCCCGACAGCTTCTTCCCTGCTTCGCCCGATGTATTCGCCATTATCCGAAAACTCGAAATAGATGATCGCCGCCTGGTCGATGGATTGTCCGTCTTTGATAAGCAACCCCTGCCAGACTCCTCCTATCGGTTTAGCTACAGCCGTTTTCTGCGCGAAGCTACCCGAAACAAAGAATAAGAAACATACAAATAACCACTTCATACTTACCTATTCGTAAAAACCGATAAAAAGTTGCTTTTTCCGGCTTATTTCGAAGTCCATGATGCACAGTTCTGCGTATCTTCGACAAAACAATGCTTATGAAATTCTTCGCTTTACTCAGCCTGCTCCTGCTTTTCTCCTTTACAGGAACGGAAATACAGACCATTTATTCCTTCAAAGTAACCGATATCAGCGGAAAGGAATTTGATCTTTCCACGTTGAAAGGAAAGAAAGTAATGATCGTGAATACAGCTTCCAAATGTGGTTTGACCCCACAGTACGAGCAGCTGGAAAAGATCTATACGACTTACAAAGACAAAAACTTCGTGATCATCGGATTCCCGGCCAATGATTTCATGAAACAGGAACCCGGAACGGACGAAGAGATCGCGACTTTCTGCTCGGCTAATTACGGCGTCACTTTTCCGATGATGAGCAAGATCTCCGTGAAAGGAAAAGACATGCACCCGCTTTATAGATTCCTTACCTCGAAAGATCAGAACGGACTTGAGGACAGCGAAGTGCAATGGAATTTCCAGAAATACCTCATTGACGAGAACGGAAAGCTGGTACGCGTAGTATCGCCTAAAACACTTCCGGACGATGCCAGCATTATTTCCTGGATCGAGGGGAAATAACTTCCAATTTTGGAATGAGCAATTTCTTAATTATCAAGCGCTAAATCATCCCTGCTTACCTTGATAATTAGCAATTCATAATTGATAATTCCCTCTACAGTTTCCACCAGGTTTAGGCCTTGTTCAAAAGTCGATATTTTGTTGATAAATACAGCGATTCAGCCCTGTTTCGGCAAGGATAAATGTGCTCTTTTGGCTATATTTGCTCAGCGACAAAAAATCGCCTGAAAATCTATTGAACAAGTATGAGCGAAGAGAAAAAAAACCAGGATTACGGCGCAGATAATATTCAGGTCCTCGAGGGTCTTGAGGCAGTTCGTAAACGTCCTGCGATGTACATCGGTGATGTCGGGATCAAAGGTTTGCACCATTTGGTTTACGAGGTTGTGGATAACTCTATTGATGAGGCGCTGGCCGGTCATTGTGATACTATCGGTGTTTTCATCAACGAGAACAATTCCATCACTGTAAAAGATAATGGCCGCGGAATTCCTACGGGACTTACGGCGAAAGAAAAGAAATCGGCCCTGGAGATCGTTATGACGGTTCTTCACGCCGGTGGAAAATTCGATAAAGATACTTACAAAGTTTCCGGTGGACTTCACGGAGTCGGGGTTTCCTGTGTGAACGCTTTATCTGTTCACCTGAGCGCTATTGTACAGCGTGACGGCAAGATCTTCCAGCAGGAATACAGCATTGGTAAACCGCTTTACGATGTAAAAGAGATCGGTGTTTCCGACGAAACGGGAACGGAAGTTACTTTTCAGCCGGACGGAACTATTTTCGAGTTTACAGAATACAATTACGATACACTTGCAGCTCGTATGCGTGAGCTGGCATTTCTTAACAAAGGAATTACGATCACGCTTACAGATCTTCGCGAGCTGGACGATAATGGCAAACCTGTATCTACTGTTTTCCATTCGGAAGGTGGTTTACGCGAGTTTGCACAATATCTTGACAGGAACCGCGAACCGCTGATCACCGATACGATCTATTTCGAAGGTGAGCGCGAAGGTATTCCGGTAGAAGTTGCTTTGACTTACAATACTTCTTACACAGAAAATATCCAGGCGTATGTGAACAACATCAACACGCATGAAGGAGGAACTCACTTGTCCGGTTTCCGTCGTGGTCTGACGAATACGCTTAAGAAATATGCAACGGACAGTGGAATGCTTGCCCGTGAAAAAATCGAGATCGATGGTGACGACTTCCGCGAGGGATTGACAGCCGTTGTTTCGGTAAAAGTTCAGGAACCTCAGTTCGAAGGACAGACGAAAACGAAGTTAGGTAACCGCGAAGTTACGGCCCCTGTGAGCCAGGCAGTATCCGAAATGTTGTCTGTTTACCTCGAGGAACATCCTGCTGAAGCAAAGATCATTGTTGACAAGGTCATTCTTGCGGCAAGAGCACGTCATGCAGCCCGCAAGGCCCGCGAGATGGTTCAGCGCAAGAACGTTATGTCAGGCTCCGGACTTCCGGGAAAACTGGCCGACTGTTCGGAGAAAGATCCTGCTTTATGCGAGATCTACTTTGTCGAGGGAGACTCGGCGGGTGGAACGGCTAAACAAGGCCGTGACCGTCACTTCCAGGCTATCATGCCGCTTCGTGGAAAGATCCTGAACGTTGAAAAAGCGATGCAGCATAAGATCTTCGAAAATGAAGAGATCAAGAATATGTACACCGCTCTTGGTGTTCGTGTCGGAACAGAAGAAGATACAAAAGCACTGAACTTAGAGAAACTGCGATACCACAAGATCATCATCATGTGTGATGCCGATGTCGACGGTTCGCATATCGAAACACTGATCCTTACGTTCTTCTTCCGCTACATGAAAGAGCTGATCGAAAACGGATATATCTACATTGCAACTCCGCCGTTGTACCAGGTTAAAAAGGGACAAAAATCGGATTATGCATGGACGGAAGACCAGCGTGACCGCCTGATCAACGAGCTGAAAGGCGGTGGAGCAGAATCCTCGGTAAATGTTCAGCGATACAAAGGTCTTGGTGAGATGAATGCGGAACAATTGTGGGAAACTACAATGAATCCGGAACATCGCACTTTGCGCCAGGTAACGATTGAGAACGCTGCAGAATGTGACCAGATCTTCTCCATGCTTATGGGTGATGAAGTTCCGCCACGTCGCGAGTTCATTGAAAAAAATGCAAAATATGCGAAGATCGATATTTGATCTTCACACAACCAGATTCGAAAAGCTGTTCCTTCACCGGAGCAGCTTTTTTTGTTCCGGCCATTGATCAAACCATCCCTGGCTAAGAGTTAATGAACATGTTTACCAGGCGAATTGAATTGCGTTTGAATTATTACTTGTAAATTGGCTTTATGAAGCGTGTGATTTTCTTCCTGCTCTTGCTGCCTCTTATAAATGCCTGTTCACCGGGAAAAGAAACCAGCAAGGACATTCTTAAAAGATTCAAGACGGATGGCTACAATATGTCACCGCTGAAAAAGACCGTTTACGGAGCTATTAAATTTCAGTTGCCGGAAACAATGGAAGTCGATTATTCCAGCACTTACGCTTATAAATCCACCGCTTTTACCCGTCGTGAGTACAACCTGGGAATTCTCTTTTCCGTTGAGCGCTTCACCGAAGGAGATCTTTATTCGGAGCTGATGACAGATTACCCGGTTGTCGGTGACGACTTTCTGAACGGCTTTCACGACGCTTATGTTAATCGCAGACTGGAATCGCTTTACCAGGGAGGTACAACATTCAAAAAGGATGTCAGCAATAAAGTAAAATTCCCGGGAACCATACAGGTTATTTCCGGGCAAAGTTCAGAAGGCTACAATTTCCTCTACTATGTGACGTCGACACTGAAAGTTGACAAGGACTATTACATTTTCCAGTTCATCTGCGAAAAAGAAATGATGGATTACGTGTTCGACGATTTCGAGCGTATCCTGGCTTCCGTTAGAAAAAAATGACAGCCTCTTATCAGCAGTTGCTCAGGCTTTTTGAGAAAGAGCTTCCGGGAGAAAAAGCACATGTTTCCATGTATCCCAGCCGATCGGCTTCGAGCACCGCACTTAAAACGGCACAAAATGTTCGTCTTTCCGCAGTTGCTATTGTGCTTTATGATACGTCCGAAGGGTTGGAAACATTGGTCATTCAACGCCAGCAATACGACGGTACGCATAGCGGCCAGATCAGTTTTCCCGGCGGTAAATGGGAAGAGAGCGATCCTTCAGCAGCATTTACGGCCCTAAGAGAATGCCAGGAAGAAATTGGAATTATCCCTGATGAGCTTCAAATGGTCGGAAAACTAACAAATGTATTCGTTCCTGTCAGCTCTTTTCTTATCGAGCCGTACGTATTTTACTGGCCTGAGCCTCATACGCGGTTTCTGCTGTCAGAAAGAGAGGTAGCCGCAGTTCATAGATTACCCGTTCGCTTATTGACCGATGAAAGCATCGAATTAATCGACATTGAAATTTCCGGTGGACAAACGCTAGTCAATATTCCTCATTTTGGAATCGGAACCATCAAGATCTGGGGCGCAACGGCTTTGATATTGAATGAGCTCCGGGAGGTTTTAAAAGACTTTTAGAAGCGGAAGCGGGCAAATCCGAATGCAGTTGAAACACTGTGCGCATTTTTGGTAAAGAAGCTCAGTGCGTCACGGGAAGCGATTCCAAACTCGTAACCGCCGTCTTTCAGAATAAAAGTAACTCCGACAGGAATATTGCTTTTGTAGACACCACCTCCGAAGTAACCGGCATTCAGCTGCAGCCATTTAACAGGTTTCACATCTCCCCCGAAAGAGAATACTGCATTCTGGAGCGATCCCGGATTTTCGTTATTGAAAGGCGCAACCAGGTCAAATCCGACACGCAGGATCTTAAACATCTCCAGGCTGGCCCCAAGGCGGAAATCGGCGGCATTCATTACTTTGAATTTCTCTTTTCCTTCGAGTGTTAGAATTCCACCTTCCCGCAATAGCTGATTCACTGTTTGAGTAATGTTCTCCTGGTTGAGGCCATCGAGAGAGAAGTTCCCCACCAATGTATCGCGCACGCTGTAAACATTTCTCGAATAAGTGACAGAACCGATATTATTAACCGCAGCCGCGATTCTCAGGTTTTTGAACATGATCACACTTGCAGCAAGGTCTATTCCGTAACCGTTACCTACTGCCGGTGGAATGCCTCCTTTGTAGTTCATCACATTCGCGCCGGAAATGTTCCCGTAGTCGATGTTAAACGCCGGTGTGATCGATGAACTAACAGAAAGACCGCTGCCGTCGGAAGTGAGATCGAACATAGCCATAGACTGGATCAGTCTTGCGCCTATTCCACCATAGATCGCAAATGTTGAATCATTCCCAATGATCTTACGGCCATAACCAATATTGTAAGAACGGCTCCACACCATTTTGATACTGGATCCGTTCGTAATCTCGCTTAAACGGAGAGGAACGCTGATATTTCCCTGAATCACTGCTTCCAGCGTATCGTTCGATATATTGCCATTATTTGCGATCGTCGACGTATCCGCTCCGAAAACAACTGTAAGCGAATCGAAATAATTCGAGAATTTCCCTCTGAAGATCAGGTCGCTGGTCTGTTTGTTCAGCTTGGAATAGTACTGATAATTCTCACGGATATTGAATGCTATTCCTCCGAATTTTTCACTTTGAAAAGCGAATCCGGCCCAGTTAAAATCCAGGAAAACCGAAACTCCTGATTCCGCATAATCTCCTGCGGCGCTGAGCTGCTGTTTATAATCGATCGTGGAAGATTCCCGGTTTGTAGCCTGATTGTAAAGCGTTTTTGAAAGATTTCTCAGTTTCTGAGAGTTGAGTGTCTCACTATAGATCCCGAAGCCAAATTCAGCTGTTCCTACTGTAAATCGCTTTCCCTGGTACCCGGTTCCCCATCCAAGTCCGGAAACGTTAATCCCAAGACAATGATAATCCGTAACAAATGGAGTTGCAACACCTTTTCCGACTGTAGGAAAAGCAACACCCTGTGTTTGAGCATTTACGGAAAAGGCAAAAGCGATTGCGGTAAGGAGAAGTAATGATTGTTTCATAGGTATGTGTAATTGAGCCCAAAGAAAGGAAAAAAAATCTATCCACGAAAGGGAAGCGATTATTTGTTGTCGGTAGCGGAAGATTCCGGACAAACCATCATGATAACAATCCATAAAGAGCATAACGAAGTTCGGTCCCGTTAGCAATCGGGATCCGGCAGTGTCGGGGTATCCCGGCAGGGAAACAACCGATATTCCTTCGTGCCAGGATGACTAAAAGTAACAACCATCGGTAGTGACGAATCTCCCTAAACGCAAAAAAGCTCTTACCAGCAGATCTGATAAGGGCTTTCTAAAAGTGATAGCTATCGGTATACTCTCCCATCCGCCAGCTGGCGGACAGTACCAACACCGCATTACCCAATGTTTTTCTTATTCCCGGAGTTTCTTAAAAACAAAAAGCCCCACAGTTACCTGCAGGGCTTTCTAAAAGTGGCAT
>Ga0247810_10002168_pt1 | contig 11192 bp, 8 predicted proteins | sample UWRJL119311C1_FD_179918 | JGI IMG/M metagenome (GOLD analysis project Ga0247810, IMG submission 179918) | Plant litter microbial communities from Arlington Agricultural Research Station in Wisconsin, United States - UWRJ-L119-311C-1 | ecosystem: Environmental > Terrestrial > Plant litter >...
ACGGCGAGGACCTGCGAGCCGACCTTCTGGCCGACGAGCGCCTGCGTGAAGCCGGGGATGACCCCGGAGGTCGCGAAGCTCGTGGGCCCGCGGACGCCCCAGGACTGGTCGAAGATCGTGTCCGTGTTCCAGTTGGTGCCCTGGTACTGCACCCACACGGTGTCGCCGTCGGCGATCTCGACGCCGTCACCCTGCTTGAGCACGGCGAGCTTGAACTCCGCCGGCGGTGCCGTGTCGGGGATCGTCAGCTTCGGCGTGCCGTCCTCACCGAGCGTCACGGTCGGAAGCGACGAGTCCTCGACGGGGACGTCCTCGCCGGTCGCACGCGACTCCATGATGTCGTGGACGTCGAAGACGAAGACGAGCGAGTCCGTTGCGGAGATGCCCAGCTCTTCCGAGCCCTGCACCAGGCCCTCGGCGGGCGGCACGACGCCGACGACGCGGTCGCCGACCGATGCGCAGCTGAGGGTCCGGACGATGCCGGGGAGGAAGACCTCTTCGCTCAGCGTGAAGTTGTTGGAGCGGGCGGCGGTGTAGTCCGTCGCCTCGATCTGCTCGCCCGTCGTGCCGTTGTAGAGGGTGAAGTCGGCGAAGACCAGCTCCCCCGTCTCGGCGACGCGGTCACCCGAGCCGTCGATGAGGACGGACCGCTCGGTCGTCTCGACGGTGAGCGGCGAGGCGAACTCGAGGGTCGGCGCGGTGCCGAAGTCACCCGACGCGCTCACCGACTCGGACGCGGAGCCCGAGGACGTCGGCTGGCAGGCGCCCGCAGGAGCCTCCTCGCTGCTGCAGGCGGCGAGGGAGGCCACGAGGCCGGTGGCGAGGACGAGTGCTACTGCTGTGCGCACGGGCACCTGCTTTCTTCGGGTGTCGGGGACAATTGTGGACCAGCGTTCCTCGGTGGAGGCTGGCAGTTCACCGCGCACGGCGTCGCCCGCGGAAGTGCGCAAAGGCGACGATGGCGCCCACGAGCAACCAGCCGACGATGAGGGTTCCCACCGGGACGCCGAGCAGGCTGATGGTGCGATACTCGGTCGCCCGCGGGAGGTAGTCGTTGTCGTTGAGCGACTCGTAGAAGCCGATGTCGCTCGTGATGTCGTTCTCCGGGTCGTCGTACACCACGTCGTAGGCCGTCAGGTACGGGCCCATCGCACGCAGGCGGGTGTCCTGCACCTCGCCCGAGTACAGGAGGTCGGTTCGACCATCGATCCCGAGCGTGGGCGAACCCGACTGCACGACATCGTTGCGGTGCTCGTCGAACACGTAGAGGCGTACCTGCTGCGGCGCAGCCTCGTAGCGGGCGAGACGCATCGGATAGACGAGGTTCGAGGTCTTGAAGGTCAGACGGACCGGCGGGATGTGCCCGTCGATCGCTGCCTGCGCGTCGAGACGGATCGCCGTGAACGACCAGCCGTAGTTCGCATAGGTGTTCAGGGCGCCCTGCAGGTCCTCGGAGACGACGTAGCCGCCCGCGGCGAGCCAGGCAGCCACCGCCGCGGTGTCACTCGCGGGGATCGTCTGGGGCTGGAAGGCGGCGAGATCGACGGTCTCGATGACGTCCCTCTCGATCCGCTCCGGATCCGGCGTGACGTGATCCAGGCCCCACCAGTCGTCCTGGATCGTCACCGTCGGGTGGATCGTCGCCTCGGCGAGGGCGAAGGTGCGCAGATCGCCCGCGGACAACTCGGCCGGGCCGGGCGTTGGAATGAGAAGACCCGCGGTCGCCGCATCCGAGGTCACGTCGAAGGTCAGCTCGATGGTCTGCGTCTCCCCGTCCCACCAGATGAGGGCCTTCTCGTTCGACGACGACACCGTCGTCTCGGGAAGCGGCAGCAGACCGCCGCAGCCGCAGGCGTTCGCGGCCACCGGGGTACCGCCGAGCGTGAGGACCACCGCGGATACGAGAGCGGCCGCGACGACACCGACCGTTCTGAAACCCCGCATGCCACCATCCTGCCAGAGCGAAGCTGGGGCTACGCGCGGATCCGGACCTCCGGCTCGTGCCCGACCGGGAAGTTCACCGATGCGGCGATGAAGCACTTCGATGCCGCCTCGGCGTGGATCGCGAGCGCGACCTCGGGGTCTCCCGCGCTGATCGTCACCACGGGGCGCAACGTCACGGCGGTGAAGTGCCCGCCGTCCCCGACCTGGGTCATGGTGCCGACGGCGGCATCCGTGTACTCCTCCACGACGACGCCGTGCAGCACGGCCACGTGCAGGTAGCTGAGCATGTGGCACTGGCTGAGGGCGGCGAGCAGCATCTCCTCCGGGTTCCATCGGTCACGGTCGCCGTGGAAGGTGCGGTCGGCCGATCCGGCGATGTCCGCCTTGCCCTCGGCCTTGATCACGTGGTCGCGGCCGTAGGCGCGGTAGCCGCTCGTGCCCGTGCCCCGGTTTCCGGTCCACTCGATGGCCGTCGCGTAGTGGTGGTCGAGGTTCATAGGATGAGTCCACCATGAGCGAGCACACTTTTGCAGCAGAGCGGCGCATCGTCACCGCGATCCCCGGCCCGCGATCGCAGGCCCTGCAGCAGCGACGCGAGGCGGTCGTATCGGCCGGCGTCGCCTCCGCCCTCCCCGTCTTCGTCGAGAAGGCGCACGGAGCCATCGTCGTCGACGTCGACGGCAATCAGTTCATCGACCTCGGATCGGGCATCGGCGTCATGACGATCGGCCACACCGACGCCGGCGTCGTTGCCGCCGCGCAGGCGCAGCTCGAGCTCGTCACCCACGCGATGTTCACCATCACGCCCTACGAGTCCTACGTGCGGGTCTGCGAGCTGCTGGCCGAGCACACCCCCGGCGACTTCGCGAAGAAGTCCGTCCTGCTCAACTCGGGCGCCGAGGCGGTCGAGAACGCCGTCAAGATCGCCCGCAAGCACACCGGCCGCCAGGGCGTCGCCGTGCTCGACCACGCGTACCACGGGCGCACCAACCTCACCATGGCGATGACCTTCAAGGCGATGCCCTACAAGGCGGGCTTCGGGCCCTTCGCGCCCGAGGTGCACCACGCGCCGAACTCGTACCCCTTCCACGACGGACTGGACGGACCCTCGGCTGCGGCCAGAACGATCTCGTACCTGGAGAAGAAGGTCGGCGCCGCCGACCTGGCCTGCGTGGTCGCCGAGCCCATCCAGGGTGAGGGCGGCTTCGTGGTGCCCGCCGATGGCTACCTCGCGGCCATCCAGGAATGGTGCACCGCCAACGGGGTCGTCTTCATCGCCGACGAGATCCAGAGCGGCATGGCCCGCACCGGCCGGTACTACGCGAGCGAGCACATGGGACTCGTGCCCGACGTGGTCCTCACCGCCAAGGGCGTCGCCGGCGGACTGCCGATCGCGGCCGTCACCGGACGCGCGGAGATCATGGACGCCTCCCACCCGGGTGGGCTCGGCGGCACCTTCGCCGGCAACCCGGTCGCCGCGGCCGCCGCTATCGCCGTCTTCGACGCGATCGCCTCCCGGTCGCTGCTCGCCGAGGCGGACCGCATCGAGGGCGTGCTCAAGCCCGCCCTCCTCGACCTGCGGACCCGCTACGACGTGATCGGCGAGGTGCGCGGCATCGGCGCCATGCTCGCCATCGAGTTGGTGCAGCCGGGCACCCGCGACCCGAACCCGGCCGCGGTCTCGGCCATCACCGCCTACGCGGCCCAGCACGGTGTCCTGCTCCTCTCCGCGGGCACCTACGGCAACGTGGTGCGCTTCCTGCCCTCCCTCGCGATCAGCGACGACCTCCTCCGCGAGGCCGTCACCATCCTCGACGAGGCCCTCGCCACCCTCTGACCCCCAAGTTGCCCAACGCTGCGCCCCGGGTTGCCCAATGCTGCGCATTGTGGAGCGCGCGGAGGTTTGTCGAGCGCGCGGCGATTCAAACCACAGCGCGCTCGACAAACCGGCGCGAGCGCAGCGACGCTCAGCATTGAGCAACGGGGGTCAGGCGAGGGAGGCTAGCGCCTCGCGGAAGGACTCGGTGTGGCGGGCCACGTCGGCGGAGGTCGTCACCGGGCTCATGAGCGCCATGTTGTGGAACGGGGTCATGAGCACCCCGCGCACGAGCGAGTGCAGGTGCAGATACTGCTGCAGCTCGAAGTCGTCCGCCTCGGCCGCCTCCGCACCGGTACGCGGCGCGCTGCTCCGGAAGCTGTACTCGCTGCGTGCTCCGAGCTGCGTGACCTGCCACGGCATGCCGAAGTCGTCGATCGCCTGCTGGACACCCTCGGTCCACTCCGTCGCGCGGTCGATCATGCCGGGGAAGACATCGGGCGTGAGCACCTCACCCAGCGTCGCGACGATCCCCGCCATCGACACCGCGTTGCCGGCGAGCGTGCCACCCACTCCCCCGACATCGATGTCCTCCAGCTCGAGGCTGTCCCGCACCCGCTGGACCAGCTCGGTCGTCATCCCATAGGCGCCGGCCGGGATGCCGCCGGCGATGGTCTTGCCGACGACGATCGCGTCGGGTCGGAGTCCGTCGCGCTGGGTCATGCCACCCGGGCCGGCGCACAGTGTGTGCGTCTCATCGATGATGAGCAGCGTGCCGGTCTCGTCGCAGAGGTCGCGGAGGGCGTCGTGCCAGCCGTCCTCGGGCAGGACGATGCCGATGTTCGTCATCGCCGGCTCGATCAGCACGGCCGCCACGTCGAGGCGGCGTAGCGCCCGCTCCAGGGCCGGCACGTCGTTGAACGGCACGACCACGGTCGTCTCGTCGAGCGGGACGGGTGCGCCGATGTTGCCGCGACGGGAGACGACCTGGTCCCCGTCGAGTTCGGCATAGGCCTCGTCGACGGTGCCGTGGTAGCAACGGTCGATGACGAGCACCTTGGGGCGGCCCGTCACCTGGCGGGAGTAGCGGATCAGGCTGCGGTTGGCATCCGTCGCCGAGAGGGTGAACTGCCACTGCGGCAGGCCGAAACGCTCCTCCAGCAGTTCGGCCGCGCGTCGGGCCTCGGCGGTCGGGAGCATGAAGGTCGCACCGCGCGCCAACTGCGCCGAGATGGCGGCGACCGAGGCGGCGGGAGCATGCCCGCACATCGCGCCGGTGTCCCCGAGGCACAGGTCGACGATGTCGATGCCGTCCGCGCAGGTCAGGTGCGCGCCCTCGGCCGTCTCCACGTGGATCGGCCACGGGCCGGGCCACTTCGCCATCCACAGCATCGGCACGCCGTCCGGCATCACGAGCGCGGCTTCGCGCCACAGCTCCCCGCAGCGGGGGTGCAGCTCGGCGAAGCGCTCCTGCTCGGCGACGAAGAGCTCGTCGAGGCGGCTCACTGCGCCGCCAGGCGCTTCCGGCGCGCCGCGCTCGCCACCTGCGCCGTGATGACAAGGACGATGGCCAGGAAGAAGACAGCCGACGCCACCACGTTCGCCTCCGCCGGCAAGCCGCGCGAGGCCGCCGTATAGAGGTACTTCGGGAAGGTCGTGAACGGCCCGGAGTTGAAGTTCGTGATGATGAAGTCGTCGAAGCTGAGCGCGAAGCTCAGCAGGGCCGCCGCCATGATGCCCGGGAGCAACAGGGGGAAGGTGACCCGGACGAACACCTGCGACGGCGAGGCGTAGAGGTCTCGCCCCGCCTCCTCGAGCGCCGGGTCGAGGCTCGCCACGCGGGCGCGCACCGTCACCACGACGAAGCTGATGCAGAACATCGTGTGCGCCAGGATCACCGTGAGCGCGCTCTTCGGCACCCCGGCGGTGAGGAACTCGGCCGCGAGACCGGCTCCGAGCACGACCTCGGGAGTCGCCATCGGCAGGAACAGCAGCAACGTCGTCGCCCCACGGAACCGGAAGCGGTACCGCACGAGCGCGATCGCGATCATCGTGCCGAGGGTCGTGGCGAGCACCGTCGCGACGACCCCGACGAGGATGCTGTTCGCAAAGGCCTGGCAGACGCCCTGGTTGTCGCAGAGGTAGATCCACTTGTCGAGGGTGAATCCCCGCCACTCGATGTTGGAACGACGGGAGTCGTTGAAGGAGAAGATGATCGTGTAGACGATCGGAACGAGGATGAACGTGAAGGCGAGGGCCGCGTAGATCCAGATCGTGTAGCGGGCGAAGAAGCGGGCGATGGACTGCATCAGACCAGATCCTCCGTCCCACTCCGGCGCACATAGACGGCGACGAGCACGAGGATCGAGGCCATGAGGATGATGGAGAGCGACGCCGCCACCGGATAGTTCTGCTGGGTGAGGAAGTTGCTCTCGATCGCGTTGCCGATCATCGCCGTGTCCGGTGAGCCGAGGAAGGCGTTGCTCGCGTTGACGTAGTCGCCCGCTGCCGGGATGAAGGTCAGAAGGGTTCCCGAGATCACCCCGGGCGCCGACAGGGGCAGGGTGACGGAGAGGAAGGTGCGCGCGGGGCTGGCGTAGAGGTCGCCTCCGGCCTCCACGTACCGCAGATCGAGCCGCTCGAGCGACGTGTAGATCGGCAGCGTCATAAACGGGATGAAGTTGTAGGCCAGCCCGAAGATGACCGCCCCGGCGGTGCCGGTCACGTGCGCGTCCGGCGGGATCACGGAGAGCGACTTAAGCGTGCCGAGCACGATGCCCTCGTCGGAGAGGATCTGCTTCCAGGCCAGGGTGCGCAGCAGGAAGCTGATGAAGAAGGGGGCGATGACGAGCGTGAGCCCGAGCGCCTGCAGCAAGGGGTAGCGCCGCAGGGTCACGCCGAGGAAGTACGCGAGCGGATAACTGAACAGGAGCGCGAAGATCGTCGCAGCGAGCGCGTAGCCGAAGGACCGCAGGATGTGCGGGCCGTAGTTGCCGATGACCTGCCCGTACACGGCGAGGTTGAAGCCGGCCTCGAACTCGCCGAGCTCACCGCCCTGCACGCGCGTCTGCAGGGAGGTGATGATGAGGGACACCAGCGGGACGAGGAAGAACAGCGCCAGGTAGGCGAGACCGGGCAGCAGCAGGAGCAGGGCCACCCGGCTCTTCCGCCGCGGCGCCGCCTCGACCGGGGCGGCCGCGGTCGTGGTGAACGCACCGAAGGCCATGTCAGGCCTCGTCCAGCTCCGCCTCGAGCCGCTCACGGCGTTCGAGGGCGATCGTCTTCGTGTCCGTGTCCGGCTCGAAGCGCGGGCCCGTCGCGGGGTCGTCCGCGATGCCGAAGGTGTGGTCGGCCGTCCAGGTGAGCCAGACCTCGGCGCCCACGTTGACGACCGGGCCGAAGACCATGTTCTGCGCGAACACGGTGACCTGCCCGAGACCGGGGACGGCTACCTGGTACTGGGTGCTCACTCCCGTGAAGGACACATCGGTGACACGGCCGGGGCCGACGATGTTGGTCCCCGCCGCCTCGACCGGGGCGGTGGTGTGCAGAATGAGCTTCTCCGGGCGGATGCCGATCGTGACCTCGCCCGCGTGACGCTGGGCACGCTGGCGCGGGAGCGCCAGCTTCCGCCCGGCGATGTCGACCGTCAGCAGGTCTCCCTGCGACGCGATGACGGAGCCGGTGAAGAGGTTGGACTGGCCGAGGAAGTTGGCGACGAATGCCGTACGCGGGAGCTCATAGAGCTCCTCCGGCGCACCCATCTGCTCGATCTCGCCCTTATTCATGACGGCGACCGTGTCGGCCATCGTCATGGCCTCCTCCTGGTCGTGGGTGACGTGGAGGAAGGTGAGGCCGACGTCGGCCTGGATGTCCTTGAGCTCGAGCTGCATCTGGCGCCGCAGCTTGAGGTCGAGCGCGCCGAGGGGCTCGTCGAGCAGGAGCAGGGCCGGGCGGTTGACGACGGCGCGGGCGAGCGCGACGCGCTGCTGCTGACCACCGGAGAGCTGCGCGGGCTTGCGCTGCGCGACGTGGTCGAGCTCGACGAGGCGGAGCGCCTCGTGCGCCTTGCCGACCGGGTCGGAGATGCCGCGGCGGCGGAGGCCGAAGGCGACGTTCTCGAGCACCGTCATGTGCGGGAAGAGGGCATAGCTCTGGAACACCGTGTTGACCGGACGCTGGTACGGCTTGGTGTCCGTCACGTCCTTGCCGCCGATGAGGATGCGTCCCTCCGTGGGATCCTCCAGACCCGCGACGAGCCGCAGGGTCGTCGTCTTGCCACAGCCGGATGGGCCGAGCAGAGCGAAGAACGACCCGGCGGGGATCGTCAGGGTGAGGTCCTCGATGGCCGTGAAGCCGGGGAACCGCTTGGTGATGCCCTGCAGCTCGAGGTCGGCACCGGCCTCGGCGAATCCACCCGCCATCTCAGACGCCCAGCAGGACGTTCTGGAACTGGCCGCCGAAGTCCTCTTCCTCCTCAGCCGTGAGGCCGCGGAACACCTTCACCTGGGCGAGGGTCTCCTCGTTCGGGAAGATGAGCTGGTTGTCGGCGAGCTCGGGGTCGATCTTCTCGGCCTCCTCCTTCGCACCGACGACCGGCGTGATGTAGTTGACCCAGGCGGCGACCTCGGCCGCGACGGCCGGGTCGTAGTAGTAGTCGATGAGCTTCTGGACGTCCTCCAGCTTCTTCGAGCCGACCGGGGCGACGAAGTTGTCGTTCCACAGCGTCCCGCCGGTCTCGGGGATCATGAACTCCCACTTGTCCCCGGCCTCGGCGTTCAGCGTCGTCACGTCGCCTGACCAGACGATCGCGGCGAGGGTGTCCTCGTTGGTGAGGTCCTCGATGTACGAATTGCCCTTGATGTTGCGGATCTGGCCGGACTCGACCTGCTCACGGAACACGTCGTTCGCCTTCGCGAAGTCCGCCGCGCTGAAGTCACCAGAGATGTCGATGCCCTGCGAGAGCATGATGAGGCCGATCGTGTCGCGCATCTCGGAGAGAACGCCGACGCGACCCTTGAGCGACGGGTCCCAGAGATCTTCGATGTTCTTGAGGCCGTTGGGCAGCTTCTCCTTGTTCCAGCAGATACCGGCGAAGCCGCCCTGCCAGGGGAGCGAGTGCGTGCGTCCCGGGTCCCAGTCCGGCTGCAGGAGCGACGGGGTCAGGTTGCCCGTGGCATTCGGCATGGCCGCCTTGTCGAACTTCTGGACGTACTCCTGGCGGATGAGGCGCGCGACCATCCAGTCGGTGAGACAGACGACGTCCGCGCCGATGTCCTGCCCGAGCGCCAGCTGGTCCTTGACCTTGGCGTAGTAGGTGTTGTTGTCGTCCACCTCGACGCGGTAGTTGACGCGGAGGCCGGACTCGTCCTCGAAGCCGAGGAGCGTCGGGTAGTCCCCGGCGTCGTCCTCGTCGATGTAGAGGGACCAGTTGTCCCAGGTGATCGAATCACGCGAGGGGGCGCAGGCCGTGAGGCTCACGGCGGAGGCGGCTCCGATGGTTCCAGCGGTGCCGAGGATCATCGCGCGGCGCGACATCTGCGCTCGCCGGGCGGCCTGGACCAGGCTGCGGATCGTCGGGTCCTCGGGAAGGTTCTGCGGCATCTATCAACACTCCTCGACGTCGGTGAAGCGCGCGTTTCCTCGCGTGGGTCGATACTGGCACACGGCCCGTTCGTTGCCTACAGAAAAGGGGCAAAACCGCGACGACGTAACATGGATTTCACGAAATCAGCGGTCCGGAGGCCAATCTCCTGCGGATTCGATGGTCTCGAGCCGTACCCGACGGACGGGCTCCCCCGGCTCGAGGAGCCACGCACCGCCGGACCCGGGGACGAGGAGCGGCGGCAGCCCGCGAATACGCGCAACGGCGCGCAGCTCGGCGACCGTGCAGTCGACGAAGAGGAACCGCATCTCCCGGAACAGCTGAGGCAGCCGTCCCCAGTGTGCCTGCCACTCCTCCGGCCCGCCCACGACCACCCCGTGCTCGGGGATGCCGTCGGCACCGGGACCGAGGCGCACTGCCCCGGGGATGGTCGGGGCCTCGCCGCCGACGACGAGCAGCAGATCGCCCGAGGGCCGGTACCGTTCCCGCGTCGGCCGCGGGTGCTCGTCGAGGGTGCGACCCGCGATCACCTGGACCCGCTCCCCGCGCCATGAGCCGGATCCCGCCCCGGCGGCAGGGTCGAACAGCGACACCTCACCGCCCGCGAGGAGATGCTCCTGCCGGGACGGGGTGCGCAGGACGAGCCGTTCCTCGATGAGCGCGGCGAGCCCCTGCACCACCGGGCCGATCCGCTGCACGGAGGCGATCACCCGATGCCGCACCCCGCCCGCTCCCCGCAGCAGGCCGACCAGAAGCGCCTGGACGGCGCGTTCGTGATCCGGCGGCACGGCCGCGAGCAGGACGTCGAGATCGTCGATGACCACGAGTCGGGGCTGGGACGAGGCAGCCAGCGCGACGAGCACGTCCCAGGCGTCCTCGGGGGCGACCGGGACCCGGACCACACGCTCGCCGGCGGCGAGGGCCGCGAGCGCCGTCGTGCGACCGCTGCCCGGGGCACCGACGACGAGGACCGAGGTGGCCCTGCTCGCATCCGCGGGCACCTGCTCCTGCTCGAGCGGGCGATCGACCAGACCGAAGGCGGTCAGCGGCACGGCATCGGGCCCGAGGAGCGCCGGCAAGGGATCGCACCACACGGCCCGAGCGCGGTCGTGGCCCGCCCAGTGCACCCGCACCGCGGCGAGGTCGTCGGCATCGGCGATCGCCGACTGGATGACGGTCACCTCGCCGTCCAGCAGCACCCAGGCCCGACCGGGCCCGGCGGGCGCCGCCGCGTCGTCCGTGCCGATGACGGCCATACTGTCGGCCCGGTTCGTCACCCGGAGGCAGACGCGCAGGCCGATGTTCGCGAGGACCGCGTCCCGTACGACCCCGCCCGGCCGCTGGGTCGCGAGCACCAGATGCACGCCCAACGCCCGTCCGCGCGCGGCCACATCGGCGAACACCGCCTGCAGCCCCGGCGCCCCGGCGACGAGTGCCGCATACTCGTCGACCACGACGAGGAGACGCGGGAGGTCATGGCCGGGCTCGTCGATCGCTCGGAGTCCCAGCCGGGCCAGCTTGCGTTCGCGGCGCCGCAGCTCCGCGGTGATGCCGTCGACGGCGCGCCCCACCGCGCCCGCGCCATCGAGGTCGGTCACCAGGCCGGCGACGTGCGGCAGCCCCTGGAGCGGGCGGAAGGTCGCCCCGCCCTTGAAATCGAGCAGGAGGAGGGCGAGCCGGGTCGGCGGCACCGTCGCGAGCAGCCCCAGCAGCCAGGCGAGCAGCATCTCGCTCTTGCCGCTCCCCGTCGTCCCGGCAATGAACACGTGCGGCCCGTGGCCCACGAGGTCCACCTCGAGCGGGCCGGCCGCGCCGAGACCGAGAACG
>Ga0247810_10002172_pt1 | contig 11165 bp, 13 predicted proteins | sample UWRJL119311C1_FD_179918 | JGI IMG/M metagenome (GOLD analysis project Ga0247810, IMG submission 179918) | Plant litter microbial communities from Arlington Agricultural Research Station in Wisconsin, United States - UWRJ-L119-311C-1 | ecosystem: Environmental > Terrestrial > Plant litter >...
AGGCACCGATCATCGACGCCTTCTCCAAGAACGCGGCCACGGATGTTGGTCTGGCGCGCGGCGCCTATCAGCAGTTCGCGACGGTCGTTGGCGCTCAGCTGAAGAACCTCGGCGTCCCGATGGACCAGGTCGGTCAGAAGACGAACGACCTGATCACGCTCGGCGCTGACCTCTCGGCTCAGTTCGGCGGCTCCACGTCGGACGCGGTCTCGGCGCTGTCATCGCTGCTGCGTGGTGAGCGCGACCCGATCGAGCGTTACGGCGTCTCGATCAAGCAGGTCGACATCGACGCTCGCAAGACGGCGATGGGACTCGACGAGCTCACCGGAGAAGCTGACCGGCAGGCGGAGATCGCCGCGACGCTCGGCATCCTATGGGAGCAGACCGCTGACGCGCAGGGCACGTTCTTCCGCGAGACGGACACCTACGCCCACAAGACGCAGGTGCTCAACGCGCAGCTGGCCGACGCAAAGACTCGCCTCGGTGAGGCGCTGCTCCCGGCGATGACCTCGGTCGCGGACTACGCCGGCAACACGCTGATCCCGCGCTTCGACGACTTCATCGACCGAGTCGGACCGAAGTTCGCTGAGGCGTTCGAAGCCGCGTCTCCGCAGATCCAGGAGCTCGAGGACAAGCTCTCCCCGCTGGTTGACAAGCTTGTCGACGCGAGCATCGACGGGATCCCCGGCTTCATCCAAGGCATGACCGACATCGTGTCGGCGGCACCCGAGTGGATCGACGCGTTCAAGGAGATCGATCAGGCGGTCTACGACTTCGACACAGAGTTCAAGAACCTGCAGACCGATCTGCAGAACGCTCGCGAAGACCGGATCAACTGGTTCGAGGATCTGCTCGCCCCCGGAACGGTGGAGCCCAGCTCGGAGTTCGCCAACACGGCGAAGGACGCGTGGTACGGCTTCGGCTCTGAGGTCGGCACCTCCTTCAACACGGGGACGACGTCGGGCCTGCAGATGGGTGCCGGCGCGACGCAGGAGTCCGCGGTGAAGCTCGCGCAGGACGCGGTGGCGGCCGCGGCGGCGAAGGCAAACGGTGCGCTGATCGGTGAGTCGATCGCGTCCGGTCTGGCGACTGGGCTGAGCCTCCGTGACCAGCAGGTGACTGCTGCCGCGGAGCAGCTCGTGATGCGGACTGTGAACGCGGCGAAGAAAAAGGCGGAGGTCAACTCTCCGTCGAAACTGATGGCGCGTGAGCTGGGTGCTCCACTGGCTGAGGGTGTGGCGTTCGGGATCAAGCAGGGTCAGCCGATGGTTGATCGTGCGATCGCGAGCATGATCGCTTCGCCGGGAGCGGCCGCGGTGCCGACGCTCGGTGGTGGCGCTGCGGGGCTGGGCGCTGAGGGTGCACCGGCGATCTACGTGCAGAACCCGTTCACCGGAGAATACCTGCTGGCTCAGGTGGATGCCCGAGCGGATGCGACCGTCGGGTCGTATGACCAGTCCCAGACCGTTCGTCGGAGCATGGGCCAGAGAGGAACACCCGGCTGATGCCTACTCTCGTTCCGATCGTGGACGCGGCTCTGCCGCCTCGGGTAGAGATCACCTTCGAGGCGGCAGAGCTCTCCGGCACCATCAGCACGATCACCGTCTTCCAGATCAGCTCCGACGGGCAGACGATCGTGAAGGACGCTGAGCGGCGCAACGCTATCGGTGGCTTCTTCGTCGTCGACTACATGCCGCCGCTCGGCGTCGATGTCACGTACCAGGCGGAGCAGTTCAACGCCGCCGGCGTCTCGCTGGGGCTCACAGCCTCGGCGTCGACACAGCTTTCGGTGCAGGTCGGCGATGTGATCATCCAGGATCCGCTGGCACCGCGCTCGTGGGTGCGGCTGAGAGCGGAGAAGTCATTCGCGAGCAACTTGTCGCGGTCGCGGGATCTGTCGGTACAGCGTCGCGGGTTGGAGACTATCGCCCTCATGGGCGAGATCGGCCTCCTCGAGCAGGTGCCGCTCGGTGTGGTCACGGAGTCTGAGAACGCCCGCAAGTCGCTCGCGGACGTTCTCGACGAGGGCTACGTGCTGATCCGAACGATGCCGCCGATGCCTGTCCCCCGGTTGCTTCATGCAGCAATAGAGACGGCCGCAGAGACTCCGGTGACCTTCCGCGCCGGCGGGCATGCGAGCATCTGGCCATTGTCTGGGATGCAGGTGTCGCCCTCACCGGTAGGCATCGTGGAGTCTGTCGTGACCTGGCAGCAGTACATCGATGCGTTCCCCACGTGGCAGACCATGGACAACGCCTACACGACCTGGTTCGACGCGAAGAGGAACCCACCCCCGGAGGCCTGAAGTGCTGCAGCATGACGACAATCTGTGGGAAGCGCTTCGGTCGCATCAGACCGGCGTGACGAGGGGGATCACGTCTTACCAGGGCACTCAGCTTCCCGTGCGGCTCGACAGTGTCGGGCAGCTAGTCTTCCAGGGCTCGGCGGAGATCCAGGGAGCGGTGTCAGGGCTGCGAGCCTCCGGTCATGGTTCGTCGCTGGTCCCGAAGTCGAAGATAGATCCGCTCGCGACGTTCGGGCAGGAGATCGCGCTGTGGCGCGACGTGAAGGTCCGTGGCGCACAGTGGTCCGTGCCTCTTGGGGTGTACCGCTTGACGCGCGCAGCTCGCGCCACCGAGCACAAGCGCGGCGACGTCGTCTTGGACTGGTCGGTGGTCTTGGACGTGAAGGACCGGTTCAAACAGATCCAGGATGACGACTTCCTCGCGGTCGCTTCCCCGGTGCCCGGCAACACCGTCTGGGACGAAATCCGTCGGCTGTCACCTATCCCGGTGCAGCAGGCTCTAGGCAACACCACGGTACCGGCGTCGACAATTTATCGTTCCCGGATTGACGCGATCGCGACGCTCTGCGACCTCATCGGCGGGGTGCCCCACATGACACGCGAGGGCGTGCTCACCGCTCGAGTTCGGGATGCATGGCTCACGGTCACTGACCCCGTGTTCGACATCTTCGGGGTGATCGAGTGGTCCGACGAGATGACCGACGAGTTCTACAACCAGGTGCAGGTCACTGCATCGAGCGACCCGACGATCGTGGCCTACGCACAGTTGCTGGACGACGCGAATCCGCTCTCGGTCGGACGAGCTGGTGGGCGCACCTTCAAGCAGTCGTCCACCACGATCACGACGCAGGTGGAAGCGCAGGCTGCCGCCGATCTTGCCCTCACACGGCTGCTCAGCGGCCGGTCGCGGCAGGTGCAGGTGACATGCACACCTGAGGCGCTGCTGCTCGAGCTTGGCGACTTCGGATGGTTCCGCGACCCCGTGAAGGACACCGCTGTCCTGGGTGAGGTGTCCGCTATGACGATCCCGATCAATCCGACTGGGGTGATCGAAGTCACCGTGATCGCTTCCGAGGAGGCCTGATGCAGGGCGAGCAGGCAGCACAGGTTGACGCGGATGTGCGCGCGGGCCTCATCGACTCCCTGCAGGGGATCTGCGTCGACTACGACTGGCCAGGCCGGTTGGTGAAGGTCAACATCGGCGGCGCGGTGCAGGTGATGCCGTGGGTGGGCCCTGCGCCATGGCGCGGTGACACGGTGAGAGTCATCTATGCGGGGCAGAAGCCGTTTTGCAAGGCCGTGTACGGATCCGCTCTGGGCACAGTTCAGTCGATCACCGCGAACGTGGCCACCGTGCTCGGCGACGACGGGCGCACTTACCGATACCCGTTCCGCAGCGGTGACACTCTCAGCAACGGCTTCCGTGTGGCGATGGACCACGCCCTCCACATGGTGGTGCATCGGATCTCCGCTGAGCCACCGGCCAGCGCGTACGACACTCCCGCCGGACCCGCTGGGCCGACGGTCGGCGCCGCCGTGTTCCGCCCGATCGACTCCGGCAACTTCTCGAACGGGTCGTTCACGACACAGTTCGCGGAGGTGTCGAGTAGCCGCACCGCGGCGTACTGGTACGGGACGCAGATCCGGGACACGATCCCCGCAGGCTCCACGGTGACGGTCGCCCGTCTGTCGCTCAGCGAGCTCTGGGACCAACTGCCCGGGGTCGCTTCGCGGCTTGGCACGCACACGCAACCGTCGCGCGGTGGTGAGCCAGCGATCTCTGGCGCCATCAACGTCACCGGCGGCGGAGACATCGACATCCTCGCGTACGCGGCAGCCCTGAAGTCGGGTACGGCGTTCGGTGTCGGCTTTGCGAAGAACTTCGGGTGGCGGCGCTTCGACACCTTCGCCCTCTCGGGTTCGATCTACATGGAATGGAGCCTCTGATGGCTGGCAAGACCGGGTACACGCCTATCTCCAACGGCTCGCCGATGGAGGGCCCCGAGCAGATCACCGATGTCTACGAGCACTTCGATGACCTCATCGATCAGGTCAAGGCGAATATCGCAGCGTTGCCTATCTCTGGCAACTGGCTGGGCCGTCGGATCATCGCCAACGACACGAAGATCGTCTACCGGTGGAACGGCGCTGCTTGGAAAGCCTGGGAATCTGGGTGGATCACTTACACCGCAGCGCTCACGAACCTGACGGTCGGCACGGGCGGTTCCGCCTTGGCCGTGACGAAGTACCGCTACGTCGGTGGCGAGGTCGAGGTCGACCTCCTGTTCGTCCTGGGGACGTCCGGTTCGGGTGTGGGCACCAACCCTACGGTGGCTCTGCCCATGTCGGTGGCTCCGGTGGCGCATCCGACGGCTATCTACTCGGGTGCGGCGTCACTGTTCGACGTGACGCCTGGCGCAATGCGGCCGGCAATCGTTGTCGCCGACACTGTTGTGAACTACATCCGCCTATACATGGTGACCGCCGGTGTGACTCAGGCGTACGACTCGATCACGTCCGGTGCGCCGTGGGGATGGGCTGCTGGGGATGCGATCCATGCCCGCTTCTGGGTGACACCGGCGTGAGCGCCAACGGCCGGGTAGATCCTGCAGACCTCGTGGCGATCAGCGGGACGCACCTCTCCCGCACGACGGCGGCCGCGTTCTCGAACATGGCTGCTGCATGCAAGGCCGCCACCGGTGAGTCCCTCGACATTGTCAACGGACTAGGCGGATACCGGTCCCTCGCCGACCAACGGGTGATGTACGAGAACCGTCGGTTGTACCTTCCGATCGTGATCGCTCCTCCGGGGTCCTCGACACACGGGTTCGGTACCGCTCTGGATCTCACCATTACCTGCTTCACCCCTGAGGTGCGGGAGTGGCTGCGGCGCAATCTCGCGAGCTACGGCTTCCAGCGCCCGCCCGCGGATGACCCGCGTCACTTCCTGCACCTCGGGAAGACCACCGGACCTGCACGGCCGACCGCCCCTGCAGGGGATGACGGCACACCGATCACACCTGAGGAGCTCGAGATGCCCGACACGTCTTTCATCCGCCACGAGAACGGCACGCTGACGTTGCTCGACAACCAGCTCGGCCCCGCAAACTATGGGCCGGGTGACACGGTGGGGCCGGAGGTTGCTGCGCTGCTGCACGGGGCTCCGAAACCGATGACCGCGGCGCAGTGGCAGCGTGCTGTGTCGGACTGCGCATCGCGCGCGGCTCGTCACCAGGCGCTTGCTGCGCCGGTCGATAGTGCTGGGTTGGCGCGTGAGGTCGCGGCCCTGTTGACGCCTGTTGTTGCTGAGGCGGTGAAAGCTGTCGGCCTTGAGCTTGATGATGAGCAGTCGGCTGCTGTCGAGGCGGCGGTGCGGCGTGTGTTTGCGAGTGCGGGGTCGGCGACCTGATGCCGAGCATCTATGACACCATCCAGCGGCCGCCGAAGCCTCCACGGCTGAAGCGATCCCCGAGCCGCTTTGAGCGGTGGGCGTGGTCACCGATCACCGCCTTCCGTATCGGCCTCACCCTCGGGTACATCGGCGCCGTGTACTTCGGGATCTCCGCGTTCATCGCCGGTGTCCCTGCCTTCGTCATCACGGCACCGGATGGGTGGACGCCGATCTGGGCGGGGCTGCTGATCGTCGGTGGGATCGTGGCCACGTTCGGTTCGCTGAGCGACAGCAAGGTGTTCCGGCGTGTGGAGCTCGGTGGGGCGTGGGCGCTGTTCCTCACCCTCGGGGTGTACTCGTCGGTCCTGCTGGCGTTGGCGTATGGCAGCGGTGATGCGAGCCGTGCCGCGGTCGGTGCAGGGTTCGTCGCTCTCGGGATCCAGCCAGGCGTTCGCATGCTGTGGCTGATGGCACAGGCCGGGAGGCAGTAGATGGAGTGGCTCGCCCCGGTGGTCGCTGCCGTGCTCTTGTTCATCTCCAGCGTCACTGCGGCCGTGCTGTCCTTCCGGGGCAACCGCAGTGGGCAGCGAGAGAACCGCGCGCCGGACGTGGATACGTCGTGGGCGAAGGCAGACCACGCGATCGACGTCGCATGGCGTGCTCTCGATCTGGTGTGGCGGTTGCGGTCGGCGTTCCGCTCGTACTGGATGCGCGCGTCCACGGGCGGGTCGACGGAGCTGACGACGACGGAGAAGGAAGCGCTCGAGGCGGAACCTCCTGCCCTCGATTTCGATAAGCCGAAGAACCCCGCCTAGCGGGAGAAGGAGTACACGTGAACGACATCCTGCCCAAGATCGACCCGACCGCCTACATCCGCACCTTCGTCCCCCTCTTTGTCGGCGCAATCATCGGTTGGGCGGTCACCCGCTTCACCGTCGTCGCCACCGCTATCGCGTGGCTGGACGGGGAGCTCGCAACGCTAGCCGATGGACTCAACGTCCGGTCGCTACTCACGGTGCTTGCGGTCGCCGCGGTGACCGCCGCCTACTACTGGCTGGCGCGTCAGATCGGTCGCCGATGGCCGGCGGTCGAGAAGTGGCTCCTCGGCTCCGCCGCGACACCCGTCTACGACGTGGCGCCGGCCATCGTCATTCCGACGATCGAAGACGCCGTGATCACCCGTGACCAGAACGAGGTGCCCGAGGTGCGTCGCGATGGAGAGTGACCCCGAAGACCCGGAAGGCGAGTACACGGTGCCCGTCGATCCGATGGACGAGCTGCAGTGCGAGAGCTGCCAGTAGCAACACCCTCTGACCCCTCGGTCTAGCTTTGGCTAGCCGAGGGGTCTTTCGTCGTTTCTAGGCGTCGCGACGGATCAGGATGATGATCTCTCCGGGGTGCACCTGCGCCTCGAGCGATGCCTTGGTGGTCGCGTAGTCCGGGCCGTCTGCGGTGAGGTCTCGGCGGGCGCCAGTGACGGTGTTGCGGAGAGCGGCGGAGAGCGTGGTCACCTGCTCACGCTACGCCCCACAGGAGCGGTGTGAGCGCCGCCGATGTCGTGGCGTCCATTGGCTGGTCCCTGTGGGCCTTTGGAGTTCAGGTCGCGCCTGTGGACTTGCTCGGCTGCTCCGCGGAGGGTGGCGTAGTAGCCGATGAGCTCACCCTCCTGGCCCGGGCGAGTGATCGCGAAGGCGCTGTAGCAGAGGGCCCCATTTCGGCGGATGAGGCGGATGAGGCCGTAGGTGCGGTCGTGTTGGGCGACCATGCGCCAGAAACCGGGGGCGTCTTCTACTGCGGCGAGGAGTGGGTGCCAGTCGTTCAAGGGGTGCTCCGCGTGGTGATGGTGGAGCAGCCGGCCCTGCGATCACCGATCCTACGACGGGACTGCTGACAGTGAGCAGTTGGGGCGCCAGCATTCGGGGTGCTCGACCGTACCGGCGAGCTCCATATGGGTCAGGTGCCGCGGGTCGTTGGGGGGCGCTCAGATCGTCGCCTACCCGAGAAGGCACGAAATCGCTTCGTCGACACCTTCCTCAGTGATGGACAGGGCAAAACTTGTCTCGTCACCCTTGGGCCAGTTAGAGAACTCAGCAGCGAATCCGCCGACGCCGATGATGACACCTTCCTGACTATCGTCGTTGCCACGGCTAGTCGCGAACACAGCGACATCACTCTGTTCGAAGCCTTCTCCGGCGAGCTGCGCGGCAACGAACCAAACCTCTGAGCGCTCGGGTGAGCGAACAGCCCCCGCACTGCTGATTGTCACGCCTTCGATGAGTCCGTCCGTGATGCGAGAGACGAGTGAGTCTGCGACAGGCAGGCATTCGAGTCCGAGGCCCGGAACGGGTTCCTCGGCCGCAGGAGGCTGCGCGTCGTCTCGACTCTCCGCGGATCCGCGCGAGCATCCCGCGACCGAGACGAGAACGATGGCGGTGATAGCTATCCAACGGAGCATGGGCTGACGGTACTCGCTGTAGACGGTCGAGCGCATCATCCCGGTTGTGGGGATGTCCGATCAGCAGGTCACGCGGCCCGATCCCGGAATCGTCCTTGATAGTCGACAGGCGGCTCGACGCGGAAGACCCGGTCGACGTCGTGCGGGTTGGGGGCGCGCGTGCGGAAGGTCGCACTCTCGGTGGTGGTGCGGATCTTCTGCAAGCTCGTGTGCAGATACTGCTCGGTCGTCGCGAGGCTCGCGTGGCCGAGCAGTTCTTGCACGGCGCGCAGGTCCTTGCTGCCCTCGTATGCGGCGGTCGCGCCGGCGTGGCGGAGAGCGTGCGGGTTGTAGCCGGTGCGGACTGTGATCTTCCGGCCGACGGTCGATATGTGGAGGGCCCCGCCGTACCGGCCGGGAAGGTAATAGCCGGCTCCCCGCTCGGCTTCAAGCTTGAGGACGACGGGCAGCCAGTCGCTGTTGATGGGGACGTTGCGCACCTTGTCGCCCTTGCCCCGCACTCGGAAAACGTCGCCGTGCCGGTCGCGGGTGTGGAGGTGGGTGATCTCAGAGAGCCGAAGGCACCCCATCCGTCCGGCGAGGATCATGTGCTGCTCGTCGAGAGGGGCCGAAAGCAGCGCAAGCTGCAGGGTGTCGTCCGGTGCGAGCAGCGGCACGGTGCTGGGCACGCGCACCGCCTCGAGGCCCGCGGTCGGATCATGGGTCACCATCTGCTCGCGCAGCGCCCACCTGTAGAAGGCCCGCCATGCGCTCCGATACGTCTTCCGGGTGTTCGCCGCGAGGTTTCCCCGCCGGTCGCTGAGGAACTGTTCGAGGTCGCCGAGCTCGACCGCCAGGAGGTCGGGGTGAACACGCTGCGTCTGCTCGAGGCGGTTCACGTAGAGCTCGGCGGTGCCGAGTCCGAGGCCGCGGGACAGGAGGTGGTGACGGAACTGCGTGAACATGTGACTCCCCAATGAGTAGACCGGTCGGGTGACCGGGGGAGTCAGGTTAGGAAGATTCGTCACGTTTAATCGCGGTCCCAGTTCGGGGAGGGGACAAGAACGTCCCCCACATGTCCTGTGGGGGACGAGCCCATCAAGCTCCGATGACCAGCTGTGACACGATCGCGTCGCCGGTCACGCGACCCTCACCGCGCTCGCGACGGACGTCGTCGAGGCGGGATACCGGGGCAAGCTGTGAATCGGTAGGTTCTTGGTTCGAGTCCAAGTCGGGGAGCTAAAGGCCACACGGGGCTCCACCCCCTGTGGCCTTTTTTCTTGCCGTTTTCCGGGCGGCTACGCCCTGTGGAGTACGGACGGCCCCGCGCCGCGAATTAGCATCGCAGGATGCGCTCCCTCCGTCACCGTCCGCCCTCGGGCTGGGACGCCGACGGCTGGCACCTGCCGCCGTGGTGGGATCCGGAGCGTGAGCAGCGCCGGGCGACGGACCCGCGTCGTCGCCGTTTCCGGCTCCTGTTCCCGGTGTTCCTCTCGTTGTTCGTCCAGTTGCCGAACGTCTTCGTCCGCTTCCAGCACGGCGAAGGTCCGGTCATCCAAGACTGGACGCCCCTCGACGTCGTCATCGCCGCGGTCGGTCCGCTGGCGCTCCTGGCCGCCCGACGCTTCCCCGGGCCGGTCGTGGTCGTCGTGGCGATCGCCGCCTCCATCGATCTCCTTCTGGCGGGGGAGGCCGACGGCCCGCCCTACCTCGCCTTCGTCTTCGCCCTCGGCTCGGCCATCGTCCGCGGTGCGCGCGTGTGGGCGTGGGCCACGATCGCCCTCACCTGGGTCGGCACGCTCGTCGTCGCCGCGACCCTCGGCATCACCTGGCAGCCCTGGCGCATCGTCGGCATCAGCCTCGGGATGCTCGTCGTGGTGGCGATCGCCGAGAGCATGCGTGGTCGTCGGGAGCGCATCCGCGACCTGGCAGCCCGGGCGATCCAGCGGAGGCAGTCCGAGGTGCAGGCCGAGCGGGTGCGAATCGCCCGCGAACTGCACGATGTGCTGGCGCACTCGCTCAGCCAGATCAACGTGCAGGCGGGTGTCGGCCTGCACCTGCTCGACCGGCAGCCGGAGAAGGCGCGCGAGGCGCTGGCGAGCATCAAGGACTCGAGCAAGACGGCGTTGGATGAGGTGCGGACGGTGCTCGGCATCATGCGCGCCGAGGGGGAGGCGCCCCTCGTGCCCGACCCCGACCTCAGCCGGATCGAGGGACTCGTCGCCCAGATGCAGGCCCAGGGCGTGTCGACGGAGTTCACGACCTCCGTCGGCGAGGTCGCGAAACCCATCCAACTCGCCCTCTACCGGATCACTCAGGAGTCCCTGACGAACGTCTCCCGGCACGCCGCTGCCCGCCGCGTGACCGTCACCCTCACCGAGGATGCCGACGTCTACCGGCTCGTCATCCACGATGACGGGCTCGGCGCGACGGAGGCCTCCGAGGACGGTCGCGGACTTCTGGGTATGCGTGAGCGCGCCGAACTGCTCGGCGGCTCCCTCGAAGCGGGCCCGGCGCCCGAGGGCGGGTTCCGCGTCATCGCCACCATCCCCCGGGAGGACCGCCCATGATCCGAGTCGCGATCGCCGACGATCAGCAGCTCATCCGCGGTGGCTTCCGCAGCCTGCTCGAGTCCGAGCCGGACATCGAGGTCGTCGGCGAGGCCGGCACCGGCCGTGAGGCGGTCGGCCTCGTCACGCGGGAGCGCCCGGACGTCGTGCTCATGGACATCCGGATGCCCGACGGCGACGGCCTCTGGGCGACCGAGCAGATCGTGGCCGACGCCGCCCTCGCCGGCACCCACATCGTCATCGTCACGACCTTCGAACTGGACGAATACGTCGGCCACGCCATCCGGGCCGGCGCGAGCGGATTCCTCGTCAAGGACACCGAACCGGTCGAGCTCATCCGCGCGGTGCGGGTCGTGGCCGGCGGCGAGGCGCTGCTCAGCCCCGGCGTCACCAAGCGCCTGCTCGAGCGGATCGCCGCCACCCTCACCGAGACACCCGATACGAGCGCCCTCACCCCGCTCACCG